>Ga0207864_1001798_pt1 | contig 22324 bp, 27 predicted proteins | sample HigsolmetaAR202D_FD_184834 | JGI IMG/M metagenome (GOLD analysis project Ga0207864, IMG submission 184834) | Ionic liquid and high solid enriched microbial communities from the Joint BioEnergy Institute, USA - AR20-2-D (SPAdes) (version 2) ... | reverse complement strand
CGGCGGGCGGTTCGCCTTCCTGGGCCTTCACATAGCTGCCCTTGGCCGGAAGCGTGTAGATCAGCCCCCGCTCCCGTAGCTCCTGCATGGCCCGCCGGATCGTCGTGTAGGCCACCCCGTACTCCTCGGCCAGGTCGTACTCGCCCGGCAGGCGGCTCCCGGGCGGCAGGTTCCCGGTCTTGATCCGCTTCTCAATGTGGTCGGCCACCTGGGCGTAGACATACGCCCCGTCGCGTAGCTCCCACGGTGGCGGTGGTGGCGGGACATCACTCATGGCCGCACCGTATGTACCCGCCTACCTGCGGATATGCAGGCACAGCTGTGAATCTCTATGCACAGCTGCCCATCGGGGGTTACCATGCGGCCACAGCACCGCCACGCCCGGTGATGTCACCGGGCCGTCAGAGGGAGGTCCCTTGCCATGGACATCTGGCCACGCGCGGCGGACGGTCAGGACATGACGCCAAGACGTGACATCCTGATCACCGCACTGAAGGCGGCCGGCCTGGCCGCCACCGCGCCGCTCATCGGCGCCGCCGCACCCTACGTCCGGCTCGACCCCGAGCGGGACACCCTGCACGGGGAGCGGCGCCGACTCTCCGCCGAAGTGGAGAGCCTGTACGAGCAGCAGGGGCGGGTGCCCGCTGATGCCCTGCAGGTCGCGATCTGCGCGGCCTGGGCGAACCTCGATCGCTACCCCAAGAGCAAGCGGGTCGCCGTCCACGACCTGCGCGCGAAGGTGGCCACCATCGCGGGCAGCAACTCGATCACCCTCGCCGACCCGGCCAACGGCGGCCGCTGGTTCGAGCTGGCCCACCGCTACGCCCGTCTGGCCGGTGAGCCCTCGCTCATCAGCCTGGCCCACGCCCGCAGCGCGAACGCCGCCATGTACTGGAAGGCCTGCCTGCGGCAGGCCCGCACGGACATCGAGCTCGCCCGCCGCCACGCCGACACGGCCGAGCTGCGAGCCCTCGCCGCGGGCGAGGAGTGCCGAGTCCGCATCTTGTATGGGGACACGTCGGGCGCGCTGCGGGCGGCCGAGGAGGCGGTCGCCTTCGCCAGCACCTCCGACCACTCGGACCGGATTGACCGGTGCACCGTCGGATTCGCCCACATGACCGTCTCCCGCGCCCTGGCAAGGCTGCCGCACATGGGGAGCGCCGCCGAGGAACACGCGGCCGAGGCGCTGCGGACCCTGCCCCGGACCGCTGACCTGCTGCGCGCCCACGCCCACCTGGACATCGCCGAGGCCCGGCTGCGCAGCCGGGACATCGACGGCGCGCTCAGTACCGCTGACCGAATGCTGCGGAGATGCGAGCGCCTGGAGCCGGTGCTGCGGGCTCGGCTCGGTGAGCTGGCCACGCTGATCGAGCGGCGCACCGGGCGCCGGTGCGACGAGATCCGCAGGCACGTGTGAGAGCCGGCCCGCCGCCTGCGAGGGGAGTGGCGGCGGGCCCCTAGGCGGCGGTGGCGCCTAGCGCGGAGGGCGCCGTCGCCGGCCGTATTGCCCGGGTGACTGACACCGGGGGTGCGGCGGGGCCCCGCGGCGGCCGCCTTGACCGCCGCGGGGCCCACTTTGCGAGGAGCTTATGGACAGGCGCGAATGGATCAGCCGCCGCGCAGAGCTATTCGACAGGCTGCTATCTACCCTCCCGACCGCTGCGCATCCGAACCGAGACGACCCGGAGGCGCGGAAGCGGATCGAGGAAGAGATTGACCGGCTCCGGAAACTGCGGCCCACCAGCCCGCCCGTGGAAGGGTGACCGCATGGCGTTGGAAGAAGTGGAGCTGATCGGCGGGCCGTACGACGGGCACCGGCAGCGGCTGGTCACCCGGGAGCAGCTGGACACCCGCAGGGGTCTGGGCGCGTGGATGATCCTGCCCGACGGGGCGTCCTGGCCGGATGGCGTGCCCGAGGGATGCGTGCCCCGGGCGGTGTATGAGCCGGATCCGGCGGCGCCGCCGGACCGGTGGCTCTACCGAGGACTGATCTACATCTAGTTCAGACGGCCCCGGCCGGTGGTTGCGTCGCCGCGCCGGGGCCTAGATCCGGAAATCGAGGTTCCGAACCTGTGAACAACCCTACCCCCCAGGCTGCCGGTCGCGCCCGGTGGAGCGACCGGCTGATCACCGCCCTCGCGGCGGTCGCGGTGGTCGCGATCGCGGTCGTGGCCGCGATCGTGTCGTACCGGCACGCCCTCACGGTCGCTCGTGACCACGGGGAGACCGGCGCGACCGCCTACATGACCCCGATCACGATCGACGGTCTGGTGGTCGTCGCGTCGATGGTGATGCTGGACGCCGCCCGCCGGCGGCAGCACCCCCCGGGTCTCGCCTGGTGCGCGCTGGCCATGGGCATCGGCGCAACGCTCGCGGTGAACATCCTCTACGGCGTCCAGCACGGCCCGGTGGGCGCGGTGATCGCGGCGTGGCCGGCGGTCGCGCTCACGATCGCTGTGGAGCTGCTGATGGGCATGATCCGCCGCCGGGCGGTCCCGGCTCCCGCCCCGCTCCCGGTCCCGGTCCCGGTCGCCGAGGGCGGGACCGCCCCCGCGGCCGCCCCCGCGACCGCCGCGATCGCCCCCGCGACCGCCGCGATCGCCCCCGCGATCGCCCCCGCGATCGCCGAGGAGCAGCCCAAGGAGGAGGCCGCGACCGCCGCCGCGACCGCCCCCGCGGCCCCCGCGACCGCCCCCGCGACCGCCCCCGCGGCCGGCGGCGAGACCGGTCCCGAGGAGGTGGCCGCGACCGGCGAGGAGACCGAGACCGGGGCCGTCAGGCCGCTCCCGGAGCTGATCGCGGCCGCCCGGGAGCGGTACGCTCCCCTGCTCGCGGCCGGTCGCCTCCCGAGCGTCCGCCAGCTGCGCCGGGAAATGCGCGTGGGACACCCCAAAGCGGTCGCGCTCCGGGCCGCTCTCGTCCAGGCGGCCGCCCTCCGGGCGGCCTGACCCCGGACCCCGGACACGACAAAAGCCCCCGCCCTCCTTCGGGAGAGCGGGGGCTTTGCGACCCTTTGCCCGTCGTCTCAGGCCAGGCTACCGGACATGGACGTACACCGGCGCCCGCCGGGACAGCCCGGCGGACAGCAGCACCCGGCCGAGCGCCGGGCGCCGCTGCTCCAGCCACCGGGCGGCGGCGTAGTAGACCGTCCCGATGACCACGGTCACGATCTCCGTGACCGCACCCTCCGGCAGCGACAGGCCGATGCGGGCGGCCTGGCCGAGGAGCACCGCCACCACCAGCGGTACCACGGTCCGGATCACGCTGTCGTACATCACTTGCCTCCCTGCCTGCGGGCCACCGCCGCCATGAGCTGGGCGTAAGCCCACCCGGTGACCTCATCCCCATAGCCCGGCTTGGCTTCGCTGCCCATGTCCTTGCGGACCAGCCGCAGCGCCTCGGCCGTCTTCGGCCCGTAGTCGCCGTCCACCTCACCGAGCTCCTTGCCGCGCCCGGCGTAGTCGATGAGCTTCTGCAGCGCCTTGACGGCCTCGCCCTTGTCGCCCTTCTTCAGCCCGATCAACGGGTCCTCCTTCACGGTGGTACTGCCCTTGCCCGAAGCCCCGGCCAGGCCGCCGTTCTTGACCAGTGCGTACAACTTCTCGCCCGGGCACGAGGTGGAGATGAAGTCCCGGTGGCCGCGGATGCCGGCGCCCAGCCCCTTGCCGCGCAGCCAGGCCCGCAGCTGCTTGAACGCGTTGATCTGAGCCCTGGTCGGCGCCTCGCTCGGCCCGGACATGAACGTCACCGACGTCCAGGTGCTGTTGCCCCCCGGCTGGGCGGCCTGCTGCCGCTGCCAGCCGCGGCCCTCCATGACGATCCCGTGCGGGCAGACGGCGAACGCGTAGGCGATGTCCGCCCAGCCGCGGCTGTTCATATGGAATTTCCGGGTGTTCTTCCAGTATTGCCGGCACGCCTGGTGGCTTTTGCCGGCCAGGCCCTGGTCGCTGCCGTCGTAGTGCACGACCAGCCCCTGATCACAGGGCGCATAGGGGGCGGACGTCGGCCCCCACCCGAAACTCGCGCGGGTCTCCAGTTGCATGTTCTCCTCACGGGGTGATGAGCACGGCAGTCAGCGTCGAAGCTCCGATAGACACCGCGGTGAGGATCAGCCCGATGGCGGTCAGCCGGCGCCGGGCCTGCTCGGCGGTCTCAGCGCGCATTTCCGCCAGCCGCTTGTCCAGCTCGGCGCGGGGGACGGCGGTGCGCTCGATGGCGTCGGTCCGTTCGTCCAGTCGCCGCAGCGCGTCGGCGTGATCGTCCAGGCGGCGGACCGCCGTCTCGATCTGCTGCAGCACCAGCCGGACGTCTCCTTCGATCCTGGCCAGGGAGGTCATGACCTCCCCGCGTAGCGCCGCCAGCTCGGCGGATTGGGGCTGTGATGTATCGCTCATGCCACCCTCACGGCACCGGGTAGACGATCAGGGAGCGGGCCAGGATGTCCACGCTGGAGCCGCCGGAGACGGCCTGCACCAGACGCACGTAGTACATCTCGCCAGGCGTCAGCCCTTCGACCAGGGAGCCGCGGCTGTGGGCCATGTAGTCGCTGGCCTCGTTCATGCTGGACATCGAGTTGCCGCGGGGGCTGGCCGACACGATCAGCGTGCCGTCCAGGTCGTACACCTCGTAGGCGATCAGCCCGCGGTTGTCCCCGCCGTTGTCGCGGATCACCCCGCTGACATCCACCCGCACTCGCCCGGACGTGGGCGCGGTGATGTGCACCCCCACCACCGGGGAGCCGGGCGCGAACGCAGTGTTGGAGATGTTGGTCTGGGCGGTGGTGTCGGCCGCCCAGACCGCCTTCGGGAAGTCGACGGTGGTGACCCTCGTCCCGGCGTGCAGTCCCCTCATGGCAGCGGCCTCACAATGATGTCCCGCCGGGCAATGTCGCAGGTGCTGCCGCCGGTGACCCGGCGCACCAGCCGGGCGTAGTAGGTGGCGCCGGGGGTCAGGCCGTCCAGCACCGAGCTGCGGGAGGTGTAGTAGTAGCCAGTCGCCTCCGCCGGGCTGGACACCTCGGTCAGAGCGGTATTGGAGGTCCCCAGCACCAGAGTCCCGGAGGCGTCCGTCCCCTCGTACACCTCGGGCGCCATGATCACCCTGTTCAGTCCGGCGTCATCCCGCATCGCCCCGCCCACGGTGATCTTCACTCGCCCGGACGCGGGCGCGGTGAATGTGCACGCCACCACGGGTGTGCCGGGGATGAAGGTGGTGCTGGTCATGTTGGAGATCACGGTGGAGTCCCCGGCCGCCGCCGCCGGCGGGCTGTCGCCGGGGCCGATCAGCGCTCCAGCCCGGCCGCCGGTCAGGGTGTGCACGGGCTCGACGATGATCGAGCGGGCATACACATCCGCAGTGGCCGGGTCAATATTGGGCGGAACCACATTTTGCTCGGCAAAAATCATCACCCTGGCGTAGTAGACCTCGCCCGGGATCAGTGGCGTCTCATTCTCGTTCGGGTGCGGATACAGCGACTCCCGGCTGCCGTACATCACGAAATTCGACGCGCCAGTGGTGCCGAACCCGTGCACCGTCACCGACGGCGACAGGATCTCTTCCCCCCGCGAATCGGTGCCCCGGAAAATTTGTGGAGCGAAGAAAACCCTATTGTTGTTGGTATTGTCCCTCGCTCCGCCGCTGACCGTAATGATGACCTGCCCCGATTCCGGGGCGACAAAACGCACGCCCACCTCGGGGTTCGGAGACCCATCCCAGTAGAAGGCGTAGATAATGTTCAGAATGTCGGTGGTGTCAGTCGCCTCTACAGCGGGAGGGCAGTCCACGCCGCGAATCAGGGTCACCGGCACCTCCTCACAGCGCTCGGATGGTCGGGGTGGACAGCGCGACGGCGGTACCTGCGGTGTGCGACTTGACGATGCCGTTCTGCGAGCGGATAACCGTCATCCGCTGCGGATTCTGCACCTCAAAATGATGGATTCTGAATTCGACCGGCAGCGTGTTGGTGGCGCCCGGGTCGATCGTGACCCGCAGCCCCACTCGGCCGCTGGTCAGCGCGGTGTCGGTGGCGACCCGGTGCCAGACATCCGGCTCACGCTGCCCATTCGCCCAGGCCCGCAGCCGCAGCTGCGGGCCGATCACCTCAAAACGGCACCAGATGATCTGGCCCGCGGTGTAGGTGAGCCCGTCCGGGACATCGATGGCCGGGGCCAGCTGCGTATCGACCGCGTTCTGGCGGCGCATCAGGCGCACCCGGACCGTGCGGCTGCTCTGATAGTTGTATTCGACCTCGCCGTAATAGTAGGTGTCGCCGATCGCGTCCGGATCGGCGCGCAAAATGATCGACGCCTCGAAATTGCCGTTGGCAGGCAATTCGGCGAGGGATGCCGCCATGACCACCGACACGTCAGACGGCTGGAATGTGCTTGGCAGATAGGCGCGGCGGGTCACATTGATCGCATCCACCTGGATCGTGCCGCGCCCGCCGGACACGGCAAAATCGCCCGCATTGGCAGCAGGCGCCACCTGCCAGACGTGTCCGCTGTTGCTGGTTCCCCACCCGCCGCTCTCCGGGTGGTCGAAGGTGTCGAACGCGCTAGCGGCAGAATTCTGATTGTTGGCCGACGGCACGGGGATGAGCCGGATTTCATCCGCCCACACCTGGATGCCGGCGCCCGGCGTGCCGGCCGTCGAGACCAGAATGCCCGCCTGCGCAGCGCTGGCTGGTGCCGTGAAAACGTTGTCGTGCAATTCCCACTGCTGCACGAGAGGGGCGCGACGGTTGGCCGACGTGGACAGGTAGTTGCCGCCGGCGTCATACCAGTTGACAGTGATCCCGATCCCGGACGGGATCGCTCCGTCTGCCCAGATCCACCCGATAGCCCGGTACTGCTCCCCGGGCCTGACTGGCGCCTTGGCCGACTCGGCCCGCGGCATCGCATCCACGCCCGTGGTCAGGAGCAGGCTGTGGCTGCCGGTGTAGGAGCGGACATCCGACCAGGCGATGGTGGCGCCACCGAACGCCGTCCACCCCGAAATGCCGCCCCCGAAGTCGGGGTTGCTGTTGAGCGTGTGGCCTGGGGCGACGGCCCGCACGGTTTCCCCGCCCACAGCCAGGTCGAACGGGTAGTCCGCCGGGTCCGCGGTCCACAGCCCTCCGGCCGTGGTGGTCACCAGCAGCTCCACGTCGTCCTCATCCACGCCGGCGGCCAGCTCGCTGCCGGCGGTGCCGTACCGGCTGGCCGCATCGGCCAGGCCGTAGGCGCTGGGAGCATCCTCGGCAACCTGCCCCACGTCATAGGGCCGGGCGGGCACGAGGTTGAAGCGGATCTTGTGCACGCTCAGGGTGATCGTCTCGACATACCCGGCCACCAACTGGCTGATCGCCTCCGGCGGCATGGTCGGCGGCGGGTTGACGATCTCGATCCGGTCGCCGACGTCCAAGGAGCGCAAGGCTTTGCGCTGGTCGGGGGACAGGTGCGGGTTGGCCAGGTGCTCCAGCAGCGTCGGGTACCGCTCCTCGTCCCAGGTGCCCAGGTGCAACCGCCAGGACGCCTGCCCGGGCAGCTGCTCGTCGAAGCAGACGTTGCTCGTGACGCTCTCGTCATACCGGCCGACCCCATTGGGTGGAGCCTGGACGCTCAGCGGCCCGGTCTCGGCCACCAGCCGCACGCTGGAGCCGCCCGCCCGCTGTACTTCGACGTCGTTGCGGACGTGCTGGTCGTCATCGACCGGCACGAACTCATCGGAAACCTGGGCGGCCGCGAAGTCGAGCGTGACCGCGGGTGCCTGGGCGTACAGGGTCTCCCGCGTCCGGTAGGCGATGGCGAGGGCGTCCCTGGGCTCATACAGGATGCCCATGTCCGCGGTCTCGCATTCGCGCAGCAGCTCCACCACCGAGAGGGTGGGCTGCGCCCCCATCCTCTCGGTGCGCGCCGGATCCCCGACGATCACGGCGGGCAGGCTGTTCTCCCTGCACAGCCGGGTCACCCGGGCACCGGCGGGCTCCTTGTTGTAGGCGTTGAACTGGTTGCGGAGATCGAAAATCGACGTCGTCGTGTTGTACAGGGCAATGTGCCCGACGGCCGTGTCCCCGACACCGGCAGATGAGCCGATGTAAATGTGCCGCACCGTCCCGAAGGTGCGATTCGCCACGGTGCCGGTGTTGTAGGACGAATAGTACGCGCCCTGCTCGTAGGTGCGGACGGCGAAGTTGACATTGGCGCCGCTCTGAGTCAGCTCGAAGCTGACCCACAGCAGCATCCCCAGCACGCCCAAAGCCGTGGAGGTCGTGCCCAACGAGTTGCCCTCGCCGTCATAGGCGGTCACCGCCAGATCCTGGCCGCTGGCGTCGTACCAAAGATCCCAGCGCGGCGCCGTCCCGCTGGTCAGCAGGCGGGCTATCAGCCGGGACCCGCCCGGGCCGCCCTCCGGCACGGCCAGCAGCATCCGCAACTGGACGCTGCCGGTGGACGTGTAGGTGGGCACCGGCGCCGTCAGCCAGCTGTCTTTGAGCCTCACCACGGGCGCGCTGCCGACAAAGTCCGCAAAGGAGGCCGGGTCGGGGGTGCCGGAGACCGGGACCATCGGCCGGCCGCCACCAGCCTCGGCGAACGAGGTGGCCCGCTCTCCATCCTCCAGCGGCCAGTAAGCAATGACGTTGGCGGCCTCTTCGGTCAGCGCCCGGAGCATGGTGGAGCGCACCGGGCTGGCGCCCTGGGTGATGCGGCGCATGATCCCGGAAGCGACGACCTTGACGTGGTGGTCCACGCCGCTCTTGTCCCAGTGCTGCGGCCACCGGCTGACCTCGCCGTAGAAGCGATAGTCGCGGTCGGTGATCTCGGCGTCACCCTGGATCGTCCACGTCCGGCCGGCCGAGTCGGCAAAGGAGGCGACCCCGGGGGTCTGGGCGGCGAAATCCGGGTCGGCCACCACGGTGCCGCCGATCCCGTCCCGCAGCTCGAAAGCGTGCACCTTGCCGATCGCCGAGTCGTAGCCCAGGCCGGAGATATCCCCGATGTACAGGGGTGCCGTGCTGGCAGCAATCGACGTGGTGCCGGACTCCACCACCTGATCGAATTGCGTCCATGGCCCGGCGATCGTCGGCGCCCAGTAGAACGTGATCGTCCGGCCGCCGCTGCCGTTGTTGACATCCAGGACCACCCGCACGGCCATACGGCCGGACCTGACCGGCAGTAGATCCGCAGCGGACCCGACCTGCAGCAGGCTGCTGCTGTCCGGTGACCAGCTGAGCCATACGCGCCCACCGCCCAGCAGCAGCCGCCACGACCGCTGGGCGGAGGTCACGTTCCACCGGCCCGCCAGCTCCCAAAAATCGCTCGGCGCCCACGACGGCAGCGTCGCGTCGATCCGGACATCCAGGTCGCCGGTGATGTCCAGGGCGCTGGTGGCGGGCGTGGCGGCCCGGCCGGAGCGTCCGCCCGGCAGACGCAGGTACGTCTCATCCCCCGGCAGCGACACCCGCAGCGGGACGTTGCGGGTCAGCAGCCCGTAGTACGGGCTGCGCGGATTGCGGGGGCTGTATTTGCCGTCCCGATTGTTCAAGGTGAGAGTGCACCGGGACGGATCGGCCACCGATCCCTCGCCCGAGCGGCCGCGGGTGATCTCGATCGGGTCCCGGTCGTAGACATCGCCGGTGATGTCCACCCACGTGCCGCCGAGCTGCAGCTCTACCCGCTCACCCCACCTGCTCATGCCGACCCCAGCACGGCTTGCACTTGGCCGCCGCGGTCGCGGATGGACCGCCGCAGCACCTCCACCAGAAGGTCATCGAGCTGGCTGCCGCCGGAGCGGATGTCCAGGCGGACGGTCGGCCCGCCGTCGCCACCACTGGCACCGGACGGGGTGGCGCGGTCCAGCACCGCATACGGGTCCATCGCCAGGTCCGGGGCGTAGAGGATGCGGCCGGCGGCGTCCAGCAGCACCCCGCCCAGGCCGAGGGCGCCCTTGGCGATGAGTCCCCGGGTCTGGTTCATGCCGTCCAGCAGGCCGAGGGCCGCGTTCTTGCCGATCTCGGCCATGAGCTTGCTGGGGCTGGAGATGTTCAGGAAGCGCTCAATCGGGTCCGGGATGACGCGCTTGATCCACCCCATGACCTGGTTGTAGAGCCAGCTCCCCAGGCTCACGATGCCGTTCCACAAGCCGGTGACCACGCTCCGGCCGGCGTTGTAGAGCAGGCTGCCGAGGTTGCCCACGGCGTTCCTGATCTTGCCGGGGAGCTGCCGCACCAGGCTGATGACGCGGCTGATGCCATTGATGGTCGATTGCCGTATCTGCTGCCACGCATTCGACACCATGGTCTTCAGCGTGTTCCACGCATTGGTCGCGGTCTGCTTGATTTGGTTCCATTTTTCACCAAGCCAGGCGCTGATGGAATTCCAAATCGAAGCTGTCTTTTCCTTGATCCAGTTCCAGGCTGCCTGCGTCGCCTTTTTGATCTCGTCCCACTTCCAGATGATCAGTGCGACCAGAGCGATCACGGCGGTGATCACCCAGCCGACCGGTCCCATCGCGATGAACCAACTCGCGGCGATCCGCGCAGCCGCGACCAGGGCGCGGGCGGCCATCATCGCCCAGGTGGCGGCCCAGCGGGCACCGGTCGCCACAGCCGACGCGGTGACTTTCGCCGCATTGCCGACGATACTCGTCGCCGCCGTGCCCACCGCCGTCGCCGCCCGCGCCGCGCCCTTGCCGACCATGGAGAACGCTTTGCCGCCGACCAGCGCGGCGGCGGCCAGCCCACCCAGATCCGAGCCCATGGGCAGCAGCACCTGCCCGATACCTGCGGCGGCCTGCGCCGTCTCCCCGAAAATGCCAGGAGCATTCGCCATTGATGCCAGCGCCTGCTCAGTTTTGCGGCGCCACTCCTCGATGCCGTGGGCGGCGTTGTCATTGAGCGTTTGACCGAGCTTGTCGGCGGCATCAGAGGTATCGCCCAAGACATCCGTGGTGTTCTGCAATTGCCGCAAGAACTGTGGGATGTCCTTGACCGCCAAATCCTCTAGCGGCGTGCCAAATAGAGTGATCGCCGTTTCGGCCTGCTTTCCGGGGTCCTTGATTTTCAGCAGGCCGTCAATGATCTGCCCAAACGCCTTGCGAGCTGTCTCGCCGCCCTGGGCGAATTTCGTCTGCAACTCGGATTGTTTCAGACCGATCGAATCCAGGGCCTCTTCGACTGGGCCGGAGGACGACGCGATCTGCAGGGTGATTTCCTTGATGGCATCGCCGGTTTTGTCCAGCCCGTATTTGCCCTTGTCGGCTGCTTGAACGAGCAGGTTAAAGGCCCGCTGCCCCTTGATCCCGAGTTGCTCCAGGAATGGGCCGTATTCGTCCAGCGCGTCGATCAGATCGTCGCGGACAGCAGCCGGGACTTTTTGCAGCGCGGCGGTCAGCAGGTCCATGCCCTGCTCGGCGTCCCGCACCAGGCCAGTCTTGGCCATCTGGCCCACGACCTGCAGGGACCGGCCGACCTCAACCCCAAACGCCGTGGCCAGGTTGAGCGCCTTGGCGGCCATGTCCTGCACGGCCTCATTGCTGGAGCTGCGCATCCCCTCGATGCTGGTGACCACCGCGCCGACCGCGTCGTGCACCTGCTCCAGCCCGGTCCCCAGACCCTGGGTGTACAGGTCACCAGCAATGCGGCCGAGCCGCGCAGCCTCCGGGCCGGTAGCCCCGATCTGTGCGGCCAGCTTGTCGCCGAGCGCCTCCTTCTCCAGGCCGGCCGTAACCCCGGTGCCGATGGCGGCGCCCGCCCCAGCACCCAGGGCGGCGCCGGCGGCGGCGATCTTCGCCGAGTGCTGCTCGAAGAAGGAATCGACCCGGCTCAAGCCCTGGCGGACCCGGTCGGCGTCCACGCCGATCTTCACCACGAGGTCAGCGAGAGTCGCCATCGGCCGTCCCCTTCGTGCGATCGACGCCGCCGAACATGCGGTTCAGTTGGCGGACAACAGCAAGTTGGTCGCGCCAGGACTGGGGTTTGCGGTCCCACTTGAGGAGGAAGTCCCGCAGCTTGGCCCGGCGGCCCTTCTTGCCGGCCAGAGAGTTGGCGATGACGGTGGAGATCAGCGCCGCCTGGATATCGCCGCGCTCACCCCCGAGCGGGCCGGTGATCCGCTCATACGCCATCCACTCGGTGAGCTCAGCCGAGGGCATGCGGGCCAGCAGCTCGGAGACCGGCATGCCCAAATGGGCCGCTAGGCGGAAGTAGAACCGGCGCTCTGGCCGGTCACGGAGTTTTTTGCCGCCTCCTCCACGGCGTCCTCGTTCATGCCGGACAGGCGCCGGGCCACGTCGAACAGGCGATCCAGGACCGCCCCGCTCTTGGCGCCCAAGGCCTTGGCGTCATCGTCGGAGAACAGGCGCTTGCCCTGCTCGTCCACGATGCACCGCACCACGAGCTTGGCCCGGAAGTTGTGCAGTGCAGCCCCGAGCGCCATGCCCTTCTGCCGGGCCTCGGCCATCTTCGCCTCGAAGGCGTCGCGTTCAGCGCCGGTGAGGGCCCGCACGCGGACGGTGCCGCCCCACTCGGGGACGTGGACGTCTTCGTACTGGAGGTCGTTGGCGGCGAGGATCGCGTCTTTGCTCAGCAGCATGTCAGCCTCAGCTCAGGGTCGGCTTGCCGGTGACCTTGAAGGTCAGCGAGGCGGCCAGCTTGTCGTCGTAGGGCGCCTCCGGCTCAAAACCGGTGAGGATCGCCTGGATGGACCAGGTGGTCGAGTCGGGGAACACCAGCTGGTAGTTCCGCGGCTCGTCGTCGTCGAAGTCGGCCACGAGCGTGTCGTGCTTGGACGGGTCGTAGTTGATGTCCGCCGACACCTCACCCGCGTCCTTCAGGCCGCCGACGAATTCCATCCAGCCGTCCGGGCTGTCGTGCGCGGTGACGTCGATCGTCTCCCGGCTCAGGCCGGGACCGCTGATGCTGGTGACGTTGGCGATCGCGGTGAAGATCTCGGGGGTGCCGCCGTCCCCACGCAGTAGCTGCGTGCCGAACGCGTCGATGCCGGCCATGACTCACTCCTGTCCTGTGATGGTGCGGAACCTGATCGGGATGTGCCGCAAATCGCCCGGCGCCGCCGGATCGGTGAGGGTCTGCATGAACTCCAGCCGGGTGGCGATGTGCCGCAGGCCGGCGATGATCAGCGGCTGGTGGTCCAGCAGCTCCACGATCCGGTTGGCGATCGCCAGGCCCTGGGCGAAACCGCGGTAGCGGGACCACACGTGCAGCGTCTGCGTGGTCTGTCGGCCGAACTCGCCGTGCTGGTTGTCGGCGATCTCCGTGCCCTCGCCGATCACCACATACGGGTACGCCGCATCCTCTGGCACGTAGTCGTACACGCCGCTGATCATGGATATCAGCTCGTCGTCGCCGGTCAGGCGGGCGTAGTAGGCGGCCTGCACCCGCGGCAAGGCCACCAGGGCGGCGGCGCTGCTCACCCGCCCACCGCCTTACGGACCTCTTCACGCACCCGCCGCGGCAGCCGGGGACGCTCGGCCTCCAGTGCCGGATGCAGTGACGGCTGAGCGGGCATGCTGCGAGTGCCGTGCTCGACGAACGTGGCGTAGTAGGACTCCGGGTCCCACCAGCCGACGTCTGCGGTCAGACCGCCCTCGCTGTAGCGGATACGGACGGTGCGCCGCAGCCGACCGGTGTCCACCGGCACGGCTTCCTCGGTTTCCTTTTTGACCTGCTCGGCGCCGGCGCGGATCGCCCGCTTGCATGCGTCGATCAGCTCGTCGGGCAGGTCCTGCAGCCGCCGACGCAGTTGCGGCATGCCCTGGATGTCGACGGTGACGCTGCCGCGGGGCACGGTTGTCAGCTCTCCAGCTCCAGCACGGCCACCGTCACCGAGGTGACCCCCGAGTAGGAGATGGAGGCGCGTCCGTTGGCGCCGGCGGCCAGGCGGGGCAGTGGGATGATGCCGTGATCACCGCCGCCCACGGTCATCTCCATGTCCTCGACGGCCAGTCCTTTGACGGTGCCCGGCGTGGTGATCGTGACCGTGACGGGCGAGCCGCCGCCGTTGGCCACATAAAAGAAGCGGCCAGGCCCGACGGGGGCGGTGTCTCCGTCGCTGTCGGCGGCCACCGCGGCCCCGGCCACGTCACCCAGCCCGCCGTCGATCGGCACCTTCGTGACGGTCAGTGCGGCCACGGTCAGGCTCCTTCCGGCTGAATCAGCTCACATTCGGCTCGCAGGTAGCGAGGAGTGGACGGGGTGGAGGTGGCCAGCACCCGCAGCACCTGGCCGCCGCCGCGCAGCTCGTCCCCGCGGCGCACGTCCGCCGTGGGGAGCAGGTAGACGGTGTGGGTGTGCCGGGCTCCGGCCTGCTGGGCGAGCATGCGTTCGGCTGTGGTGGGCTGGTCGACCTTGGCGCGCACGTCCGCTTGCTGCACGTAGATGACCTGCTGGCCGCCGGTCCCGTCACCGGAGGTTGCGGGGCGCCAGACCTGGAGCGTGCGGTTCAGCCAGTGGCTGATCACGACGTCGTCCTGGCCCGGTAGGCGCTGATGACGCGCCGGTCCGTTTGTGACAGTTCCATGCCGAGCGACTCGGCGGCGAAGCTGCGGGAGTGGTCGCCGAGGACCTCTTGGGTGAGGTTGGCGGGGTTGGTCCATGCCTGGGCGGCCAGCCGCAGCGCGATCCGCCGCAGCCCTGCCGGCCAGGTGGCGAACCCAGCGGTGTAGGTGAGCCGTACCACCTGGTCGCCGGTCGGCCAGCACCCGCCGATGCGGGTGAGGATTCCGGCCTGCGACCAGGTGTAGTCGGCGCCGTGCATCAGCGTCGAAGAGACGCTGCCGTCGCGGTTCAGCAGCTCCACCGAGTCCACGGCGGTGACCGGCCAGCGGGGCAGCACCAGCCGCACCGACCCGGCCGCCGCGTGATGCTGCCCGTCATTGTGGGTCGGGCCGTCCAGGATCACGGTGTCCTCGGAGGAATCGAGCGTCTGCCCGGCTTCCTCCTCGATCACCCCCTGGGCCAGCTCGAGGAGCAGCGCGGCGGCGGCGTCGTCGTCGGCGCTCCAGTCGGCGGCCGGAATCCGCAGCCAGGCGCGCAGGTCAGACGGTGTGGCGACAGGCATCTATCCGTCCTGGGCCTGGAGCGCGGCGATGATGTCAGCTTTGCGGGTGGCGCCGCCGAGGTCGACGCCGTGCTCGGCCGCGTAGGCGCGCAGCTCGGGCACGGTCATCGACGTCAACGGCACCTCGGTGGGCTGGTGGGCGGCGGGTTCGTCGGCGTAGATGCCGTACCCGCCGTCCACCAGCTGCGCGGCCTGCTCGTCGTCGAAGGTGGCGATCTGGCCAGGCTGGACCGATCCGTGTGGGCTGGCCAGCAGGGTCAGCATCTTCACCTGTCGGGTCACTTGGGCGCCTTCCGCGGCGAGCCGAGGATGACCAGGGCCGAGCACGGCAGGGTCGGGGTGTCGGTGCCGCCGACGGTCTTGATGTTCGCCCGCAGGTACCGCTTGGTGCCCTTGTAGCCGATCTTGTAGACGGCCTCGTCGTTGTTGCCGGTGATGACCGGCTCGGTGCCGTCCAGGTCGGCGTCGTCCACCGCGGTGTAGCCCGACCCGGAGCTGTCAGAGTGCTGGATCTCGAACGTGAACGACGGGTTGGTGCCGGTGGCGGTGCCGGCGGCGATGACGACCATGGCGCTGCTGTAGTTGGCCAGGTCGACGGCGGCGCCGTCGGCGGTGGTGTCGTACTCGGCCGGGGCCAGCGTCTGGACCGCTGTCACGTTGTTCTTCAGGTCACGGCTCATGCCGAGCTCCCTTCCTGGTAGAAGCGTGGATCAGGAGGCGGTGCACTTCAGGCGGACGAACGCCTCGGCCAGCACCGGCATGGCGTCGATCTCCACCCGCCCGATGAAGCCGACCTGGTTGGACTCGGCGTACAGCTCGACGAGCCGCTGCACCTCCATGGTCAGCGCCTCGGCGCCCCAGTAGTAGGAGAAGTCGGCGATCATCCCCGCGTAGTTGCCATCGGAGAAGGTGTTGGGGACGAACTCGCTGATGACGTAGGGGACGTCCAAGATGGTGTCGGGCCGGTCGGCGGCCAGGCCCGGCTGCCACACGTACTGCTCGTCCGTGCTCGTCTTCAGCTTGCGGATGTGCTTGAGCGCGTCGCGGTGGAACAGCCAGCGGGCCCGTGGCCAGTAGGCGGCCTTGAGGCTGTACTTGGCGTCGATCAGCCCGTTGCCGGTGAAGCCGGTCGCGCTGCCGGTGGCCACATCCCGGCTGGTGGGGATGCCGTCGTTGGACGCGGTGAACAGGCCGAGGGGCTTTTTGTTGCCGTCGCCGGTCATGAACGCCTTCTCTTGGCTGACGGCGAACTTGTAGGCCAGGCGGTCCCGCACGATGGCCTCGGCGCGGCCGGCGGTGAGCCGCAGCAGCTTCCGGGACACCTTGACGCGCTTGGCCAGCGGGTTGGGCCGCAGCTCCCGCTGGCCGAACCTCATCGAGTCGTCGGTGCTGCCGGTGCCCACCTCGCTGGTCCAGTCGGCGTCGGCCAGGTCGGTGTCCAGGGTGGGCACACCCAGGGAGTCGGAGGTGGTCAGCCGCTCCATGGTCATCAGGCCGCGCAGCGGGGTGGCGTCGTCCACGGCCTTGATCAGGTCGTCGATCCACTGCTTGGGCGGCACCAGGTAGCCGCCCTCGGGGTCGGAGGTGGCGTTCAGCGCCCGGGCCTGCGCGGGAGTCAGGGCGGCACGCCCACCGATGATGTAGGCGCGGAACGCCTCCATCGCCTCCCGCTCGCCGGCCGGGGCGTCGGCGGCGGCGTCATCGGCGGCGCGGCGGGTGTCCTCGGCCAGTCGCTCGGCCCGCTCGATGGTGCGGTCCAGGGCGTCCCGCTCCTCCAGGATCCGGTCGAACTTGGCCTCTTCCTCGGCGGTCATGGCGCGGCCCGCCTTGGACGCCTCCTCCATGATCGCGGCGGCCTGGGTGCCGAGCTGCGTGCGCTTGTGCCGCAGCTCGCGCAGGTTCAGCGTTGTCATCAGTGGTTTCCTCCCTGTGAGATGCCGGCCAGCCTGCGCAGGCGGGCGTTTTCGGCTCGCAGCCGCTCCAGCTCGGCGGCCTGGACGGAACGGGCCGGGGTCTTGCGGCCCTCGCCGTCGTCGTCTTCGTCGTCAGGGCCTCCGGCGGCCTCCAGCAGCGCCTGCAGCGCGTCGACGGCGGCCTGGACGAGGCCCTTGTTCTTCTTGGACAGGACCTTTCCGGCGCGCAGGTCGACTCCCAGAGCACGGGCCAGGGCCCGGCCGTCGGCGGCGACGGCGTCGGGGTCCATCGGCAGCGGCACGACGCTGGTTTCGAACAGCTCCCAGCGGGCTGGGACGCCGCCGGAGTCGATGTCGTGGGCGTCGAACCCAACGCTCACGGCGTTGAGGAACCGGCCGCGGATCTTGCGTTCGACGGTGGCGGCGAACTCGTCCTCCCGGTCGAACACCAGCCCGCCGACCAGTCGATCACCCTCAACATGCGGGTCTTCGACGCGGCCGATGGGGAGGCTGTCGCGGCCCCAGTAGGAATGGCCGTAGCCGAGTACGGGGTTGGCCCGGTAGCGCTCCAGGTCCAAGTTGTCCATGCGCAAATCCAGCCCGTCGGCTTTGCGGCCCTCGGTGGCCAGCACGAACGGGATCGGCCCGTCGTCGGGGGCGTCGGCGGCGCGCAGCGCGTAGCCGCGCAGGTAGAAGCGCCTCATCATCTGCTCCTGTCCCTTCCTGGGCGGCGGATCTGCCGGTCGCGCAGCGTGCGCTGCTGCCGCTGCTCCGGCGCGTCGGCGTCCCGGTCCCGCTCGTCGCGTTCGTCGTCGCGCGGCCAGGAACGATCGATCATGCGGGCACCACCTGGCAGTCGCATCCCACGTGCACGGGCGGGTGGCGGGTCGTGCGCTTGACCACGAGCCGCTCACCGTCGTCGCCGTCGATCTCCTCGCCCTTGGCGAGGAAGGCGTCATCGATGCCGACCACCTTGCCGTCCAGGCGGCGGCAGTACGGGCAGGTGTCGCCGGAGGCCACCCACTTCAGCCGGCGCACCCCGGCGGCCTTCCACGTCTCCCGGCGGGCGGCGTTCGTCAGCTGCGTCCCCTCCCACCGGGCGGTGCGAGCGGGCCGCTCGGCCTGCCAGGCGGCCAACCGGGCAAGGACGTCGTCGGCGATCGCGTCGACGTCCGCTTCTTCGGCGGTCCTGCGGAGCTGACCGAAGCTGCTGGCGAGCCGGTAGGCGATGTGGGAGAGCGTGTACGCCTGAGCCCACACGCTCAGATCGACCTCGCCCTCATAGCCGATGACCTCGGCGGCCTCGGCGGCCACGTCGGCGGCGAACGAGGTCAACACCGGCAGGAACGCCGCGGCCGCCGCTTCGGCGATCGGCCCGTCCTCGGCGTACAGCACCTGCAGGGCGGCCAGGAAGCCGGCCAGGGACCGGCGGCCGCGGGCGGTGAGGTGCTCGTCCACCAGGGCGCCGACCCGCTTCGCTTCGAGCGCGGCGACCTTGGCGTCGGCGGCCTCGATGAGCGGGGCGTACTGGTCGGCCACCGCCCGGCCGGACAGCAGCCGGGCGTGCCGGCGGCCCCGTTCCGGCGCCGCGCCGGTACTCCCGGCCGGGACCATGTTGAGCGGCTGCAGATAGACGTCGCCGCCGTCGACGGGGTTGAGGTTCTCCTTCTCCCGGACATCGTTCGTCGACAGCCAGCCCCACTGACGGCCGATCGCATACGCCTGGTAGCGGGCCTGGGTGTCGCCACGCAGCAGCGCCTCCACCAGGTGCTCGGCGAAGTAGGTTCTGCGCTCCTCCGGGAGCAGCAGTTGGGTGTTGATCGCCTGTTCCCAGCGCACCAGCCACGCCCGCAGCGCGGAGGTGACGTAGTCGATCTGCTGCTGCTCGATGTTGGAGAAGGTGGCGCGCTCTAGGTCGCCGATCTTGTGCGGTGGCAGCCGCAGCCACCGGGCCATCTCGGTGACCTGCAGCTTTCGGGTTTCCAGGAACTGGGCGGCGTCGTTGGGGATGCCGATCTGCTGCCAGGTCACGCCCTCTTCGAGGATCGCGATCCGGTGCGCCCGGTCGATCCCGCGGTGCAGGTTCTCCCAGTCGGCCCGCATCCGCTTGCGGGCCTCGTCGGACAGCTGGCCGGGGTGGCTCAGCACTCCGTTGAGGGTGGAACCGTTGGAGAAGAACTTGGCCCCGTGGTGCTCGGTGGCCAACCCCAATCCGATGCTGTTGGCGGCGTACTCCACCACCGAGTAGCCCTTGACGCCGTCGAACCCCAGGCCCGGGATGTGCAGCACCTCGCCCGGCAGCAGCGTGGCGTAGATGCCGTTGACGTCGTCGCGGTACTGGTAGATCCGGACGAACCGGCCGGGCCCGCTCCGCACCGCCTTGATCTTCAGCCGGTCCGGCCGCAGCGGCCAGATCTCCTCAATCACCCCGGTCCGGGGGTTGCTCACGACCTGGGCGACGCCGTTGCCCCACATCAGGGCGTGCCCCATGAGCGTCTCGCGCAGCTGCTGGCTGCTCATCATGGGGTTGGGCTGGTCGTGCAACAAGGTGTACAGCGGATGCTCGGTCGCCCGCCGCTTGCCGCGCTCCAGCCGCTGATACAGGTGCAACGGCAGACCCGCCACGTCCTCGCTGATCACGCGGACCCCGGCGAAGAACGCCGAGTAGGTCAGGGCGGTGTCGTAATCGACGCGCACCCCGCTGCTGTTGACGATGCCGCCGGAGAACCAGTCCTCCACCCACTTCTCCGGCGTGGCCAGACCGGACAGCGGCCCGGAAATCGCGGCCCTGGCCGCCGACCGGATCCACCCCATTAGCGACCACCCGCCCTGGATGCCCCGGCCGGGCCCGCCCCACTCTCAGCGCGCCCGGCCAGGACGCCACCGGTGATGCCGGCCCCCAGCAGCAGCACCCCGGTGGCCGTGACCCCCAGCCACGGAGCCACCAGGCCCAAGCCCACCCCGATCAGCACGACCCCGAGAGCGGCCAGTACGTCCCAGATGTCCACGCCCGCCTCCCTCTGCATGCCTCACAGGGCGCTCAGGCCCCTGGTCTCGTAGATCGACACCGGCGGCGCCCCCCGCATCGCCCCGTCCAGGGCGAACAGCAGGGACACGATGCCGTCGATGCGTTTTCCGGACTTGTCGCGGTCGGGTTTGACCGGCCGCATCCGGTCCGGGTCGTCCCGCGGGCTTTTGCGTTCGACCGCATCAGCCATCCACCGGGCCACCGGGTTGCCGAAATGCGCGATCTCGCCCGCTTTCAGCCGCCGCATCAGCTCGGCCATGGGCGGTGTCATCCGCAGATACGTGGTGTCGGACTCCACCATCGCCAACCGGGTCCGCTTGGTGATCTCTTGGCGGACCGGCTCGCCGCTCCATTTGTCGTAGGTGATGTCGACGATGCGGTACCGCTGGTGGTCGGCCTCGATGTCGGCGTAGATCCGGTCGTAGTCGATCGTGTCGCCCTCGGTGGCCGTCACCCAGCCGTCGCGCACCCATTCTTCGAACCGGCCGCCGGTGTGCTCCGACAGCGGCTCCACCATGGATTCGGGCACCCAGAACCGCCACAGCACGCTGCCGTCGCCGAACAGCAGAGTCCAGGCGGTCAAGTCGAGCTTGGATGACAGGTCCAGCCCGGCCCAGCAGCGTTGGCCGGCCAGCCGGGAAGCCACCCAGTCCGGCGTCGGGGCGATCTCCCGGGCGCACCCGTCCCACAGGTCCATCCCGATCCACCGGGTGACCTGGCTGACGCGCTGGTTGAGCCGGAACTGGCGAAATCCATTCTCCGCCGACACGTCCCGGCGGGCCTCCTCGGCCTCCTCCCGCAGACTCTGAATGCCCAGGAAGGTGCCCAGTGCGGGGTTCGGCCACGCCCAGTTCCGCTCGTCCCACGGATCCAAGCTGACCGGCAGGTCGTCTCGGCCCGGGAACAGCCGCTGCAGCCGCTCCAGCTCCTCCAAAGTGCGCGGCATCTTCCGCACGAACGCGAAGTGGTGCGGCGCGGATGCCGGATCCTCCATCACCCGGTCGGCCTCGTCGATGAACTCGGCCCCAAACGACGTCTGATCGGACGTCTCGGTGGTGATGGCGAGCATCAAAGGCTGCGTCCGAGCACCGGCGGCCGTCCGCATCGCCTTCCACAAGCTGTCGTCCGGCTGGGACAGCACTTCATCGAGGATGAAGCAGTGCGGGTTGTGGCCCAGCTCGGTGTCGGCGTCCGCCGGGATCACCTCATAGTGGCTGCCGGTGGCCTCGTCCACCAGGCGGCGGGCGTTGCGGATGTGCCGCAGCCGCTTGGACAAGATCGGCGACTTGCGGACCATCTTGACCGCGGGCTCGAACACCTTCCCGGCCTGGCGGGTGTTGGCCGCCGCCCCGTACACCTCGGCCGACTCCTCGCCATCCCCGCACAGCATGTACAGCGCGATGCCGGACAACAGCGCGCTCTTGCCGTTCTTGCGGGCGACGACGATCGTCGCCCGGGTGTACCGGCGCACGTACCGGCCCCACTGGGGCGACCAGATCACCTCGCCGAACAGGGGTCGGATGATCTCGTGCTCCTGCCAGGCCGCCAGCTCGAACCGGTGGTTGGCGTAGGCGCCGGCCGGGTGCACCAGCAGCTCGGCGAAGAACGCCACGACCCGATCCGCCCGGGGTTCGCAGTAGTGCGCGCCCCGCCGGGTGCACGTCTTGCCGTCCAGCGTGTACCCGCACACCCCGCCGCGCCGATCCCGCGGCCGCCACCGCTTGCTGTGATCGATCTTCGGGGTGGCGCGCCGGGCCATGGGCACCTCCCCTGTCAGGACAGCAGCCGCTCGGCCCCCAGGCCGTCCTTCTCGCCGCCGATGGACAGCTGGGAGCGGTCCGAGGGCGTGAGCCCGAACCGGGCGCCGTACCGCTGCACCTGGGCGTCGGCCTCGTTCAGCACCAGCGTCCAGGGATTCTTGCCGAGCCGATGCCCGGTCAGCTCCCCGTTCTTGTTGAACACCGGCAGCTCCACCACCTCGCCCTGCTCGGCGAGAGCCTGGGCGGCCCGCCGGCGGCGCACCACCGCATCGCACCAGCAGGCGAACGCCTCCACGTCCCACGGAGTGAGCACGCCCTTGGCCTCCAGGTCCGGGGCATAGCACTCCCACACCGCCACGGCCTCGGCGCTGAGCCACTGCGGCGGCGCCACTTCGCCGGCGGACGGGATCGGCTCGGCGGTGTTGATCCGATCCTTGCGGTCACCGTGCAGCACCCGCAGCGGGGTGGGCTTGGGAGCGGGGCCACGCTTGCCCATGATCACCCCCTAGCGGTCACTGAGCGTAACGATACGGCGGCCTCTGAAACCTGTCGGCGCGCGAGGAAGAT
>Ga0207864_1001790_pt1 | contig 22360 bp, 19 predicted proteins | sample HigsolmetaAR202D_FD_184834 | JGI IMG/M metagenome (GOLD analysis project Ga0207864, IMG submission 184834) | Ionic liquid and high solid enriched microbial communities from the Joint BioEnergy Institute, USA - AR20-2-D (SPAdes) (version 2) ... | reverse complement strand
GGGGCGGGGTGACTCCGGCGCCGTCCTGTCCGAGAGGGACCGGTGAGGGCGGAAGGGGGACCCGATGGCAAGAGCCGTGAGCGTCGGCGGCCGCGCTCCTGCCCGGACCGCGGCGGACGGCCGGGCACCGGTCCGCCCGGCACACAGCACCGGACAGGCCGACCCCGGGCACGGCCGGTGATCCCGGCGGCCGGAGCGGGACGGGAACCGGTCCCGCAGCGGTTTCCGCCCGTCGACACGCCGTCTTCTGGGAGAATCGGGCCATGACCGACGTTGCGGACTCCTCCCCCACCCGCGTCACCGTCACCGCGCCGGACGGGACCGAACGCGAGCTCACCCCCGGCATGCGGGTCACGTTCGGCCGGGGCCGCGCCGCCGACATCCGGGTCCTGCCCGAGGAGCGGAGCCTGTCGCGGATCGCCGGAGAGATCATCGTCGAGTCCGCGGGCGTGCGGGTGGTCAACCTGAGCCGGACCCACTCCCTGAAGGTCGTCACGGACACCGGGGACAGCAGCACCCTGGCGCAGGCCAGGGAGGGGATGTCCACCGCCTCGGTCGTCGTCAGCTCCGGGACGGCGGCGGTGGGCTCCGCCGGCATGCACCGCAGCGGCCAGACCGTCCGGATCACCGTGCCCGGCCGGTGGGACGGCGCCGACCGCCCCCTCCGCCCGTCGCCCGTCGAGGAGCCGTCCACGGTGGGGCCCGACGGGCTCGCCCCGAACACCAAGTACTTCGTCGTCGCGCTGGCCCTGTGCCGGGACCGGCTGGAGAACCCCGGGCAGGGCGGGACCAACCCCACCGCCAAGGAGATCACGCTGCGCGCCCTCAAGATGGTCCACGCCTGGCACCTCGTGCGCGCGATCGAGTCCGGCGACGACGCCGTGCAGGCACGCTTCACCCAGCAGATCCAGGAGCACCTCAAGTACCTCAAGGAGCGGGTCGAGGGCACCGGCCAGCTTCCCAGGGGGACCCGGATCACCAAGCCGGTCCTGGAAGCCGCCCTGGTGGACCTCGGGATCGTCCGCCCCGAACACCTGGAACTGCTCGAGGACCCCGACTGGTTGGCCCACCAGGAGCAGTTGTGGTGGGGCGACGACGAGGGGCGGCGCAGGACGAGGAGGGCCGCGGGCGGGTGAGCCCCGCGCCCGGCCGCGCCGGTCCGGGCGGAACGCCGGTCAGTCCGCGGGCAGCGGCACCTGCCAGCGCAACTGGGTGCCCCCCTCGGGGCGGCGCAGCGCCTCGAAGGAGCCGCCCAGCGCCTCGGCGCGTTCGGCGAGGTTGCGCAGGCCGCTGCGGCGGCCCTGCTCGGGCAGCCCCACCCCGTCGTCGGTCACGGTGAGGGTCACCTGCGAGTCCACGTGTACGGTGATGTCGGCGCGGGAGGCGTGGGCGTGCCGCGCGATGTTCGACAGCGCCTCCCGCAGCACGGCCAGCACGTGCTCGGCCACCGAGTCCGGCACCGCGCTGTCGATGGGACCGTCCAGGCGCAGCCCTGCCGAGAAGCCCAGCGACTCGGTGGCGGCGTTGACCACGTCGAGGATCTGGTTGCGCAGCCAGGTGCGCCCGTTGTCGGCGCTGTGCTGCAACGCGAAGATGGTGGAGCGGATCTGCCGGATGGTGTCGTCGAGGTCGTCGACCGCCCGGCGCACCCGCTGCGCCGCGCCCTCGTCCTCGATCCGGCGGACCGAGCTCATCAGCGACATCGCGATCGCGAACAGCCGCTGGATGACGATGTCGTGCAGGTCCTTGGCGATGCGGTCGCGGTCCTCCAGCACGATGAGCCGCTCGGCGTCGCGGCGCGCCTCGGCCAGCTCCAGGGTGACCGCCGCGTGCCCGGCGAAGGCGTGCAGCATGTGCACGGTCTCCACGGGGAAGGGGAGACGGCCGATGCGGTTGCCGAGGATCAGCACACCCCGGCGGGAGTCCGGGGCGCCCAGCGGCAGCAGCAGGACCGGGCCGATGTCCAACCCGTCCAGCAGGTGCGCGGGCTCCTCCGACTCGCGGCTCAGATCGGTGATGACCGGGTCGGCGCCGCGGAAGGCGCGGCCGGACAGCGACCCCTCCATCGCGGTGGACCGGCCGCGGATCCGGGACGCGTCGGGGCCGTCGGCGACCCGGACCACCAGCGCCTGGCCGTCCCGGTCCGGGGTGGCGATGGCCACGATGTCGGCGTCGGCCATGCTGCGCGCCCGCTCGGCGACCAGGTGCAGCACCTCGTGGGGCGCGGCGCCGGACAGCAGGCGGGTGGTGATCTCGTCGGAGGCGACCAGCCACGTCTCGCGGCGGCGGGTCTCCTCGTACAGGCGGGCGTTCTCGATGGCGATCCCGGCCGCGGTGGCCAGCGCGGTGACGATCGCCTCGTCCTCCTCGTCGAAGGCTGTGCGGTTGGCCTTCTCGGTCAGGTAGAGGTTGCCGAACACCTCCTCGCGGACCCGGATCGGCACGCCGAGGAAGCTCCGCATCGGCGGATGCCCCTCGGGGAAGCCCGCGGACTCGGGATGCTGGGAGAGGTCCGCCAGACGCAGCGCCTGCGGCTCCTTGGTCAACAGGCCCAGCAGGCCGCGCCCCTCCGGCCAGTGCTCGACGGCGGCGATCTCCTCGTCACCCATGCCGAGGGGGATGAACCGCTCCAGACGGCCCTCGGGGCCGATGACCCCCATGGCCCCGTAGCGGGCGTCCACCAGGTCCATGGCGGTGGACACGATGCGGCGCAGCGTGCTCTCCAGGTCCAGCCCGGTGCCGATCGAGACCACCGCGTCGAGCAGGGAGCGCACCCGGTCGCGGGTGAGCAGGACGGCGTTGATCCGTACCTGGAGTTCGCTGAGCAGCTCGTCCAGGCGCATCTGCGGGAGGAACATGCTGTCGTGTGCGCCGTTCGGGGTGTCGTCGGCCATCGCCTGCCCTCAACTGCCGTGTCCGCTCCGTCGCGGTGGACGGTTTTCCGCCCCTCGGGGCCAGTCTAGGCACGGTACCGCGATACTGACCGCGGGGTAGGAAAAAGGGCGAATCACCCCGCGGTCTCCAGGTGGGAGGCCCTCCCCGCCTCCCGGCTCAGGCCCGTGCGGCGGGCACGAGCGCGAGCGGACCGCGCCGCCGGGCCGCCCGCGCCGGATGCGACACGATCACGACGGGGCAGCGGGCCTCGCGCACGCAGGCCGCCGCGGTCGAACCGAGCGTGGGAGTCTCCAGCGAACGGTGCTCCGGGGTGCCCACCACGAGCAGGTCCGCCTCGGCGGCGGCACGCAGCAGGGCGGGCGCCACCAGGTCGCCGCCGACCACGAACGGGACGATCCGCGGCCAGACGCGTTCCGCCTCCCGCACCGCCCGGTGCAGGTGGCGCACGATCCGGGAGTGGCGGTCGGTCCGCGGCGGCGGAGCACCCGCGTACCCGGGCCGGATGGCCTTCTCCCGGTCGAGGACGTGCACCACCCACAGCTCGCAGTCCCGGGCACGGGCCTCCCCGGCCGCCCACTCCAGGGCAGCCAACGACACGGCCGAGCCGTCGAAGCCGACGACGATCCGGTGGTGCTGTGCTGTCGGAATCATCGAAAAGCCCCCTGTCAGCGGATCTCCCGGTCCACTACCCAACCGGCCGCGCGGGGCACACTCCCGCGGACCATCCGGCAGGATCCCCGGACCGCTCCCGCCGCCGCGGGGCTCACCGCGGCACTTCGGCCCCGCTGAGCTCCAGCTCCGCCAGGTCCGCCACGACCACGTGGGCTCCCCGCGCGCGCAGCCCCCCGCGCCCGCGGACCCGGTCCACCCCCACGACCAGCGCGAAGCCGCCGCGCCGCCCCGCCTCGACCCCGGCAGGCGAGTCCTCCACCACCGCGGCCTCCCCGGGGGCGACCCCCAGGCGGCGGGCCGCCTCCAGGAACAGCGCGGGATCCGGCTTGGCGGGCAGGCCCGACCGGGCCGCGTCGACCCCGTCGACGCGTACGTCGAACAGGTCGGCGACCTGCGCGGACCGCAGCACCGCAGCGCAGTTGCGGCTCGCCGAGACCACCGCGGTGCCCACCCCCCGCTCCCGCAGTCGGCGGACCAGCCGCACCGTGCTCGGATACGCGGTGACGCCGTAGCGGCCCACGTAGTCCCTGAAGTAGCGGTCCTTGCGGTCGCCCAGCGTGGACACGGTGATGACACCGGGCCGGTCGGGCGGCGCGCTCTCGGGCAGGCTCAGGCTGCGCGAGGAGAGGAAGGACCGCACCACCTCGGCGCGCGGCCGGCCGTCGACATGCCTGCGGTAGTCCCGGGCCAGGTCGAACGGCCGGAACCGCGGCCCCCCGGACCGGGACAGGTCGAGCAGGAACTCGTCGAAGGTCCGCTTCCAGGCCGCCGCGTGCACCGACGCGGTGTCGGTGACCACACCGTTCAGGTCCAGGACCACCGCGCGGATCCGGTCGAGGGGGAGGACGCCCCGGATGCTGCCGGTCACCGCCACCACGCTCCCTTGCAGATCGTTCGGTCGAGTACGGTTCGCAGACGGCGCCCGGTCACGGGGGGACGGCGAGCACGGCGGCGCCGTGCACCCGGTCGGCCGCGAGGTCGGCCAGCGCCCGGTCCGCCTGGTCGAACGGGTACGGAGTGGTGGTCACGGCCAGCGGGTGCGCGGCGGCGACCGCGAGGAACTCGCGGGCGTCGGCGCGCGTGTTCGCGGTGACACTGCGCAGGGTGCGCTCCTGGAACAGGTCCCGCTGGTAGTTCAACGCGGGGATGTCGGTGAGGTGGATGCCCGCGACCGCCAGGGTGCCGCCCCGGTCGAGGGCGCGCAGCGCGGTCGGCACCAGGTCGCCGACCGGCGCGAACAGGATCGCCGCGTCCAAGGGCTCGGGCGGGGAGCCGTAGGCGTCGGTGGCGCTGGCACAGCCCAGCTCCAGAGCGAGCTCCCGGGCCTGCGCGGAGCGGGTCATGACGTGCACGGTGGCCCCGCGGGCCAGGGCCACCTGCGCGGCCAGGTGCGCCGACGCGCCGAAGCCGTAGATCCCCAGCACACCGCCCGCGGGCAGGTCAGCACGCTTGAGCGCCCGGTAGCCGATGATCCCGGCGCACAGCAGCGGCGCCGCGGCCTGCGCGGACAGCTCCTCGGCAAGCGGGTGCACGAAACGCTCGTCGGCGGTCAGGTACTCGGCGTAGCCGCCGTCGGCGTCCCACCCGGTGTAGGTGGAGTTCGGGCAGAGGTTCTCCGCGCCGCGCCGACAGTACCGGCACTCGCCGCAGGTGGAGCGGAGCCAGGCGACCCCCACCCGGGCGCCCACGGGCACCTCGCGGGCCTGCGGGCCGCGCTCCACCACCCGCCCGACCACCTCGTGGCCGGGGACCGTGCCCGGCCGCTTCGGCGGCAGGTCGCCCTCGGCGAGGTGCAGGTCGGTACGGCACACCGCGCACGCCTCCACCCGGACCAGCACCTCCCGCCCCGCGGGCCGCGGCACCGGACGGGACACCGCGCGCAGCGGACGCGTGGCGATCGGGCCGGGACGGTCGACGATCCAGGCGGTCATCTCCCGGGCCGGGCTCTCCACGGCTCACCTCCCCCCTGAGCCGGGTACGGAAACGGGGCCATGCGACAACGCCTCACCAGGACTCGCCGCGCCAGTGCACGTACTCGGGGACGACGTCGTCGATCCGCCAGTCCAGGTCGCTGACGACGTCCACCACCCCCTCCAGGTGGCTGACCCGCCGCACCAGGGTCTGGGCCAGGCTGCGCCGCTCCACGGTCCCCCACAGGGTGACCACCCCGTCGTCGACGGAGAGCGCGGGAGGCTCCCCCTTCACCGGCCGGATGGCCGCCACCAGCTCGGCGTGGACCTCCCGGGCCAGGTCCTCGTCGTTGCGCAGGAACACCGTGAGCAGGTCGCGGCGGGTGACCATGCCGACAAGACGGTTGTCCTCGGCCACAACCGGAAGCTGCTTCACCCCGTGCCGCTCCATGATCCGGGCGGCCCGCGCGACGGAGGTGCCGGGGAGGACGGTGATCGCCGGACGGGACATCAACTGGTCGGCGCGGTTGGCGCCGGCCTTCTCCGCGCTGCTGGCCGCGCCCGTGCCGCTGAGCCGGGCGCGCAGGCGGGCGCGCAGCGGCGGCGAGTAGTCGTCGTCGCCGGTGAACTCCTCCTTGTGGATCAGGTCCTCCTCCGACACCACCCCCACGACCCGGCCGTCCCGATCGACCACCGGCAGCGCGCTCACCCGGTGGTTCACCATGGTCCTGACGACGTCCCGGAAACTGGCGTCCTCGGTGGCAGAGGGCGGTTCGACCGTCATGACGTCCCGGACGACAGTGCTGTCCATGCTGCTCGCTTCCCCCCTGGACTCGCGCGGACCGGCCACTCGGCGGAGGGCGGTCCGTCCCGTCGTCGTCCGGGCGCATGCCGCACTCCGGGCCGGGTAGTCCGTTCTCATCGCCCTCTGCCCACCACTCTGCGGTTCACCACACTTTTCTCGGTAGTGCCTTACGTCCCACGAATGGCCGGACCCCCGGACCAGGGCATTCGCGTCAGCAGGACGTTGACGTGGGCGGACGGGACCAGCCGCCGGGAGCGCACGGACCGGCGGCGGCGAAAGGTCGGGGCAGCAGCGGAATTCGGAGGACGGCATGGAACGAACGGTCCTGGTCGGAGTCGACGGATCGGCGGAGGCACTGGAAGCGGTCGCCTGGGCGGCCCGCGAGGCCCACCGCCGCCAGTACCGGCTGGCCCTGGTGAGCGCCTACGTGATGCCCCCGGCGGAGGCCGCGTTCGGGTGGCCCCCCGACGCGATCCGCGAGGACGCCCGCGCCGTGGTGCGCGCCGCCCGGGACCGGGCCCTGGAGACGGCCCCCGGACTGGAGGTCACCGACTCCGTGATCGTGGACTCCCCGGTCTCGGCGCTGCTGCGGCAGGCCCGCGAGGCCGCGATGCTGGTGGTCGGCCTGCGCGGCCGGGGCGGCTTCCCCGGCCTGCGCATCGGCTCCGTCGCCTACCGGGCGGCGGCGCACGCCCCGGTGCCGACCGTGGTGGTCCCCGGCCCGGTCCCGGAGGAGGACACCGAGGTCGTGGTGGGGGTGAGCGGCACCCGCCGCTCCGACCACGTGCTGGCGGAGGCGTTCGAGGCGGCCACCCTGGGCGGCAAACGGCTGCGCGCCGTCCGCGCCTGGGCGGAGCCGATCCTGCCGTCCCCCGGCATGCGGCCGCTGCTGTACGAACCCGAGGCGGTGGAGGCGGTCCAGGCCCGGGAGCTCGCCGAGGCGCTGCAACCCTGGGAGGAGCGCTACCCGGACGTCACCGTCGTCCGCGACGTGGTGGAGGCCCCGCCGGTGGTCGCCCTCGGCGAAGCGGGAGCCACCGCCCGCCTCGTCGTGGTGGGCGCGCGCAGCAGCCGCGGCATCACCCGGCTGGCGCTGGGCCGGGTCGCCCACGGCCTGCTGCACACCGCGACCCGCCCGGTCATGGTGGTCCCGGTCCGGTGACCGGCGGCCCTCCACCGTCCCAGCCGCGGAGGGAAGACCCGATGACCGGTACCTCGGTACGGGAGCGGAAATGGCACACCGTCCCGGTGGGGGAGGTGTTCACCGCCCTGGAGACCTCCCCCGGCGGGCTGACCGACGACGAGGCGCGCCGCCGCCTGGCGCGCCACGGCCCCAACGTGCTGGAGGACAACCCGCCGCCCCCGGCGGTCGTGGTGTTCCTCCGGCAGTTCGCCAGCCTCGTCATCGCCATCCTGCTGTTCGCCCTCGCCCTCACCGTCCTCCTCGGCGAGTGGCTGGACGCGGCGGTCATCGCGGCGGCGCTGCTCGTCAACGCGGTCATCGGGTTCGTCCAGGAACGCCGGGCCGACCGGGCGGTGCGGGCCCTGGCCGACCTGAGCCAGCCGCGCGCCCAGGTCGTCCGGGACGGCCGCCGCCTGGAGGTGGACAGCGCCGACCTGGTCCCCGGCGACGTGGTCCTCGTCGAGTCGGGCAGCCGCGTCCCCGCCGACATCCGCCTGGTGGAGGTGCACGCCCTCGAGATCGACGAGTCGCTGCTGACCGGCGAGTCCGAACCGGCCGTCAAGACCACCGAGACGGCGGACGGCGACGCGGGCCTCGGCGACCGGCCCGGCGTCGGCTACTCGGGCACCCTGGTCGCCAGCGGACGCGGCACCGGCGTCGTGTACGCGACGGGCACCGCCACCCAGCTCGGCGCGATCGCCGGAATGATCAAGGGAGAGCCGGAGACCGCCACCCCGCTCAAGGAGCGGATGGGGCGGCTGTCGCGGGTCATCGCGGCCGCCGCGGTCGGCTCCGCCCTGCTGGTCATGGCCATCGGCCTGCTGCGCGGCGGCGACCCGGTGGAACTGCTGCTGGTGGCGGTGGCCCTCGCGGTCGCCGCGGTCCCCGAGGGCCTGCCGATCGTGCTCACCGTGGCGCTCGCCGTCGGAGTGACCCGCATGGCGCGGCGCAACGCCGTCGTGCGGCGGATGCTCGCCGTGGAGGCGCTGGGCAGCGCCACCGTCATCGGATCCGACAAGACCGGCACGCTCACCGAGAACCGGATGGTGCTGCGGCGGCTGTGGACCCCCGTGCGCGGCGAACTCGGCCCGGCGGCCGTCCGCCCCTACCGGCCCGGCGCCACCGCCGCGGACCCCGAACGCCTCGACCCCTACCTCCTGCTCCTGCTGTGCGGGGCGCTGACCAACGAGGCGGAGACGCGCGCCGAGGACGGCACCTACCTGGACCGCGCCTACGGCGACCCCACCGAGGTGGCGCTGCTCGACGCCGCCCACGACGCGGGACTGCTGCACGCGGCGCGCGACGTGATGTTCCCGAAGACCGCCCAAGTGCACTTCGAGCCCGCCCGCCGCTTCTCGGCCACGGCCCGCCGGTGGGGAGAACGCGAGGTGCTGTTCGTCAAGGGCGCCCCCGAGCGGGTGCTGGCCATGTGCGACGCCCAGGTGGCCGAGTCCGGCACCCAGCCGCTGCGCCCCGCCGAGCTGCACGCGGCGGGGGAGCGGATGGCCGGGGAGGGGCTGCGGCTGCTCGCGCTGGCCATGAGCAGGCCCCACGAGCCGGGGACGGCGCGCATCGACCCGCGCGACCCCACCGGCCTGGTGCTGCTCGGCCTGGTCGGCATCATGGACCCGCCCCGGCAGGGCGTCCGCGAGTCGGTGCGGGCCTGCCGCACGGCGGGCATCCGCGTCGTCATGATCACCGGCGACCACGCCACCACCGCCCGCGCGATCGCCGCGGAACTCGGCATCTGCGAACCGGACGCGCCCGTGCTCACCCACGACGCGATCGCCGCCATGGACGACGCGCAACTGCGTGCCGCGGTCGCGGAGGTCGACGTGTACGCCCGCATCCCGCCCGAGGGCAAGCTGCGCCTGGTGCGCGCCCTGGAGGCCAACGGCGAGGTGGTCGCGGTGACCGGGGACGGCGTCAACGACGCGCCCGCCCTCAAGGCGGCGTCGGTGGGCGTGGCCATGGGCCGCGGTGGCACCGACGTGGCCCGCGAGGCCGCCGACATCGTGCTCGCCGACGACGACTTCACCACGATCGTGCACGCCGTCGAGGAAGGCCGGGTCACCTTCGACAACATCCGGCGCGCCGTGTTCTTCCTGGTGTCCATCGGCGCGGCCATGGTGCTGGCGCTGACCGCGTCGACCCTGCTGGGCTGGCCGCTGCTCATGGTGCCCGCCCAACTGCTGTGGCTGAACCTGGTGACCAGCGGCCTACAGGACATCGCCCTGGTGTTCGAGCGCGCCGAACCGGGCCTGCTGCGCAGGCCGCCGCGGCCGACCGGGGAGGGAGTCCTCTCCCCGCTGCTGTGGCAGCGGATCGGGGTGACCGGCGCGGTGATGGCGGCCGGCACGCTCGCGATGTTCTGGTGGGAGTGGGAGCGCAGCGGGTCGCTGACGGCCGCGCAGACGGTGGCGCTGACGACCATGGTGGTGTTCATGGCCTTCCAGGCGGGCAACGCCCGCTCGGCCACCCGCTCGCTGCTGCGGATGCCGCCCCGGCACAACCCGTTCCTGGCGGTGGCGACACTCGGCGCGTTCGCCCTGCACGTGGCGGCGCTGTACTTCCCGCCCACCCAGGTCCTGCTGCGGGTGGAACCCATGGATCCCGCCGCGTGGTGGCGGCTGGCGGCGGTGGCGGCCGGCGTCCTCGTGGTCGTGGAGATCGAGAAGGCCGTCCGCCGGGCGCTGTCCCCGGCCCGGTGACCCGGGGCGGCGGGGCGGGGGACCGTGCGCTGGGGCGCTGGGGCCCGCCTGCGCGGGGCACCCTCGACGATCATGGCCCCAGTGACAGAACAGACGCTTGCTCTGTCCCTAGAACCATGGCGGTGAAGCGGCACCGGAGGCCGACGGCCCGGTCGGGGGTGAAGCCAGGCTGCGGCGGGGCCTGCGGTCTTTGGGGCTTGAGGGGAACTGCACGCCGTAGGAGGCGAGCTGGGCAGCGGTGAGGACTGTCCGGCCAGGACGCGGTTCAGATGACCTCGGTCGCGGCCGGGCTCAGGGCCGCGCTGGCGCTGTAGCCCCCGGCCGGTTCCGTCGAAGAGGAAGATGGCCCGCCCGTCGTGCTGGCGGGCGGGCCATCCCCGAGGCCACGGTCCTCCTGGCTTCCTTGGTTGGCGGAGGGCCCACCGGTGGGGTCCTCGTCGACAGGCACGCGGGCCTGTCGGGAGGCCGTCCGTCCTCTTGCTGAACGCGGGTGTGGCTGGGGTATCCGGTGGATCCCTCCCGGGCCGAGGCCGCCTTGGCCCGGGATGGACCGCATGTCTCCCACACGGTGGTGTGGCTTGCTGAGGCCCAGCACTGCCTCGGCACAGGAGGCGGAACAGGTGAACGTGTTGCTGCCGTGCTGCACACCCTCCACCCTCCCGGTCGCGCCCCCGCCCCGGGACGGCCGCCCGGCCCCGTCAGTGCTTCTTCGCGTGGACCACCATCACCGGGCAGTACGCGTGGGTCAGCAGGGTCTGGCTGACCGAGCCGAGCAGCAGGCCGGTGAAGCCGCCGCGGCCGCGGGAGCCGACCACCACGAGGTCGGCGTACTCGGACTCGGCGATCAGCGTCTCGGCGGGGTGCCCGATGAGCACCTCTTCCTCCACGTACACGTCCGGGTGGTGTTCGCGCAGCCCGGCCAGGGACTCCGAGAGGCGGCGGCGGGTCTCCGCGAGGGCCGCCGCGCGGTCCGGGTCGTCCGAGGGCGCGGGGGCCTCCATCGCGGCGAACACCGCGTGCGAGGAGCGGCTCGACACGGCCACCGCGCGCAGGGTCGCCCTGCGCGCGTCGGCCTCCGTGAACGCGCGCTCCGCCGCGGCCAGCGCGGACGGCGAGCCGTCGACGCCCACGACCACGCGGCCGGTCGACGCGCCCAGCTCCCGGTCGGGCACGATGACGACCGGGCAGTCCGCCAGCGCGGCGAGCTGGGTGCCGACCGAGCCGAGCAGCACCGCGCGCAGCCCCGACAGGCCCCGGGAGCCCGCGACGAGCAGGTAGGCGTCCTCGGACTGTTGCAGCAGGGTGGGGCCGACCGCGCCGACCACGTGCAGCGCGTCCACCTCGACCTCGGGCTCCCGTTCGCGGACCCGGTCCACGGCCTCGTGCACCACCCGCCGGGCGTAGGCGTCCAGGGACTCCTCGTCCAGGTCGAAGCCGCGCGCACCGTGCGGCACGCGCTGGCGGAACGGCCAGTCGAACGCGTGCACCACCCGCAGTCCCCGGCCCAGCAGCCGCGCCTCCTGCGCCGCCCAGTCGAGGGCGCGCCGGCTCGCGTCGGTGTCGTCGACGGCGGCCACGATCCGTCCGCTGGCAGTTCCGGTCATGACTCTCCTCGGGAAACGGGACGGTCGGATCAGTCGAAGCGGTGGCGGGAGGCTTCCGCCTTCAGCTGGGCCGCGTAGGCGGCGGCCTGGGTGCGGCGTTTCATGTCCAGCTTGGCCAGGATGCTGGAGACGTAGTTCTTCACCGTCTTCTCCGCGAGGAAGACGCGTTCGCCGATCTGGCGGTTGGTGAGCCCCTCGCCGATGAGCTCGAAGATGCGGCGCTCCTGCTCCGACAGGCGCGCCAGCGGGTCCTGGCGTTCGGCCCGCTCGCGGATGCGCTGCATGATGCGGGCCGTGCTCTGCGGGTCGAGCAGCGACCCGCCCCCGGCGACGGTGCGCACCGCGCCCACCAGGTCGGAGCCGTGGATCTGCTTGAGCACGTAGCCGGCGGCGCCCGCCATGACCGCCTGGTAGAGGGCTTCGTCGTCGGAGTAGGAGGTGAGCATCAGGCAGGCCACCTCCGGCACCTTGGAGCGCACCTCCCGGCAGACCTCCACCCCGCTGCCGTCGGGGAGGCGCACGTCGAGCACGGCGACGTCGGGGCGCGTCACGGGGATGCGGGCGATCGCGTCGGCGGCGGTCGACGCCTCGCCGACGACCTCGATGTCGCCCTCCGACTCCAGGAAGGCCGCCACGCCGCGCCGCACCACGTCGTGGTCGTCGACCAGGAAGACCCGGATCGGGCTGTTCGTTTCGGCCATCGGTTGCTGTCCTCTCCCGGTGCGGCGTTTCTCCGTTGTCCTTCCCGGGCCGCGGTCACCCCGTGGGCGGGTTCCCGGGCCGTCCCGGGACGACCGCCACCGGGCAGTGCGCGTGGCGCAGCACGCCACGGGTCACCGAGCCCAGGTCCATGAGGGTCTCCATGATGCCCTGCCCGTGTCCGTGGGAGCCCACCACGAGCAGGTCTGCGCGGTCGCTCTCGGCGACCAGGACGGGCAGTGCCGCGCCCGGCACGACCTCGCGCTCCACCGGCACGTCCGGGTACTCGGCCTCCTTGGCGGTCAGGAAGCCGGAGATGCGGGCGCGGGCCTGGTCCAGGGACGGCTCCTGGTCGGCGGGCCAGCCCTCGTCGTGCTCCTCGGGCCAGGCGAACGCCGACGACTCCCACGCCAGCACGATGCGCAGCCGCGCCCGCCACAGTCGGGCCAGGTCGAAGGCCCAGGAGACGGCGGGGCGGGACGCCCGCGACGCGTCGGTGCCCACCGTCACGCGGGCCACCTCGTTGCGGGGCGCGTCCGGGGGGACGGCCACCACCGGGCAGGCGGCACGGGAGGCGAGCTGCGCCGTGGCCGACCCGGTCACCAGCGACTCCACGCCGCCGAAGCCGTGGAAGCCCACGACCATCAGATGGGCGCGGCGGCTCTCCTCCGTCAGGCAGAGGTCGCGCGACCCGGGCCGGACCTCCCCGGAGACGGCGAGGTCGGCGGCCGCCTCGCGGGCGCGCGCCACCCGGTTGTCGACGAGCTCCCGGGCCAGGTCTCCCAGGGAGTCCTTTCCCGGGGCGAAGATGAAGCGGGCGAGCAGTCCCGCCTCGGGGACGTGCACCACGCGCAGCGGCCGGCGGGCGCGGGCCGCCAGGTGCGCGGCCCAGTCGAGGGCGCGGTCCCCGTTGGCCGAACCGTCTACGCCGACCACGATCGGCCGTTGGTGGGAATCGGGCATCGCCGGGACCTCTCCTCGTCTCCGCTCACCGGGTCCTGCGGGCACACTATCCCCGCGGCGGGCGCGGTGGACAGGGCTCACCCGGGGGTATCGTGCGCGATGCGGCGCCCGGTGATCCGCTTGGGGACGATGGTGATGAACAGGTCCCGCTCTCCGGCCGCCCACGGCTCGACCGGCGCGGTCTCGCGCAGGCGGGCCAGGTCGATCTCGTCGCGGACCGGGCGGGCCCGGCCGATCACCAGTACGCTCCAGCCTTCGCTGGTCGTCCCGTCGAACCGGTCCACCTCGAAGGTGATGTGCTGGTCGGTGGCGTACTGGGCGATGATGCCGTGCCCCGTGGTGCGGAAGACGATGGTCTCGTTGCGGACGAGGAAGTTCACCGGCAGCACCGTCGGCGCGGACTCGCCGGGCATGGTGAAGGCGATGCGGCCCACGCCTCCCGCCGAGATCAGCTCCATGCACTCCTGGGAGTCCAGCTCCTGGAGCTTGGGCTTGGGCACGCGGGTGGACTGCGCGCCCTCCGGCTCGTCGTAGCCCGCCCCCAGCAGCGCTTCGGGGCTGGTGTGCAGGGCTTCGGCGAGGCGGGAGAGCGCCCCCGGGCTGAGGTTGGGCGGGTTGCGTTCCAGGTAGTCGATGTAGCCGACGGCCATGCCCGCGCGCTCGGCCACCTCCTCCTGGGAGAGGCCCAGTTCGGTGCGGCGGTAGGCGACGCGGCGGCCGAGGTCACCGCGGGCCCTCTGGTCCCTGACGTTCACGGTCCCTCCTGGTTCCGGTCTCTCCCAGCGCGACTAACCCCTTTCGTCCTGATCATGCTCGCCGGGGCCGGGTCTATAGCGGGCCGATAGGGCAGGGAGGCCGGGGCCGAGGTCCCTTCCGCGGCTCTGCTGAACGTCCCAGGCTGGGAGAAGAGAAGGACGAACGTCCCGCTTCGTCTGCTCCGTTGGGCACTGTCGACCCCGCGGCGCTTCGGGATAGCACAGAGTGAGAGGCGGTGCCGGCAGACGGAGGTCCGGGTGGCGACGGAGAGCGTGCGGCGAGTGGCGGAGCGAAGCGAGGAGTACACCCGGTTCGGAGTGGTCGTGGGCGTCGACGGCTCTGCGGAGAGCTGGAACGCCTTGGACTGGGCGGCCCGCGCCGCGGTGGAGCGCGGCACCGGGCTGCGGATCGTGTACGCGGTGGTCGATCCTTTCGGTGCGGCCGCCGAGGAGGTCCGCCAGCAGGTCGACGCGCTGCTGGAGCGCGCCCGGGAGCGGGTGCGGGACGCCTTCCCCGAACTGGCCGTGCGGACCGCGGCCTTCGAGGGCGGGGCGGTCAGCACGCTCAGCATCCTCTCCGAGACCGCGGAGCTGCTCGTCGTGGGGACGCGCGGGCACAGCGCGCTGGCCACCCTGCTGCTCGGCTCGACGAGCGTGGGCGTCAGCGCCCGGGCGTTCTGCCCCGTCGTCGTGCTCCCGCCCGGGGCGGACACCACGCGCAGCCACGGCAGCCAGGTCGTGGTGGGTGTGGACGGCTCCGAGGTGTCCGACGAGGCGCTGCGGTTCGCGCTGCGGGAGGCCGCGCGCATGGACGGGTCCCTGACGGTGGTGCACGGCTGGCAACTGCCGGCGCCGCTGGACCCGATGGCGTTGGCCGCCGCCGGGTACACCATGAACTTCGGCGTGTTCGAGAAGCGCACCCGGGACTACATCGACGGCCTGGTCGAGCGGGCCCGCTCCGAGGTGGGGGTGGACGTCCCGATCGGGGTCCGGGTCGTCTACGAGCACCCGGTGCAGGCGCTGCTCGACGCGGGCCGCCACGCCGACCTGGTGGTCGTGGGCTCCCACGGCAGGGGAAGCGTCGCCGGGCTGTTCCTCGGCTCGGTGAGCCAGTCGGTGCTGCACCGGTCCTCCACGCCTGTCGCGGTGGTGCGGCACCGGTGGGACACCGAGGAGGACTGGCTGGGGTGACCTGCCGCGGGCAGCGGCCGCGGCAGGGCCGGGGCGGCTCGGGGAGGAGAGGATGCCCGCCCTGCCCGGCCGCCCCGCGCCGGTTCACCGCCGCAGCGCGCGGACCTGCCCCTCGTAGAAGCCGTAGCGGGCCAGCGGCTCCACCAGTTCCCGCTCCTCGTAGGCCAGGTGCGACAGCAGGGTGTCGGTGAGGACGTCCACCGCCTCCTGCAGCGGGGCGAAGTCGCCCGGGTTGTTGATGAACTCCACCAGGGCGGTGTCCACGTCGTTGAGGACCCGGTGGATGACGTGGTGCTCCTCGGTGAGCCGGTCGATCACGGGCTCCAGCTCTTTCTCCTGGGCGCGCAGGTGCGGGAAGACGGAGGTGTCCTCCAGGGTGTGGTGCTGGGTGACCACCCGGCAGTAGGAGGCGCAGTAGGCGCCCAGGCTCCAGTTGTTCTGGCGCAGGGTCATCTGGTTGATGGCCGAGCGGGCGTCCCCGGCGCTCAGCGTGCCCGCCCGCACCTGGTCGATGAGGTCGCGCAGGCGGCCGAGCTCGGCGCGCAGTTGGTCGTGGACGTCGACGAGGTGCTGGCCGAGGGCGCGGGAGGTGGCGTCGTAGTCGGCGCCGGTCTCGGGCACGGGCCGGGTGGGGCGGGTGCTCTCGTCCCACAGTTCCCGGCTGCGCGGGCTGAGGCGGGTGCCGTCGTCGGGCGTGGGGGTGACGCCGAGGCGGGCGGACCAGTCCTGGGCGGGGGCGGGCGCCGCTTCCTGCCGCTCCTCGGCGAGGGGTACGGCGACGGCGGCCGCGCCGGGGGCGTCGGCGGGGCGGGGGCTGGACCGTTCCGCGGCGACCAGTTCCCGGACGGCCGGGGCGACCTCCTGGGCGAACCGCTGGATCGTCTCCGGGTGGTCGGTGGCGAGGAGGAACACGCTCACGCCGTCGTCGAGGGCGAGTTCGGCGAGCTCGTCGACCCACTGCTCGACCGGCCCGTTGAGGAAGCCGCTGCCGGACCGGGCGAACACGCCGTTGACGTTGAGCAGGCGGCGGATCGCGGCGGGGTCGCGGCCCGCCGCGGCGGCGGCCTCGTCGATGATCGCGTTGCCGCGGGCGATGTCGCCGAGGTCGGACAGGTAGGGCACGGACGGCAGCCACCCGTCGGCGGTGCGGCCGACCAGGCGGAGCATGCGCGGTTTGTAGGCGCCCAGCCAGATCTCGACGTCGTGGGCGGGGGCGGGGCCGCGTTTGGCGCCCGCCACCCGGTGGTACTCGCCGTCCACGCGCAGCGCGCGGCGCTCGTCGGCGGCCCAGATGCCGCGGATGATCTCGATGGCCTCGGCGAGGGCCTGGACGCTCTGTCCGGGGTCGAGGCGGCGGGCGCCCATGGCCGCGATGGCGTCCCAGAACCCGCCCGCGCCCAGGCCCAGTTCGATGCGGCCGCCGCTGAGCAGGTCGAGGCTGGCGACGCTGCGGGCCAGCACGGCGGGCTGGCGCAGCGGCAGGTTGAGGACGTTGCCGGTCAGGGTGATCCGCTCGGTGGCGGCGGCCAGGTAGGACAGCAGGGTCCAGGTGTCCAGGAACGCGGGCTGGTAGGGGTGGTCCTGGAAGGAGGCCAGGTCCAGTCCGGCCTGTTCGGTGAGCCGGGCGAGCCCGACCACCCGTTCGGGGGCCTGGCTGCTCGGGGTGAGGAAGGTGCCGAAGCGCAGTTCGTGGCCGTAGTCGGTCAAGGTGGCCCCCCGATGCGGTCTCCGGGGCGTGGTGGGCGCCCGGACGTCATTTCTGTTGACGAGTCAACCTTATCCGATTTGGATGACGTATCAACAACTCGGGCGGGGGTACCGTCCGATGCGGAGGCAGGACGAGAGGAGGACCCGTGACCGACCGGGACAGCCGCCCCGAACCCGCCGGAACCGCCGCCCTCGGGCCGACGCTGGCCGCCGTGGCCGCGGGCGGCGTGCTGGGCGCGCTGGCCCGCCACGCCCTCCTCGGCGTGCTGCCGCCGCGCGACGACGCCGTGGACCTGGCGACCCTGCTGGTCAACGTGACCGGGTGCGCGCTCATCGGCGTGCTCATGGCCGTCCTCGCCCGCCGCCCGGGCGCCCACCCGCTGCTGCGCCCCTTCCTCGGCGTAGGAGTGCTGGGCGGCTACACCACCTTCTCCGCCGCCGTCACCGACGCCACGGCCGCCTTCGCCGCCCACCGCCCGGAGACCGCGCTGCTGTCCCTGGCCGCCAACCTGGTCGGCGCGCTGGCCGCGGTGTGGGTCGCGGGCGGCGCCGCCACCGCCCTGCTCGACCGGGCCGCCGCGCGGCGGGGTGCGGCGTGAACGCGCTGCTGGTCGCGCTGGGCGCGGCCGTCGGGGCGCCGCTGCGCTACCTCGTCGACCGCGCGGTCCGCACCCGGTTCCGCTCGGTGTTCCCCTGGGGCACGTGGTGCGCCAACACCCTCGGCTGCCTGCTCGCCGGGGCCCTCACCGCGCTGCCGCTGCCCGCACCGGCCACGGCCCTGCTCGGCACCGGCCTGTGCGGCGCGCTGACCACCTACTCCACCTTCGGGTACGAGACGGTGGGCCTGCTGCGCGGCGGGGACCGGCGCCGCGCCCTGGGCAACGTCGCCGCGAACCTCGCCGCCGGGCTGGGCGCGGCCCTGCTCGGCGCGGCCGTGGCCGGGCGGCTCGCCGGGTAGCCCCGGCGCGGCGCGGGGGCGGCCGCCCCGGCGGGGCGCCTAGACGCGCATCCGCGCGTGCAGGCCGCGCAGCGGTTCGGGCAGGGTGCGGCGCACGTCCACCAGGTGGCGCACCACCAGGCGCGCCGTGGGGTGGTAGCGGGTCATCTGCGGCGCGATCCGCTCGGCCGACAGCAGCCGCCGCAGTGCCGTGTCGTACTCGCCGAGTTCGGCGAAGGCCCGGGACATGTCGATCTCGTGGTGGGCGCGCCGCTCCGGGACCAGATCGGCGAGAGTGCGTTCGCCGATCCGCCTGTCGCGGCGCGCGGCCTCGTCGAGGTCGCCGAGTTCGACCGCGACCGCGGCCCCGTGGATCGCGACGTTGGCCGCACCGAACTGGGTCCCGTGCACGTTGCTGCCCGCCCGGCCCGTCTTGACCAGGTCCTCGGCGCGGGCGAACTGCTCCCACGCCGTGTGGGCGTCTCCGGCGCGGGCGGCGACGATCGCGGAGCGCAGCGCCAGTGCTCCGGCGACCTCGCCCGCGTCCTGCCTGCTGTCGTCGACCTGGGCGGCGGCGCGGTCCAGCAGGGTCAGCGCCGGCGTGTACTGGTCCGCGTTCATCAGCAGCAGCGCGCGGGGCAGGCGGGTGACCAGCGGCAGGTGCGGGTCCTGGGAGCGGCGCGCGGCCTCCTCGGCGCGGTCCAGGAGCGCCAGGGCGTCGCCCGCGTAGCCGAGGCGGCGGGTCAGGCTGACCCCGGCGTACAGGGCACGGCTGAGCAGCGTCCAGACGCGGGGCGTGCCGGTGGTGGAGGCGTGCCATGCGAGCTCTTCGTACACCGCGGGCAGGGCGGCGCCGATCCGGGTGAGCTTCGCCTCGGGCAGCAGGTCGCGGATGGCGGCGACCTCGGCGGCGAGCTGGTCGAGGTCGCGGGGCGGCGCGGGGAGGTCGGGGCCGACCCCGGCGCAGGCGAGCACCCGGCGGAGTTCCGGGATGGCGGCGTGGACCTGGTCGCCGCGGTAGGGCTGCCCGTACAGCTCGGAGGGGTCGACGGCGAGGGCGGCCGCGGCGGCGGCGACGAAGGCGGGGGTGGCGACCTTGTGGCCCTTTTCCACCTGGGCGATGTGGGAGCGGGAGTAGTGGCAGCGGGCGGCCAGGCCGTGCTGGGTGAGGCCGCGGCGCTTCCTGGCGCGGGCGATGCGCACACCGATGGACTCGCGGGCAGCGTCGTTCATGGGGGTCTGCTTTCTGCCGCTGGTGGATCGCGCTTCCAGCCTAGGAGCCAGGCCCCGGGCGCGTCCGGGGTTTCACGTTCCCGGCCCCGGCCCGACCCCGCGCCCGCGAGCGGACGGCAGGGGACACGGCCGCACGGCGCTGTCCGGACGAGGGGCGGGCTCGGCCCCGCCGGGCCTCCCCTCCCGGCCGCCGCGGCACTGCCCCGCCGCACCCGCCGACGGCGGCGGATCCGGCCGTGCTCAGCAGCCGCCCACGTGGCGCAGGACGCCCGAGGGGTCCTGGGCGTAGCGGGAGGTGCCGCCGCCGCGGACGGGCAGGGTGACGACTCCCCGCACGAGCTGCTCCTCGGGCACCGTGGACAGGTCCAGGAGCTCGCCGTCGAGGGGGCCGCCGTACAGTTCCACGGTCCGGCGGCCCGGCCCGCTCCTGCCGTCGCTCCGGTAGACGAGAGCGGTCACCGCGAAGGCGAGGACCGCGACCGCCCCGGCGGCGACCGCCCACAGCGGGTTCCCGGACCACATCCAGCCGGTCACCAGCGCCGGAACGGTCAGGAACACGCAGAAGACGACCCCTTTCGGCAGGGCGACCCGGGTGGTGGGCGCCGTCTTCGCCAGTCGGTTCGCCATGCTCTTTCCTCCCCTCCGGGACCCGCTACCCCACCGGGTCGAAAGTCCCGTCCGATCTGGGACTTAGTGCCCAAACCATTTGTGCACTAATTGATAGCGTGGATGTTATCCCGGTGGTTCCGAGTGCGGACACCGGGGCGGGAACTCGGCGGGACGCCCGGAGGGGAGGCGGGATGCTCGGCTCAGGAGTCGGCGGGGTCGGCGGCGGCCGCCGCCGTGCTGAGCCGGGTGAGCACGGAGTTGAGCTGCTGGAGCTCCTCGGCGTCCATGCCCAGCAGGCGCATGATCCGCTCGGGGATGTCCCGGGCCCGCTCGCGCATCTCGCGTCCGGCCGGGGTGAGGGTCACCACGAGCCGCCGCTCGTCCTCGGGGTCGCGCCCCCGGCGCACCAGGCCCGCCGCCTCCAGGCGCTTGAGCAGCGGGGAGAGGGTCGCGGAGTCCAGCTCCAGCAGGACGGCCAGCTCCTTGACCGACAGGGGGGCCGACTGCCACAGCGCGAGCATCACCAGGTACTGCGGGTGGGTCAGGCCGAGCGGGGCCAGCACCGGGCGGTAGAGCGCGACGATGTTGCGTGCCGCGACCGTCAGTGCGAAGCAGACCTGGTTGTCCAGGGACAGCGGATCGCCCGTGCCGGAGTCGCCGCCGCTCACAATCCTCACCCCCAATGAGGGTCCCCTCGGACCCTGTGTAGCATCCTACAAGTAATTAGTGCGCCAAGTATTTGTGCATTAACTTTTTGCTGGTCGCTGCCTGTCTTCTGGAGCATGGCGCGTCCCGGCGGAGTCCCGTCGGGCACCCCCGGGACGAGGCGGTCGACTCGAAGGGGAGATGAATTCGTGGCCACCACACAGGTCGCGACGGCTCCGAAGCCGTCTGTCCGGGCACGCCCCGGATCGAAGATCGTCGACTGGCTGACGTCGACCGACCACAAGGTGATCGGGAACCTGTACCTGATCACCTCGTTCGTGTTCTTCGTCGTCGCCGGCGTCATGGCGCTGCTGATCCGCGCGGAGCTGATGCTCCCCGGCATGCAGTGGATGAACAACGAGACCTACAACCAGTTGTTCACCATGCACGGCACGGTGATGCTGTTCCTCTTCGCGACCCCGCTGGTCGCCGGGTTCGGCAACGCGCTGGTGCCGTTGCAGATCGGCGCGCCGGACGTGGCCTTCCCCCGGCTCAACCAGCTCGGGTACTACCTGTTCCTGTTCGGCGGCGTGATCACGGTCTCCGGGTTCTTCACCCCGGGCGGCGCGGCGAGCTTCGGCTGGTTCGCCTACGTGCCGCTGGCGGACGCGGTGCGCTCGCCCGGTCTCGGCGGCGACCTGTGGATCCTCGGACTGGCGCTGACCGGCCTCTCCTCGATCCTGGGTGCGGTCAACTTCCTCACCACGATCCTGGCCATGCGCGCCCCCGGCATGACCATGTTCCGGATGCCGGTCTTCACCTGGAACATCGCGCTGACCGCCGTGCTGATCCTGCTCGTCTTCCCGGTGCTCACCGCGGCCTTCATCGCCCTGCTCACCGACCGGATCCTGGGCACCCACGTCTACGACCCCTCGCACGGCGGCCCGATCCTCTACCAGCACCTGTTCTGGTTCTTCGGCCACCCCGAGGTCTACGTCCTGGCCCTGCCGTTCTTCGGCATCGCCACCGAGATCCTGCCGGTGTTCAGCCGCAAGCCGATCTTCGGCTACAAGAGCCTCATCGGCGCCACCATCGCCATCGGCGGCCTCTCCGCGGCGGTGTGGGCGCACCACATGTTCCCCACCGGCGCGGTGCTGCTGCCGTTCTTCTCCTTCATGACCTTCCTCATCGCGGTGCCCACCGGCGTGAAGTTCTTCAACTGGATCGGCACCATGTGGCGCGGCCAGCTCACCTTCGAGTCGCCGATGCTGTTCATCATCGGCTTCCTGGTCACCTTCCTGTTCGGCGGCCTGACCGGGATCATGCTCGCGTCGCCGCCGATGGACTTCCACACCGCCGACTCCTACTTCGTGGTGGCCCACTTCCACTACACGCTCTTCGGCACCGTGGTGTTCGCGATGTTCGCGGGCTTCTACTTCTGGTGGCCCAAGCTCACCGGGAAGATGCTCAACGAGACGCTGGCCAAGTGGCACTTCTGGACGCTGTTCTTCGGCTTCCACGCCACCTTCCTGGTGCAGCACTGGCTGGGGGCCGAGGGCATGCCGCGGCGCTACGCCGACTACCTGCCCAGCGACGGCTTCACCCTGCTCAACCAGATCTCGTCCGTGGGCTCCTTCGTCCTGGGCGCCTCGACCCTGGTCTTCCTCTGGAACGTCTGGATCACCCACAAGAAGGCGCCGAAGGTGACCGTGGACGACCCGTGGGGCTACGGCGCGTCCCTGGAGTGGGCGACCTCCTGCCCGCCGCCGCGGCACAACTTCACCTCGCTGCCGCGCATCCGCTCCGAGCGTCCCGCCTTCGACCTGCACCACCCGTACGCG
>Ga0207864_1001788_pt1 | contig 22380 bp, 19 predicted proteins | sample HigsolmetaAR202D_FD_184834 | JGI IMG/M metagenome (GOLD analysis project Ga0207864, IMG submission 184834) | Ionic liquid and high solid enriched microbial communities from the Joint BioEnergy Institute, USA - AR20-2-D (SPAdes) (version 2) ... | reverse complement strand
GCGCCGCCGCCCCACGCAGTCGCCCCGCGCCGTCGCCCCGCGCCGTCGCCCCGCGCCGTCGCCACGCGCTGTCGCTACGCGCTGTCGCTACGCGCTGTCGACCAGCATCGCGGTGTGCGTGGCGCGCCCGGCGCGGGGCTGGCTGGTCCCGTGCCGCCGGCCCGCGTCGGCAGCTCGCGCCGGTGGCGCTCCTCCCTAGGGAGCCTGGTGGGCGGCACTCACCAACCCGATTGCAAATTCGAACCGATGTCCAACGACCGCACAATCGTCTACCAGAAACCGACCTGCACCACGTGCCGGCAGCTCGCCAAGATCCTGCGCGAGGCGGGCGTCGAGTACGAGGCGATCGACTACCTCATCGATCCCATCCCGCGCGACGAACTCGAACGATTGATCGGGATGATGGGGATCTCGCCGCGCGAACTCCTGCGGACCAAAGAGGCAGCGTACCGCGAACTCGGCCTGGGCCGGCCGGAAGTGACCGACGATGAGATCCTGGACGCGATGGCGGCGCACCCGGAGCTGGTGCAGCGGCCGATCGTGGTGCGGGGCGACCGCGCGATCCTCGCCCGCCCCGCAGATCGCGTCCGCGAGATCCTCTGACCGGCCACCTATGCGGACCAGGTTTCAATTTTTCAGATTTTGACCCACGCAGTCATGGGAACGCCCCACCGAGAATTGGCGCCTCCAACGCGTCCGGTGCTCCGCGAGCGCCAGCCCGGATGCGCAAACCAATGTCAGTCAAGCAGAAATACCGCGGACCCTTCCAATGCGACGGCGCGGTCCACCAGCGCTCGGGGGCGAGCATTGAAAATTGAAACGTGGTCCGCATAGAATGGCTGGTCACGTCCACATCTAACCCGCGGAAAAGATTCATGATCAGGATCTCGCTCCTCGCAGCCACCCTCTGCTGCGCCACCCCGGCCCTCGCCCAGCAGGAGGCCGTCTGGCTGCGCTACCCCGCCATCTCTCCCGATGGCTCGACGATCGTCTTCACCTATCGCGGCGACCTCTACCGCGTCCCGGCCTCCGGCGGCACCGCCACGCAGCTCACCACGCACCCGGCACACGACTTCATGCCGGTCTGGAGCCGCGACGGCCGCTACATCGCCTTCGCGAGCAACCGGCATGGCAACTTCGACGTCTACGTCATGCCGGCCGACGGCGGCGAGGCGCGGCGGCTGACCGTGCACAGCGCGGACGAATTCCCGTATGCGTTCTCGGCCGACGGCCGGGGCGTGATCTACGGCGCCGCGCGGCTGGACGCCGCGGAGGGCCGGCTCTTCCCGTCGGCGGCGCAACCGGAGCTCTACCAGGTCCCGGTCGCCGGCGGGCGGCCGGTCCAGCTCCTCACCACGCCCGCCGAGGCCGTCGCCGTCAGCCCCGACGGCCGCTACCTCGCCTACGAGGACCGCAAGGGCGGCGAGAACGCGTGGCGTAAGCACCATCAGTCCTCGGTCGCCCGGGACCTCTGGATCTACGACGTCGCCGAAGGCACGCACCGGAAGCTCACGACCTTCGCGGGCGAGGACCGTAACCCGGTCTTCAGCGGCGACGGCTCGACGATCTTCTACCTGAGCGAGGAGAGCGGGACGCTGAACGTGCATCGCATCCCGGTGGCGGGAGGCGCGTCGACGCAGGTCACGCGCTTCACGGGCCACCCGGTCCGCTTCCTCTCCCGCGCCAACGACGGCACCCTCGCCTTCACACACGGCGGCCACATCTACACGATGGCGCCGAACGGCGAGCCGCGGCGCGTCTCGGTCACCATCGTGAGCGACGTCGCCAGCAACCGCGAGCGCGTCGTCACCTTCAGCAGCGGCGCGCGCGAGGCGGTCCTCTCGCCGAACGGCAAGGAGGTCGCCTTCATCTATCGCGGCGACGTCTTCGTCGCGTCGGTGACCGGCGGGACGACGAAGCAGATCACGCGCACGCCCGAGGCGGAGACCGGCGTCGTCTTCTCGCCCGACGGCAAGACGCTCGCCTACGCCTCCGAGCGCGGCGGCCGGTGGGGGATCTACCAGGCGAAGCGGGTGCGTGCGGAGGAGCCGTACTTCTTCGCGTCGACGCTCGTCGAAGAGACGCCGCTCGTCGTCAACGAGCACCAGAACTTCCAGCCGAAGTTCTCGCCCGACGGGAAGGAGCTGGCGTACATCGAGGACTACAACAACCTCCGCGTCCGGGACCTCGCGAGCGGCAAGACCCGCACGCTCCTGACCGAGAGGGAGATCTTCGGGACCGGCCCGGGCCAGTACTTCGAGTGGAGCCCGGACGGGAAGTGGATCCTCTTTAACTACCGCGTCCCCGGGATCGCGCCGGGCGAGGTCGGGCTGGTGAAGGCGGCGGGGGGTGAGCCGGCGATCAACCTGACGCAGAGCGGGTTCAACGACCGCGCGCCGATCTGGGTCCTGGGCGGGAAGGCGATGCTCTGGCTCAGCAACCGCGACGGTATGCGCGCCATGGCGATGTCCGGCGGGAACCAGTGGGACGCCTACGCGATGTTCTTCACCGGCGAGGCGTGGGACCGCTTCCGCCTGACCGAGGAGGAGCTCGAGCTCGTCAAGGAGGCGGAGAAAGCGAGTACCAAGGCTTCGGGCAAGGAGTCGTCGGAGAAGGCGACGTCGCCCGCGCCGATCGCTCTCGAGCTCGACCGCGCCCGCGACCGCAAGGCGCGCCTCACGCTCCACTCCTCGAGCATGGGTGGCGCGCTCCTCAGCGCCGATGGAGAGACGTTGTACTACCTGGCGCGCTTCGAGAAGGGGTACAACCTCTGGTCGACGAAGCTGCGCAGCAAGGAAACGAAGATGGTCCTCGCGCTGGACGCGAACGGCGCGAGCATGACGTGGGACGCCGAGCAGAAGAAGATCTTCCTCGTCGCCGACGGCGGGATGTCGCTCGTCGACCCGTCGAGCGGGAAGCGCGAGCGGATCACGATCCGCGGCGAGATGATCGTCGACGAGGACGCGGAGCGTGAGGCGCTCTTCGACCGCGTCTGGCGCCGCACGCGCGACACCTTCTACACCGAAGGCTACCACGGCGCCGACTGGGAGGCGCTCGGCCGCGAGTACCGGCAGTACCTCTCCGGCGTGAGCAACGGCCACGAGTACGCCGAGCTGCTCAGCGAGCTGCTGGGCGAGCTGAACGTGAGCCACAGCGGCGCGCGCTATTCGTCGTCGGTCGAGAACGCGGACCAGACCGCGTCGCTCGGGATCTTCTACGACTACGCCCACACCGGCATCGGCGTGAAGGTCGTCGAGGTGATGGAGGGCGGCCCGCTCGATCGTCCCGGGATGAACGTCAAGCCCGGCGCGATCATCACCGCGATCGACGGCGTCGAGATCGGGCCGGACGTCGACTTCGCCGCGCTCCTCAACCGCAAGGCCGGGAAGAACGTGCTCGTCACGATCCGCGATCCGGGCGCGAAGGCCGACCGGCAGATCGTGGTCAAGCCGATTACGCCCACCGAGGAGAACCGCCTCCTCTACGCGCGGTGGGTCAAGCGCAACGAGGAGGAGGTCGACCGCCTGAGCGGCGGCCGGCTCGGGTACGTCCACGTCCCCGGGATGAACGACGGCGCGTACCGCGACGCCTTCGAGGAGGTGATGGGGAAGTTCCCGCACCGCGAGGGTCTGGTCGTCGACGTCCGGTGGAACGGCGGCGGCGACCTCGTCGCCGACCTGGCCATGTTCCTGAGCGGCAAGAAGTTCTTCGACTACACGACCGACACGCGCAGCACCGGCTTCGAGCCGAACTTCCGGTGGACGAAGCCGAGCGTGACGATCACGAACGAGGCCGCGTACAGCGACGGCCACTGCTTCTCCTGGGCGTACCAGCACCTCGAGATCGGGCCGCTCGTCGGCCAGGCGGTGCCCGGCACGTGCACCTTCGCCGGGTGGGAGGTGCTGCAGAACGGCGTGCGCTGGGGCGTGCCCGGGATGGGCGTGAAGGACGCGACCACCGGCCGCTACCTCGAGAACTGGCAGACCGAGGTCGACGTGCCGGTCTGGAATGCGTACGATCTCGTGAGCCGCGGCCGGGATCCGCAGCTCGAGGCGGCGGTCCGCACTCTGCTGGAGCGGGTGCAGGTGCACGCCAGCGGCGCCGCGTCCACAGCGAAGGCGACGCCGACCGGCGGGCGGGAATAGCGGACAACGCTTGCGGCCTGGCGTCGCTGGCCGGCGACGCGACCGGAGCGGCGAGGGGCGGTCAGCTTGGCTGACCGCCCCTTCGTTCGTCATTCACCCCTGCGCCGTCAGGACAATCCTCCGCTCGGAGCCCGGCCCTACCGGGTCGGTCTCGATCTCGTACATCCCCGTACTGCGCGTCATGCTCATGTTCGCCACCTTCCCGGACGCCAGGTCTTCGATCTCGCGGTCAGCCTCCGGGCCGTCGACCTCCACGTCGTAGGGGACAGACGCGGCGTTGGTCACGACGACGGAACCCTGGGACCGTTGATCACGCGGATGAGAGCATGGAGAGCATATGCCGCGGCGCGGCTGTCTCGGTGCGCGACCGCGCCGGTGTCGCGACCTCCGTCGGACCCGATTGTATACCAACATAGTCGCATGCAAATGTATTTGTGTACAACTGCGATTGTACGCCAATGGGCAGCCGAATGACGGACGACATCCTGATCGATCGAGAGACCGAGGCGACGGAGCTGCACGCGCTCGTCGAAGAAGCCGCCCGCCGGTCCGGCGACGACCTCCTGCTCGAGGATCACCCCACCTGGCGCTCGGTCTTTCGCGCGCTGTTCGAGCTCATGCCGGAGCGGAACCTGGTCGTCGTCCTCGACGAGTTCCAGTACCTCTCCGCCGACGAGCGCAGGTTGACCGAGGTCGCGTCGGAATTGAACGCGGTCTGGGAGGGGAGGATCTCCCGAGCCGGCGGTCTGCTGGTCGTACTCTCGGGCTCCTCGGCACGGATCATGGAGCGATTGGTTCGAGGCGGCTCCCCGCTCTACGGGCGACTCGACTGGGCCCGTCGGCTCCGACCGTTCGACTATTACGACGCGGCCCGGATGGTTCCGGCGTATTCGCCCGAAGATCGTATCCGAACGTACGCGGCTTTTGGCGGCATCCCGCGATATCTCCGGCCGGTCCGGGACGACCTGCCCCTGGAAGAGAACATCGTCCGTCTCCTGCTGGATCCGAACGGTGAGATCCGCCTCCAGCTGGAAACCGTCTTGCGCCAGGAGGAGGGCCTGCGCGACTACGCCAAGTACCAGGCGATCCTCGCGGCGGTGGGCTTGAAGCGGCGAGAACTCGGCAGGATCGCAGCGCATGTGGGGGCGACGCTGGACACGGCGTCTGGAACACCTCGACGCCTTGAAGCGGCTCGCCGAGAGCGGCGTCGACTGGGCCCGCGAGGCCCTGGCCGCCGACGCACCGATGCTCTTCGTCGCGTCGGCCGGCTTCACGGAGAGTTTCCACGAGGTGGCGCGGGCTCTCGGCCTGTCGCCCTGGACGTGGACGTTGGAGGAGCTCTTCTAGGTCGGCGCGCCGGGCTCCGCCGGGCGCGGTCATCGCAGATTCCCATACCCGGGAAAACGCACGAGGCCCGCGGGGAAGATGAACCCCGCGGGCCTTCGTCGTCGGCAGGGGGCGTGCCCCCGTGCTCGCCGGTATAAGCATATAACACCCCCCGGCCCTTGCGGCAAGGCGGTGGGGCCGTGGCACCGTTCGCGGCCGAAACGAACCCGGCGGACACCGCCCCGGCATGGACGATCCCGGCCGGCCGACGCGTCGCGCACCGCGAGCGACGCCGCCGCGAGTGAAGCCGGCGCAGCCGAGGCCGCCGCAAGCGAGACCACCGCCGGAATCGAGCGCGGCCCCGTCGCAGCGCCGGGCGACCCTTCCGACAACGAGCGAGCGAGGTGGCCAATGGCCCGCTACATCCTGGACCTCCGTGACATCGACCGGACCCACGTCGGCCTCGCCGGCGGGAAGGGCGCGAACCTGGGGGAGCTCACGCGGATCGCCGGCATCCGCGTGCCGGAGGGCTTCTGCGTGACGACGGACGCGTTCCGCCGGATCCTGGCGGAAGCGACGTCGCTCGACGGCCGCCTTGACGAGCTCTCGCGCGTGGAGCCCGACGACCTCGATGCGATCCGCGCCCTCAGCGCCGAGATCCGCCGGACGATCGAGGGAGCCGCGGTCCCCGACGACCTGGCGGCGGAGATCACCCACGCACTCGCCCGCCTGGGCGAGGATGTGGCGTACGCCGTCCGATCGAGCGCGACGGCGGAGGACTCGCCGTCGGCCTCCTTCGCCGGCCAGCACGACACCTTCCTGAACGTCGTCGGGCCGGCGTCGGTCCTCGAGCACGTCCGGAGGTGCTGGGCGTCGCTCTTCAGCGAGCGGGCGGTCGCCTACCGCCTGCGGCACGGCATCGATCACCGGCAGGCCCGCATGGCCGTGGTCGTGCAGCGGATGGTCGCCCCCCGTGCGGCCGGCGTCCTCTTCACGGCCGACCCGGTCACCGGCAACCGGAGGATCGCCACGGTGGAGGCGACCGTCGGCCTCGGCGACGCCCTGGTCTCGGGGCTGGTGAACGCCGAGGTCTACAAGGTGCGAGGCGACGTCGTCGCCCGGACGAGCGCCGACGATCGCGTCGCACCCCTCCCCGCCCCGGCGGGCGGCGCACGGATGCGGGCGGTCGAGCCGCGGATCGAGCCGGAACCGCGAGTCGGGCCGGCGGCTTGGGAGCGGTATCCGTCGCCGGACCGGGCGGCGTCGTGGACCGGTCCGGTGCTCACGGATGCACAGGCCGTGCGGCTCGCCGCACTCGGCCGGCGGATCGAAGCGCACTTCGGCCGCCCCCAGGACATCGAATGGTGCCTGGTGGGCGACGACTTCCACATCGTCCAGAGCCGCCCGATCACCACGCTCTTCCCGATCCCCGACGCCCGCGACGGCGAGAATCGCGTCTACGTCTCCGTCGGTCACCAGCAGATGATGACCGATCCCATCAAGCCCCTCGGGATCTCGTTCTGGAAGCTGACGTCTCGCGCGCCCATGGTCGACGCGGGCGGCCGGCTCTTCGTCGACGTCACGGAGGCGCTGGCGTCGCCGTCCAGCCGCGAGCGCGTCCTGGCCGCCCTCGGGCGGTCCGACCCGCTGATCGGGGACGCGCTGCGGACCATCCTCGATCGCGGCGACTTCGTTCGGTCGCTGACGAACGATGGACCGGACGGTGTCCCGAGGAGTGGAGCGACAGCCGGCGCGGCGTCTGGTGGGCCGGAACCGGCGGCGAGTCCGGCGCTGGGCGCCCCACAGTCTGACGCCCCACCCGGCGTGTCACCCGCCCCGATCGAGACCGACCCCGCCATCGTCGCCGGGCTGATCGAGCGCAGCCGCGCCTCCCTCGCCGTTTTGCAGCGCGAGATCCGCACGAAGTCGGGGCCGGCGCTCCTGGACTTCATCCTGGCGGACATCCAGGAGTTGCGGCGGATCCTGTTCGATCCGGAGAGCCACCGCGTGATCATGGCGGCCGTGGAGGCCACCGACTGGCTCAACGAGAAGCTGCTCGCCTGGCTGGGCGAGAAGAACGCGGCCGACGTGCTCACGCAGTCCGTCTCGAACAACGTCACGTCGGAGATGGGGCTCGCGCTCCTGGACGTCGCCGACGCGATTCGGCCGCACCCGGAGGTGGTCGCGTTCCTGGCGCGGCTTGCGGAGGGCGGGGGCGGGGGCGCGGCCGCGGGCAAGTGCGGCGGCGCGGGCAATGGTGTCCCGGACGGCAAGGACGGCGGCGCCGCCGCGGCCGACGACGTCGCCGGCGACTTCCTCGAGGAGCTATCCAGGCTCCCGGGCGGCCCCGAAGCGCGGGACGCGATCCAGCGCTGGCTCGACCGGTACGGCATGCGCGGCGTCGGCGAGATCGACATCACCCGCCCGCGCTGGAGCGAACGCCCGGCCGCGCTCGTGCCGATCCTTCTCGGCCATGTCCGGAACTTCGAGCCGGGAGAGGCCGCGCGGCGCTTCGAGCAGGGGCGGCGCGAGGCGAAGAAGAAGGAGGAGGAGGTGCTGCGTCGCCTGAGGGACCTGCCGGACGGCGAGCGCAAGGCCGAGGAGACCAAGCGCATGATCGACCGCGTCCGGACCTTCGTCGGCTGCCGGGAATACCCGAAGTACGCCATGGTCAGCCGCTACTTCGTCTACAAGCAGGCGTTGCTGGAAGGGGCCGAGCGGCTCGTGCGGGCCGGCGTGCTGCGCGACAAGGAGGACGTCTTCTACCTCACCTTCGAGGAGCTCCGCGACGTCGTCCGCACCCACGAGGTCGACGAGGCGCTCATCCGCCGCCGCAAGGAAGAGTTCCGGTCGTATCACGCCCTCACGCCGCCCCGAGTGCTCACGTCGGAGGGCGAGGCCGTGGCAGGGGCGTACGGGCGCGACGACCTGCCCCCCGGCGCGCTCCCCGGCCTGGCCGTCTCCGCCGGGGTCGTCGAGGGGCGGGCCCGCGTCGTCCTCGACATGGCGGACGCCGACCTCGAGCCCGGCGACATCCTCGTCACCCCCTTCACCGACCCGAGCTGGACGCCCGTCTTCGTCGCGATCCGGGGGCTGGTCACCGAGGTGGGCGGCCTGATGACCCACGGCGCGGTGATCGCGCGGGAGTATGGCCTCCCGGCCGTGGTGGGCGTCGAGCACGCCACCCGGCGGATCCGGGATGGGCAGCGGATCCGGGTGAACGGGACGGAGGGGTGGGTGGAGGTGTTGGGGTAGCGGCGGCGCGTCGGCGGGCCGGAGGTGAGCTGCCCCCGGGAAAGTGCTCAAAGCTCAACCATTGGATCGCTTCGGAAGGCGGTCCATGAGACGTTCCACGAGTCGCGACGCATACTCTTCCGGGTCGAGATCGGTCCCTCGCAAGCCGGTGACCGGATCGCGGCGACGGTTCGACCCGGCGTTCCACCGTCCGCCGAAACTCGGATCGAAATCCGGGATCCCGAGATCGAACAGCGCCAACCCGCGCGGCGCGGCCTCCCCCAGCCGGAGCCTGACCTGCCACCGAGGCCGCTCCCCCGACAGGCGGTTGGCGAGCATGATCACGGCCGCGTCGGGCAGGAGCTTGAAGAACAATTCGCCCTCGATCGGTTCGTCGACGACGGCGAAATAGAGCGGCCCGGCCTTCTGGAATCCGCCGCGGCTCACTAGGGCTTCCGCTTCCCCGCGCTTGCGGAGGCGAGCCTCGAGCGCGTCCTTGGCGAGGTCGTCGAGGCGCTGGTGACCGGCCACCAGCAGCCGCTCCAGATTCTCGATCGCGAACTCGTAATCCCGCAGCGTCCGCCTCGTGCTGCCGGTCCTTCGAGTGATCTCCGCGTCGATCCCCTGCAGCAGATCGGCGATCTCGTTCTCCTCGCCCGTGTGGTCCGCCGCGATCGCCGCCTCGCCGAAGCGAGGGTCCGGCGGCAGGCGCCCCGCGAGGATCCCGCTGCTCAGAACGCTGTCGCAATCGATGTGGTTGACGACGACGACCGCGTCCTCCCCCGGCTCCGCCCCGCCCGCCTCGACCAGCTCCAGCGCGAGGTTGGTGCTGGAGATGCGACGTCGCATCCTGGGCGTGGGCGCGTGGTGGTCGACGTTCAGGATCCGGCCCAGCCGGTATCCGCCCGGGACCTCCTCGCCGTGTTCGATCCCCTCGACGTAGAAGTCGCAGGCGAGGAGGTCGCCCGCTCCGCCGACGACGGCGACGTGATCGGGCATGACCCGGCTGGTCGACCTCAGAAGCGCGATTCGGCGTCTACTCATTTCCTTGCGCCCGACGCGAGATCAGCAACCGATCGGACCATCATAGTCGACGACACCGGGCACAGATCACGAAACTCGTCGGACGCCTTGACCGCCTCCGACGCGTCCTCGCGCCGGATCGGTTGGAACCCGAAGCGGGAGAAGAAGTCCGCCGCGGTTTCGGTGAGGAGGTAGAGGTCCTCGAGCCCGCGACGCCGCGCGGCCTCGAGGATCGACCGGGTGAGCTCGCCACCCAGTCCGCGCCCCCGCCACTCCTCCGCGACCGCGACGGAGCGAAGCAGCCCATCGGTCCCGTACGTCTCCAGCCCCGCCACACCGACGATCCGGCCGGCGTACTCGGCCACCACGAACTCGGCGCTTCCGATCTCGACACCGGCCGTGGGCAGCCCGGCGCTCGCGACGAGCCCGACGACCGCGGCCTGGTCCTCCGGGCGCGCGGGCCGGAGGGTGGGCGTGACTTCCTTGGTTTCGTGCATAGGGTTCTCCTCCTGCGGCTCACGAACAGCACGCGGGTGCGCAGCACGCCGAGGTCGCGGCAGCACCAGCAGCACCAGCAGCACCAGCAGCACCAGCAGCAGCACCAGCTCCAGCACCAACACCAGCACCAGGAGCACCGGCAGCGTCGCGCGCAGCCGCGGGCTTCGTCGCGCGCACGAACGCCGCCATGATCCGCCCATCCACCGCCTGCGCGAATGCGTCCACGTCCAGCCCGGCCTCCTCGAGGAACGACCGCGCGTCCTCCACACGGTAGATCCGCGTCGGCTCGATGGACGGGTTCTCGAAGCCGACTTCCCGCAGGAGTCGCTCGAAATCGCTCGCCTCGAGCGCACCGGCCACGCAGCCGACCCAGAGCTCCATCGACCGGCGGACCTCCGGCGGTACGTCGCCTCGAATCACCACGTCGGACACGGCGAAGCGGCCGCCGGGCTTGAGCACGCGGAACGCCTCCTTCAGCACCGTTCGCTTATCGGCCGAGAGGTTGATCACGCAGTTCGAGATGATGACGTCGACGCTGTCGTCGGGGAGCGGGATCCGCTCGATGTAGCCCTTCAGGAACTCGACGTTCGTGGCGCCGGCCTCGGCGGCGTTCCGGCGGGCGAGGGCGAGCATCTCGTCGCTCATGTCGAGGCCGTAGGCCTTGCCGGTCGGGCCGACTCGCCGGCCCGAGAGCAGGACGTCGATCCCGCCGCCGGAGCCCAGGTCGAGCACGACGTCGCCTTCCTTCAGCTCGGCCAGCGCGGTCGGGTTGCCACATCCGAGCGAGGCGAGCACCGCGGCCTCGGGGAGCGTCGCCGTCGTGACGGCGTCGTAGAGGTCGCGGGTGATCGGGTCGGCCGAGCCGCAGCCGCCGCCCGTCCCGCAGCACGAGGCCCTTTCCTTCCCCTCCAGCACCCGGAGCGCGGCTCGACCGTAGCGCTCCCTGACGATTTCCCGCACGTCGTTGCTCACCTCGTCCCCTCCGATCAAGAATTGTTGATGAATAAAGTCAAAAAGAAAGGGTCAAGCGCAGCATCCCTCGTCGTCGACGACGTCGCAGCCGAGGGCGGACCACGCGGCGGCGTCCGGGCGTCGCTCCAGTAGGTACGCGGCCATTTCTTCGAGCACCTCGGAGCGGAGCGAGTAGTAGTTCCAGCGCCCCTGCCTGCGGTCGCTCACCAGCCCGGCGTCCTTGAGCACCTTGAGGTGGAACGAGAGTCGGGACTGCGCGGCGCCGACCGCGTCCTGCAGCTCGCAGACGCACTTCTCGCCCGAGGCGAGGAGGTCCATGATGCGGACGCGCGTCTCGTCGGATAGGGCGTGGAACCACCGCGCAGCTTGGGCGAAGCTCACGGCCGTCGCGTTCATGCCATCATGATACATCAACCAAAGTTGATCAGTCAAGATCCGTCAACTTCCTCCGAGACCACGATGGGAAGGCTGACGCCGAAGCAGCTCATGGAGCGGATCGAGGTGAACCTGCCGGAAAGCATTCCGAGCCGGGAGCAGCTCGACTGTTACGGTGGGCAGCTCGTGCGTTTGCCGCGTCCGGACTTCTGGACCAGCGCCGGGCATCGAGAATTCAAGGTCTCGGAAGACCCAACCGATCCAGGCGACGACTGGAAGGGCACGTGGGCGCTGGTCCAGGAGTGCGTGCAACTGCTCGAAGGGTGGACCTCGGCACGGCGACCTATGGTTGTCCGACCGGCCGGAATCCGAGCAGATCGCGGTGGCGCAGACGGCGATGGACGAGCTGTACGAGGCGGTCCGCCCCCACTTCTCGGGCACGCTGGTCGCCATCGTCTATGACCGTTACCCGGTGATTGGCGAGTACTGGCAGGCGCTGGATCACTCCGCGTGGGACGAGGTGCAGTTCCAGCTCTTCGGCGAGGGCAACGTCGAGGGGCTCGCCAGGTACCCGGACGAGCAGCTGGCGGGCTACATGAACATGGTCCAGAGGGACGGCATCACGCACTATTCGCTCGCGTTCAGCTACGTCTACCGTGAGTCGCCGCTGCAGCCAGGCGAGACGTTCGAGCAGATCGAGGCCGATCTCTACCGGACCTTCTTCGAGAAGGTCGCCGCGCTTCCGCGAGCAACGCGTCATCGGCGGGGCGTGTGGACGTACCGACCTCGAACAGAAAGTCCGTTGGGCGTGACGATCAGAGTACGATCGTCACGCCCAGGATCCATCCGCCGGTGCCCACATCGAAGATGAATCCGTTCTCTTCGTTCTCGAAGTCCACGTCGAGGTGACGGTAGCCGAACCGGAGAACGGTGCCCGTGCCGATCTCGTAGCCGATCGTGCCGAGGAGCTGCCAGGTGAGGTCGGAGCCTATGCCGAAGCCGCCGATGTCGCCGTACCCGTGGATCCGCCACCGCCTTCCGATGTCGGCGATGGTACGCACGCCGATGATGGGATCGATCCAGCGCTCGGTCGCGTCGACGACAACGCCGGGAAGGACGCCCGGCGCGAAGTCGAGTTCCGCGCTCATGTGCCAGAGCCGCCCTCCGGCCAGCAAGTCCAACGCGACGGATTCCCGTGGCGTCATCCGGTAGAAGGGGAGGAGCTGCACGATCGTCTCGTCGGCGGCCAGCTCCACGCTGCCGAAGAGCGGCCCCGGGGTTCCGGATTGCTTGGAGAGTCGGATCAGGATCAGCTCGGAGAGGAGCCCCCAGCGGCCCTTGCGCAGCTCGATCGGCAGCATGAGCGCGCCATCGAGATCTTCGACGACGTCGCGGAAACCGAGGTCGACCTCGGTGCTTCGGCCGCGGCTCCCCACCTCCCCCTCGAGCCCGGACGCCCAGAGATAGGGGGTCAGGAGGACCTCCCACTCTTCAGCGTGCCGGACGGCGGCTGGTGCGTCCGCGGGTGGAGCGTCGGCGGCGGCATTCAATGCGTGGCGTTGCACTCCCCCGCCGCCGGCCTGGGCGGCGGCCTGCGCTGCGATCACGAAGGGGGCCAACAGAGCCAGCGCCAGCGGGCCGGGGCGCCGACGACGGTCGAAGCCGTCGGTAGCCGATCGCGCCTTCGTCGCTTGCCTGGCCCAATGCGGCCCCGCCACCGAGTCACCCACCACGCGCGTTCCGCTCGCGATCATCCATCGCCCGTGTCGAAGGCCGGCCGGTGGGTGCAAGTCCCATTCCTCCCACGGTTGGCCACTGCCGCGGTGGCGTCGGACTTGCTTCGTCGGCCCGGCTCTGCCGGGCGGGGATCGAACCGGCTACACGACGCCTCACCGGATGCGCCCACATGGAGCCATCGCCCGACCCGCTCGCGATCCAGGACGTACTCTGGCGATTCGTCGTCGCTGCGATCGCCGGCGCGATCCTGGGGCTGCCGGCCCAGCTCAAGGGGCGGCCGGGCGGCGTCCGGACGCATGCCCTGGTCAGCCTGGGCGCAGCCGTGTTCTGCATCGCCGCGCTCGCCGTCGTGGGACCGACGTCCGAAGACCTCCTCCGGGTGATTCAGGGGATCGCTTCCGCCGTCGGATTCATCGGCGGCGCGGCGGTCCTGCGCGGCGACCAGATCGTCCAGGGGATCAACACCGCCGCATCGATCTGGATCTCCGCGGCCGTCGGTATCGCGATCAGCTTCATCGCCTCGCCGGCGCTAGGGATCCTGGCGGCGCTGGTCGCCACGGCCATCAACTGGGGGCTCATGGCGTTGGACCTGAGGCTGGAACACCGGACCCAGCAGGGCGTGGGCAAATCGGAGGGTACCGGTGCGAGCAGTTGAATACGTCGCGGGGCCACTCGGGAGAACCGCGCTGCCTGAGGTGACGGAAGCACCCCGCTGCCTGAGGTAAACCGAATGAGAACGCAGATGGCTCGATATGCAACTCGCGCGCGCCGTGCGGCGCTGTTCGCGATTGCGATCGCGCTCACGGCGCCAGCGCCCGCGCCGCAGGACCCGCTGCCGTCGTGGAACGACGGGCCCGCCAAGCGGAGCGTCCTCGAATTCGTCGCGGCCGCGACGACGCCGGGCGCCCCCGGCTTCGTCCCGCCCGCCGAGCGGATCGCGGTGTTCGACAACGACGGCACCTTGTGGACCGAGCAACCGATGTACGTCCAATCCGCCTTCGTTCTGGACCGGCTGCGCGTCCTCGCACGCGAACACCCTGCACTGCTCGAGAACCGCGCGGTGAGGCGTGCGCTCGGCCGGGACGGCGGGCACGGCGGCACGGACGGCGCGAACGGCCGCGAAGGCGGCGGATCATCGCGGTACGAGCCCTCGGCCGAGCTGCTGCGCGCCCTCGCCGATGCACATGCGGGCTGGACCGTCGAGCAGTTCGAGCGCGCGGTGCTCGACTGGCTGGCGACGGCCAGGCATCCGCGCTTCCACCGGCCGTACACCGATCTGGTCTACCAACCGATGCTCGAGCTCATCCGCTACCTCCAGGCGAACGGATTCCAGACCCGGATCGTCTCCGGCGGCGGTGCGGACTTCATGCGCCCCTGGGTCGACTCCGTCTATGGGATCCCGCGCGAGCAGGTCGTCGGGTCGACGATCGTCGTACAGTACGAGCTTCGGGATACGGTGCCGGTCCTCGTACGTACGCCGCGGATCGGATTCATCGACGACGCGGGGGGCAAGCCCGTGGGCATCCACCGGGCGATCGGGCGCAGGCCGGTGTTTGCCGCAGGAAACTCCGACGGCGACCAGCAAATGCTCGAGTACACGGCGGGGGGAACGCGAGCGCGCCTCATGCTGCTCGTGCACCACGACGACTGCGAGCGTGAGTACTGCTACGATCGCGAGTCGGCCGTCGGGCGGCTCGATACCGCACTCGACGAGGCCCGAGCCCGTGGCTGGACGATCGTCAGCATGAGGCGGGACTGGAGAGTCGTCTACCCGTTCGAGCGCGGCTCGGCCGGCCGCCCTGAGGGCGGCCGGCGCCGCTGATCGGGTCAGTCTCCGCCGCTGGCGAAGCGTGCCATGCTCTCGAGAGCCTGGTCGATCGTGAAGGTGGCCGCCTTCTGGGCGGGCGGGAACTCCTTGAACGTCTCGATGAACTCGGTCACGAGGCCCTGCGCCGCGAACAGGATGAAGGCGTGGTCGAGCAGCCAGTCGTAGTAGGTGTTCGAGGTGATGTCGGCGCGCTCGAACGGGTCGGTGCGCAGGTTGAAGAGCTTGGGGAGCCGCAGCGCCGTGAACGGCTCGGCCCAGATCCGCAGCGTGCCCTGAACGCGCTGCTCCATGAAGACGACCTTCCAGTTGTCGTAGCGCAGCGCGACGAGGTTGCCGTCGTCGTCGAAGTAGATGAATCCCTTCCGCGGACTCTTCTCCTCCTTGCCCGTCAGGTACGGGAGCAGGTTGTAACCATCCAGGTGCACCTTGAAGGTCTTGCCGGCCGCCTCGTGTCCTTTCTTGCACTTCTCGACGATGTCCGGCTCGCCCGCCATGGCGAGGAAGGTCGGGAGCCAGTCGTGGTGGTGCACGATCTCATTCGAGACCACGCCCGCCGGGATCTTGCCCGGCCAGCGCACCAGCAGCGGGATGCGGAACGCGCCCTCCCAGTTCGTGTCCTTCTCGCTCCGGAACGGCGTCATGCCGCAATCCGGCCAGGTGTTCATGTGCGGGCCGTTGTCCGTGCTGTACATGACGAAGGTGTCCTCGGCGATGCCGAGCTCGTCCAGCAGATCCAGCAACTCGCCCACGTGCCGATCGTGGTCGATCATCGTGTCGTGATAGATCGACTGCCAGCGTCCCGCCTGCCCGATGCTCTCGGGCTTCGGGTGCGTACGCAGGTGCATGTGCGTCGTGTTGACCCAACAGAACCACGGCTTCCCCGCCTCGTGCTGTCGCTTGATCCAATCCTTGGCCGCGGCGATGATCTCGTCGTCGATCGTCTCCATCCGCTTCCTGGTGAGCGGCCCCGTGTCCACGATCTTCTGCTTGCCGACCCGGCCGAAGCGCGGATCCACCGTGTCGTCGTCCTCCTCCGTCGCCCAACAGTGCAGCACGCCGCGCGGGCCGTATTTCTTGCGGAAGTCGGGGAAGTCCTTCGGATCCGGATAGTCCGGGTGTTCGGGTTCCTCCTCCGCGTTCAGGTGGTAGAGGTTGCCGAAGAATTCATCGAAGCCGTGGACCGTGGGCAGGTGCTCGTTGCGGTCGCCCAGATGGTTCTTGCCGAACTGGCCGGTCGCGTACCCGTGCGGCTTGAGCAGCTCCGCGATGGTCGGATCCTTCGCCTGGAGACCGACGGTCGCGCCGGGTACGCCGACTTTGGTGAGGCCCGTACGGTATCCACTCTGCCCCGTGATGAAGGAGGCGCGGCCGGCCGTGCAGCTCTGCTCGCCGTACGAGTCCGTGAAGCGCATCCCCTCATCGGCGATGCGGTCGATGTTGGGCGTCCGATAGCCCATCAGGCCGTCGCTGTAGCAGCTCAGATTCGTGATTCCGATGTCGTCCCCCCAGATCACGAGGATGTTCGGCTTCGCGCCCCGGTCGTCATCCGTGTGCGCCATGATCTCTCCTCAATCCTGAGTGTTCTCGGATCAACCAGCCGCCACTGCGGCGGAAGGGTAAGGCTCATTCCTCGAGTATCACGCCGCGGCCGAGCTCCGGGGCCGGATGATGCACCTGAAGCCCAGGTGGCATGTCGAGGTGTCCACGGGTTGCGCGACGCGCGCCGCCGGCCGGTAGCGTCGGCAGTAGTTCGGCGCGCAGAGGTACGAACCGCCCTTGATCACCTTGCGCGGGATGCGGATCGTAGGTGTCCGCGGATCGATGCTTCGCTCGCGCTGACCGCCCCGCGGGTTGACCCTCGCGCAGCAGGTGCCGTGGACGGCTTCGCTGTGCGGCTGAAACCAATCGCTCGTCCACTCCCAGACGTTGCCGGTCATCTCGTAGAGTCCGTAACCGTTGGGCGGGAACGAGCGGACGGGAGCCGTCCACTCGAACCCATCGAGCGCGAGGTTCTGGATCGGGAACTCGCCCTGCCAGGTGTTCGCCATGAACTGTCCACCCGGTGTGAACTCGTCTCCCCAGGCGTAGGTCGCGCCGTCGAGCCCGCCGCGAGCCGCGAACTCCCATTCGGCCTCGGTGGGGAGTTCCTTGCCGGCCCAACGCGCGTAGGCCTCCGCGTCCTCATAGGCGATGTGCACGACAGGGTGATCGTCCAGCCCTTCGATCGAGCTTTCCGGCCCGAACGGGTGCCGCCAGTCCGCGCCGGGTACGTACGCCCACCAGTTGAAGTGATTGCGGAGATCCACGCGGTGTCGCGGCGGGCGAAACACGACCGACGCGGGCACGAGGAGTTCCGGGATCGCGCCCGGGTAGTCGGCGGGGTCCGGGACCCGCTCGGCGACCGTGACGTACCCTGTCGCCTCGACGAAGCGGCGGAACTGATCGTTCGTTACGGCACAGCAATCCATCCAGAAGCCGTCGACCGTCACCTCGTGCGCGGGCGCCTCTTCCGGGTAATGGCGGTCCGAACCCATGAGAAAGGTGCCGCCCGGCACCCACACCATCCCCTCGGGCGGCGTCTTCCCGTCCGGAGATGACGGCAGGGCGACTTGGACGACCTGGCTCATGGCGATCCCTCCGCATGGCGTGACGGCTGTGGTCCACGGGGCGAGCCGCGGACCGGCCGCATTGCGTGTGCCGGACCTGAAGTACGGGGGCACAGGGTCGCGGTGGGTGTGGGGGCTGGCTGCGAAGAGCGGCTCCGCCGGGATCCCGCGACGAGAATGACGACGGGGCGGCGCCACAGGGTTGGCGCCGCCCCGTCGTCACGAATTGCGATAGCGTTTCAGCAGCGGAGCTTCCTACTCACTGGACCGCATTGATCATGTCGAAGATCGGCAGGTACATCGAGACGATCATGCCGCCGACGACGACGCCGAGGAAGACGATCATGACCGGCTCCATGGCGCTGAGGAGTGCTTCGACGGCGGCATCGACCTCGTCGTCGTAGAAGTCGGCGATCTTGCCGAGCATCTCGTCGAGGCCGCCGGTCTGTTCGCCGACGTTGATCATCTGGACGACCATGGGCGGGAAGACGCCCGAGTCCTTGAGGGGCGAGGAGATCGTCTCACCGCCGGCGATGCTGGCGCGCGCGGCCATGACCGTGTCGTGGATCACGCGGTTGCCCGCGGTGCGGGCGGTGATCTCGAGGCCCTCGAGGATCGACACGCCGCTGGAGACGAGCGTGCCGAGCGTGCGGGTGAAGCGCGCGACCGCGGTCTTGAGGAGCAAATCGCCGAAGATCGGGAGGCGCAGCAGGAGCTTGTCGATCGCGAGCTGCCCGCCGGGCGTCTTGTATATCTGCCGGAACAGCAGGACGGTCGCGACGGCGCCTCCGAGGAGGTACATCCACTTCATCTTGAGCTGGTCGCTGAGCCAGACGACGAACAGGGTCGGCGTGGGGAGCGCGACGCCGGCGCTCTCGAACATCGACCGGAACGTCGGGATCACGTACGTCAGCAGCACGATGACGGCGATGATGGCCACGGAGAAGATGACCGCCGGGTAGACCATCGCGCCCTTGATCTTGCGGGCGAGCGCGTCGTTCTTCTCGAGGAAGGTGGCCAGACGCAGCAGGATGATGTCGAGGATGCCGCCCGCCTCGCCCGCCGCGACCATGTTGACGTACAGGTCGCTGAAGACCTTGGGGTGCTTGCGCAGCGCGTCGGCGAGGGTGTTACCGGCCTCGACGTCGAAGAGGACCTGCTCGATGACCTTGCGCAGCTGCGGGTTCTCGCTCTGATTGGCGAGGATGTCGAGGCTCTGCACGAGCGGGAGCCCGGAGTTGATCATCGTCGCGAACTGGCGTGTGACGATGACGATCTCGCGGGTCTTGATCCCGGTGCCGAACCGGATCTCCATGTTGAGACCGGCGTTCTTCTCGGCGACCTTGATGGGGATCATCCGCTGGCGCGCGAGCCAGCGATTGACCTCGTCGCGCGAAGGCAGCTCGATCTCGCCGCGCTGAATGGCGCCGCTTGCGGTGCGTGCTGAGTAAGTGAACGTGGGCATGGCTTACTCGCCTCCGGCAGGAACGGGTTGCCCGACCATGCGCAGCAGCTCGTTCGGGTCGCTCGACCGCTTCAGGCACTCCTCCAACGTGACCTCGCCCTTGATGTAGAGCTGGTAGAGCGCGTCGTTGAGGGTCTGCATCCCGTGCTTCTTCCCGGCCTGCATGATCGAGTAGATCTGGTGGACCTTGTCGTCGCGGATGCAGGCGCGGACCGCGGGGGTGCAGACGAGGATCTCGCAGGCGCAGACGCGTCCGCCGCCCTTCCTCGGCAGTAGCGTCTGGGTGATGACGCCCTCGAGGACGAAGGAGAGCTGCGCGCGGACCTGGGCCTGCTGGTTCGACGGGAAGACGTCGATGATGCGGTTGATCGCCTCGGCCGCGGAGTTGGTGTGCAGCGTGCCGAAGGCGAGGTGACCGGTTTCGGCGATGGTGAGCGCGGCCTCGATCGTCTCGAGGTCGCGCATCTCGCCGATGAGGACGACGTCGGGGTCCTGACGCAGCGCGTACTTGAGCGCTGCCGCGAAGCTCTTGGTGTCCGCGCCGACCTCGCGCTGGTTGACGATGCACCCCTGATGCCGGTGGATGAACTCGATCGGGTCCTCGATGGTGAGGATGTGGCCCTTCTCCTCGCGGTTGATCTTGTCGATCATGGCGGCGAGGGTGGTGCTCTTCCCGGAGCCGGTGGGGCCGGTCACGAGGACGAGGCCGCGCGGCCGCTCCGCGAGCTTGGCCACGACGGGCGGCAGCCCGAGCTGATCGATCGTCTTGATCGAGAACGGGATCTGCCGGATCGCGACGGAGACGCAGCCGCGCTGGCGGTAGATGTTGCCGCGGAAGCGCGACAGGTTCTGGATCCCGAAGGAGAAGTCGAGCTCGTCCTCGGTCTCGAAGCGCTTCTTCTGCTGCTCGGTCAGGATCGAGTAGGCGAGCTGCAGCGTGTCCTTCGCGGTGAGGACGTGGTTGACGGACGAATTGACGATCGCGCCGTCGATACGGAGCTTGGGCCGCTCGCCGACGGTGAGGTGCAGGTCGCTGGCGCCCCTGCTGATCATCTCTTCCAGGAGCGCCCGGAGGTTGACCGGAGTCGTGGCCTGCTGGGTGCTGCTCATGTGGCGGCGGTCTCCTTGATGACTTCTTCGAGCGTGGTGATTCCTTTGGCGACCTTGACGAGCCCATCCATGCGGAGGGTGAGCATCCCCTCCTTGAGCGCCTGCTGACGCAGCTCGTCGGCGCTGGCGTTCTGCATGATCATGCGCCGGATCTCGGGCGACATGGCCATGACCTCGTAGAGCCCCTGGCGCCCCCGGTACCCGGTCCCGCCGCACTGATCGCAACCCCGCCCCTTGTAGAACTTCATCGACTTGACCTGATCGGGGTCGATGCGCGCGCCGACGAGGAAGTCCTCGCTGTACGTCACCTCTTCCTTGCACGCCGTGCAGATGCGGCGCACGAGGCGCTGCGCGGTCACCAGGTTGAGTGCGGCGGCGACGTTGAAGGGCTCGAGGCCCATGTCGATGAGACGCGTGATCGTCGACGGCGCGTCGTTGGTGTGCAGCGTCGAGAGGACGAGGTGGCCGGTGAGAGCGGCCTTGATGGCGATGCCGCCGGTCTCGATGTCGCGGATCTCACCGACCATGATGATGTTCGGGTCCTGCCGCAGGAACGCCTTGAGCGCGGCCGCGAACGTCATCCCGATCTCGTTCCGGACCTGCACCTGGTTGATCCCGTGGATGTTGTACTCGACGGGATCCTCGGCCGTCATGATGTTGACGTCCTCGGTATTGATCTTCGAGAGCGCGGAGTAGAGCGTCGTCGTCTTCCCCGACCCCGTCGGGCCGGTCACGAGGACCATGCCGTAGGGGTTCATGATGGCGGACATGAAGTCCGCCTGGGCCTTGGGCTCCATCCCGAACTTCTCGAGGTCGAGCGTGAGGTTCCCCTTGTCGAGGATACGCAGCACGATCTTCTCGCCGAAGATGACCGGGAGCGTGGAGACGCGGAAGTCGACGACCTTGTTCTTGACCTTGAGCTTGATGCGCCCGTCCTGGGGCACGCGCCGCTCGGCGATGTTGAGGTTCGCCAGGATCTTGATGCGGGAAGTCAGCGCGGCCTTCATGCGCATCGGCGGCTTCATGACCTCGCGCAGCGCGCCGTCGATGCGGTAGCGGACGCGGATCTCGTGCTCGTACGGCTCGATGTGGATGTCCGACGCACCGCGGAGCACGGCGTCGGTGAGGAGGCCGTTGATGAGCTTGACGACGGGCGCATCGTCGATCTGCGCCTGTAGCGCGGCGACGTTGACCTCTTCGTCTTGTTCGTCGACGACCTCGACCTCGTCCTCCGCGATCTCGTTGAGGATGTCGCTGAGCCGTTCGTCGGAGGTCTCGTAGTACTTCTCGATGTGCTTGCGCAGCGTGTACTCGCCGACGATGACCGGCTCGATGTCGAAGCGAGTGACGAAGCGCAGGTCCTCGATCGCGCGCGTGTCGGCCGGGTTGGCCATCGCGACGGTGAGGGTGCGGCCGACGCGGCGCAGTGGGAGGACGAGGTGCTTGACCGCGAGGTCGGTCGGCACCAGGCGGATGATCTTCTGATCGAGCTGGACGCGATTGAGGTCGATCGCCGGGACGCGATACTGACGCGCCAGCATGCGCGTCAGGTCCTCCTCGGCGATGAAGCCCAGCTTGATGAGCGAGAACCCGACGCGCGTGTTGTTCTGCCGCGCATCGGCGAGTGCTCTCGAGAGCTGCTCCTGCGTGATCAACCCCTCGCGAACGAGGAGTTCGCCGATGCGGTCGGTCGGGACCGTGGTACTGACCATAGAAACCGGTTGAAGCACCCCGGGGAGAGCGAGCCGAGAACGGGAGAGGGTACGCATATTAGACCGCCGCGGATGCGCGGTCAAGGCCGAATCACGAGGAGCGGCCGCAGCCGTTCGAGCGTGGCCGGGCCGATCCCGCGGACCCGTGCCAGCTCCGCGACGTCCCGGAATCCACCCACCGAGTCCCTGTAGGCCACGATGCGCGCCGAGAGCGCCGGCCCGATCCCCGGGAGCGTCTCGAGCTCCGCGGCCGTGGCGCGATTGAGGTCGAGTGGCGTGCGGCCGGCGTAGGCGCCACCGGCCGCGGCGCCACCGGCCGTGGCGCGCCCGGCCCTGGCAGGCCCAGGGG
>Ga0207864_1001786_pt1 | contig 22411 bp, 14 predicted proteins | sample HigsolmetaAR202D_FD_184834 | JGI IMG/M metagenome (GOLD analysis project Ga0207864, IMG submission 184834) | Ionic liquid and high solid enriched microbial communities from the Joint BioEnergy Institute, USA - AR20-2-D (SPAdes) (version 2) ... | reverse complement strand
GCAACGCTGCGAGCGCGCCGAGGCCGCTGCATACGAAGAGCTGCGCTTGCAACGAAGGTCCGAGCCGCGGATCGTCGTCGAACAGCCCGTACATATCTCTCAGGGCCGAATCGCGCACTTCGCGGAAGGAAAGCCCGCCGAGGCGCCGCAAGCCGCCGGTGGCGAAATCGTGCGGCAGGCTCGCCACGATATCCGTGACGACGGTATCGCCGAGCTTCGTCAGCTCATCGATGTGACGAATCCCCATGTTGGCGCGCAGAGACGCGCCGTGCCGCGCTTCGATCTCTTCGAGCGATGCAGGCTCGCCGTTCGACCATTTGAAGCGCAGGCTCCCATCCGGCTGAGGATCGACATCGACGAGGCCAGCATCGAACGCCGCCAGCCCGATGAACTCCGGCGCGCCCGACACTTTCGCCAGGTACGTCTGGGTGGTGCCGACAGCTGAAATGCAGCAGGGAGTACCGACAGTAACTAGAACTTTGTCAGCCGTGAGCACCGTGAAACCTTGCGAGGGCCAAAAACCAGGGTGCGAAGGATACACCCCGGGCGCTCGCTTCGCGCGGCGAGCGTGCGGCGTAGGCCTGCTCGTACGCGCGAAATGCCAGAGGAGTCAGCTCTTGCGCAGATGCTCGACCACGTGGTCGACCTCGTCCGGGCTGCCGAGAACGACCGGGATGCGCTGATGGATGTCTGTCGGCTGCACTTCGAGGATGCGCTGATCGGGCGCGCAGACGGCCTTGCCGCCGGCCTGTTCGATCAGCATGGCCATCGGATTGGCCTCGTACATCAGCCGGAGCTTGCCGTTCGGCGCCTTCTTGGTCGGCGGATACATGAAGACACCGCCCTGCAGAAGAATGCGATGAACGTCCGCGACCATGGCGCCCACATAGCGGCTCGAATAGCCGTGCTCCTGCGCCCAGGTCAGGTACTGCTGATATCCCTGCGGAAAGCTCAGGCGATTGCCTTCGTTCACCGAGTAACACTTGTGCGCTTTCGGGATCTTCAGGCCCTGCGCGACGCGGATGAACGCACCGTAGGACGGATCGAGCACGAACATGTCCACGCCGTTGCCGACCGTCAGCACCAACACTGTCGATGACCCGTACAGAACGTAACCGGCGGCGACTTGCTGAAGCCCGGGTTGCAGCAGCGAATCGGCTGCCTTCTGCGAGCGGCGATCCTTGCGCAGGATGCTGAAGATCGTGCCGACCGAGCCGCAGACATCGAGATTCGACGAGCCGTCGAGCGGATCGAACAGCACGCAGTACTTGCGCTCGCTCGAATCGTCGCTACGAAGAATCACCGGCTCCTCGTTTTCCTCGGAGGCGACGATGGCGACGCCTTCGCGTCCGCCGAGCGTGCGCAACAAGATTTCGTTGGCGATCACATCGAGCTTTTGCTGCTGTTCGCCTTGCACGTTCTGGCTGCCGACGGCGCCGAGCACATCGTCGAGGCGCGCGCGTCGCACGTGTGCCGCGATGATCTTTGCCGAAATCGACAATGCCGACAGAATCCACGAGAACTGGCCGGACGCATCCGGATGCGTTTGCTGCTGGAGAATGTGGGCCTGCAGAGTCACGATGTCCGGGCCCACGAGAGACTTGTCGAGAACGTTGGCAGGTTCGCTCATCATCAACCTCTGGAAAACAACTCATCCGTCCGTCGTGCAGCGAAGCCGCCGACGGCGTCCGGAAAAGCTCGATATCGATCAGGCTGCCGCTCCGCCGGCGCGGCGCACCCTGAATGCGCCGGTCACGAGCGATTCGTATTCGCGGTCCATGATGACCGTGCGGTCGCGGCCGTTTTCCTTTGCAGCGTACAACGCTTCGTCGGCGAGCTGAATCAAACCTTCGGGATGGCGATCGGCGCGCGGCTGTACGCAAGCAGCGCCGATGCTGAAAGTCACGATGCCGGTCGGCGAAGACGGATGCGGAATCGCGGCATGTTTCAATGCCGCATGCAACTGAATGCAGGCCTCTTCGACTTGCTCGCGCTGCACATCGTAGAGCAGTACGACGAATTCTTCACCGCCGTATCGCGCGGCCAGATCGAGCGGACGTCGCGCGACTTGCGGGAAGAGCGATGCAACCTTCGCGAGACAGGTATCGCCGCCTTGGTGGCCGTGCGTGTCGTTGAATTCCTTGAACCGATCGAGATCGATGAGCAGCAGCGCCACCGGAACGGATTCGCGTGCTGCCTGTTGCCATACTCGACGCATGTGCTCATCGAACATGCGACGGTTGTGAATGCCCGTGAGGCTGTCGCGATGCGCCGATTCGTTCAACGACTGCGTGGCCATGTAGCTGCGCCGTACGGCGCGTTGCAGAGAAAAGTGCACAGCGCCGCCCAGTACGCTCGCGAACGCGGTGATCGAAACGTCCAACCCGCGCTGGAACGAACCGAGCCCGGCCAACTCGCCGGCGACGAGATACGCTGCGACGCAAATCATCGAGGAGCGCGCCGCTTCGACGTGCAGCATGCCGAAGATGAAATAAGGCGCGATGACGACGAGCGGCATCCAGGCCGCCAGCGAGTATCCCTGTCTCTGCATGAGTACGTCGATGACGACGAAACACATTGCCTGGACCGGCGCGATGATTTGCGCCGCAAAGTCGTAGCTCTTGGCGAATCTCGGCACGGAGACCAAGATGAGAGCAAGGACGCTCGTCGCGGACAGGATGCCTGCGAGCGCCGCTACAATGCCGTCGCGATCCGGGCCGAACAGCTGATGCCGGATCGAGGTGAAAGGGCCGAGCGCGAAAACGACGAGCAGAATGTTGCCCATCGCCAGCCAGAGCGTCGCGCGGATGCGCCAGCGTACGCGGCTCGCGAACCACTGCCGGAACTCGCTCTCGAGCGGCTCCGGGAACGACAAACGGGGGAGGACGCCCCTGACCCGTTGGAGCGCGTATCTGAGCGACCCGCCAGTAGTGCGCGAGCCGAGCGGGGTTGAAGGGGTTGATCTCATTGGCGTATCGGACATTACCCCTCGGGGATTCCCCCAGGCGGCGAACATGTTCACAGAAGACGTGATGCCGCTGCCGGTGCGGCGCAGCCGCAGGCAATGGACGTGAACCAGTTCTCGCGCAGCTCGGGGGGAGAGCGCTGCCAGGGACGCTCCCCGGCGTTGAACGGCTGTTGGCCGGTGAAGGTTGGCCATACTGGCCGCCAGAGGTGCACCATCGCAGCCAGCCGAGATACGGATGAGGGATCCATGACTGCCAAGAGCATCCGACCGATCGCGATCTTGCTTTTGCCCTTGGTGCTCTTGAGCGCATGCGGGGACCATGAGTTCGAGAGCGGTCCCGTCGTCGATGAGCAGCGGGAAGTGGGGAACTTCACCGCGATCTCCTTGGAAGGCAGCGCACGCCTGGAAGTCGAGGTCGGCTCGGGTCCTGCCATCGAGATCTCCGGCAGAGAACGTGCCGTGCGCAGCCTGGAGACGGATGTTTCCGGAGACACCTTGCGCATCCGTACCGATCATCGCGGAGGGTGGGTGCTCGCAGGCGGGCGCTCGCGGCTCGTCGTGAGAGTTTCGGTGCCGAAATTGAACGAACTGGAGGTCTCCGGCGGAAACGAAGTTCGCCTGAGCGGATTCGACGGCGGCTCGACGGTCATCACGATCGAAGGCGCCGGGCATCTAAGGGCCACGGGCCGGCTCGACTCGCTGGTGGTGAGGATGTCCGGTGCCGGACATGCGGATTTGCGCGAGCTCATTGCCGCCGAGGCGAAAGTAACGGTTGACGGTGTCGGTTCGGTCAATGTGCACGCCACAGAGTCGTTGGATGCGACGATGAATGGCGTCGGCGCCATTCTTTACTCCGGCTCGCCGCGCCGAGTGAACACATCGATGAATGGCATCGGCACGATCAGCAGAGATCGCGAACGCCGCTCGAACGACGACGAGCCGGCGTCTGAGCGTGACGCTAGCGAATCGGAAATGAAAATCGAGGTGTAGCCGAGCGGACGCGCTCTACCTTCAGCCTTCAGCCTTCAGTGTTCAGCCTTCAGTCTCAAGTCTTCAGCCTCGCTGGGCGCGGCTCAGGACAAGTCGGCTAGCGCGGACGGTACTTGACGTCTCAACAGCGCATTCTGCGCGTCCCACAATTCCTTTCCCTCCACTCCAACCAGGAATCGCACATCGCCGCCGACGAGAACGGCGATCGGCGTACCGTCGCGATAGAGCACACGATTGCCGGTGAGCGAAGGCACCCGCGGACCCGGTGTCAGAATACCGATCAAATTGAGCGGATCGGCCGCCGAGATCGAGATCAATTGATTCGTGTCGGCCGCGCGCCGGATCTCGCGAAGCGCACCGACCGCTTCGGGCAATGCGAACTGTTCGCCCGAGAATCCCGCAACGAAGCGTCCGCCGCGAATCTCACCGCGCGCCTCCAGCCGCCGCAAACACATGAGCAGCGTGCGCCATGGCGGTAGCCACTTGGCTTCGCGTTCGAGCAACTTCCAGAACACGACGCCCCAGCGTCGCAACAAGGTACGGCACACGTGCTCGATCGATTCAGGGTCCGCGCCGTTTCCGCGTTCCGTCGTCGGCGATTCCGATTTGCGGACGATCGACCAACGTCCGGCGTCCTGCATACCGAAGATGGCGATGCGGCGTTTGCGGCGCGCATCGCGCGCGTGCGGGCGGCGGCGATCCGACGGTACGAGCAGCGCACGCAGGCCGCCGAAGCTATCCGAGTTGACGATGCCGAGCGCGACCAGCTCGCCGAGCGCTTCTTCCGCTTGGCTCGGCAGCAGGCCGGCGCCGTCGACGATTTCGTCGAAGAACGATGCGCCGTGCTGTTGGATGAACTCGCGCACGCGTTGCGCTTTCGGCGTGAGCTCCGTCGTCGCAGGCGGCGCCGCAAAGGCGGTCCAGAGTTTCAGATTGCGTCGCGCGAGCAGCGCTATCGGCGTCGAACGCACGGGCGCAGCGCCGCGTTCGGAGTCGCTCGTTCGCGGCGCCATGCGCATCCACGTGATACGGCCGGCCAGCGATTGTTCGTCGAGCCATGCCGGATCGTATTCGGCAATGCGCATCGGCAGCACTTCCGTTTCCCACGCGCCCGCAGGGGCATCGAAACCTTCCAACTGGCTCAACACTGCCGCGATGGCATCCGAGCCCTGCATGCGTGCGCCCGGCGCAACGTGCTGCCAGCCGAACAAGAATCGCAGGAAGTCGCTCGCTTGTACGGGCTCGATCTCGGCACGCAAGCGCTTGACGGTATAGCGATGGATGCGCGCCAACAGTCCGCGATCGCACCATTCCGTGCTCTGTTCCGCCGCGTTGCCCGTGAAGTTGCCGCGCATCGCGGAGCCTTCCGTTTCGAGCGCGAGAAGCGCAGCTTCGACGCGCGGCTCTGCGATGCCGGATGTTTGTGCGATGGCGGCGGCGGTCGTCGGTCCCAAGCCTGCAAGACGGCCGCGCACGACGGCAATCGCAGCATCCTCCGGCGACCATTCCTTCATGTATGCGGAAGGAATGTGCGCATGAGGATCGAACGAAGCGTTCTCGACGAGCGTTCGGAAGATCGGCAATCGCTCGACGGCAACGTACAACGTGCGCGTATTCGGCAGCTCGATCCGCGAGATCCGACCTTGTTTTTCCAGCGCACGAATGAGCTCGGGCCAGGCTGCATTCGCTGCGACTTCGTCTTGTGTCAGGAACGTCAGCCAAGAAAGCGCATCGTGAAGCTCGTCTGCCGTCGTCGCATCCGGCCAAGCTTCGTGTCTCACGCGTGCAATCGCATCGGGATCGAGACGGCCGAGATCCGCAGCCGATTCGGGATCGAGCCAGCGGCGGCTCACGACGGCTTGCGTGCGGCGCTCTTCGAGCGGCGCATCGTCGAGGTAGGCGTAAGGACGTGCAGACAGCACTTCCAGTGCGAGCGGCGAAGGCTCGGTCAGGTCGCGCGCTTCGACACGAATTTCTCCGCTGACGAGCCCCTGCAGAAGCCGCTCGAATCCGTCGATGTCCATGGCTTCTTCGAGACAATCGCGCACGGTTTGCTGCACGAGCGGATGATCCGGTACGACGATGTCGCCGGAGATGTTCTCGAAACAGGCGACTTGATCGGGGAACACCGCGGCGAGCAGATCTTCTGCATTCATGCGCGCCAATTGCGGCGGAACTTTCTTGCCGCCGCGGAAACGCGGCAGAGCGAGCGCAATCGATGCGCTCCAGCGCCAGCGCGTCGTGAACATCGGTGCGGCGAGCAAGGCTTGAATCAATATGTGTCGCGCACTGTTCGGGTGGAGATAGCTCGCGACGTCTTTGAGCTCGAAGCTGTGAGCAGTCGTGAGCGACAGGATGATCGTGTCTTCGGTCGCCGCCGCTTGCAGCTCGAAATTGAACGTTCGGCAGAAACGCTTGCGCAGCGCGAGTCCCCAGGCGCGATTGATGCGGCTGCCGAACGGCGAATGAATGACGAGCTGCATGCCGCCGGCTTCGTCGAAGAAGCGCTCGAAGACGATGGTTTTCTGCGTCGGCAAACAACCCAGCGCTGCGTAGCCCGCGGCAAGATACGCCGTGAGCTGAGAAGCCGACTCGCGATCCAGACCGACTTCTTCGATCAACCACTCCGCAGCGCGCGCGGTGTCCGGACCTTGTGCCGCGGCCGAGGATGTCAGACGCGCTTCCACTTCCCCGCGCAACCTCGATACGGCTGCCGACAGCTCGTCCGTGCGTCCGGGCGCTTCGCCAATCCAGAACGGAATGGAGGGCGCCTCGCCGTGAGCATCTTCGACACGAACGGTGCTGCGCTCGACACGCAAGATGCGATACGACGTATTGCCGAGCTGGAATACGTCGCCCGCCAAGCTCTCGACCGCGAAATCCTCGTTGACCGTGCCGATGAGCACACCATCGGGCTCGAGCCGCACTTGATAATCGGCCGTGTCGGGAATCGCGCCGCCGGAAGTGAGCGCTGTCAGTCGTGCGCCTTTTCGCCCGCGAATGAGCTGATTGACGGCATCGTGATAGAGCAGTGCACCGCGCCGGCCGCGGCGTGTGGTGAACCCTTCGGCGAGCATGGCGACGATCTCGTCGAACTGCTCCCGCGTCAGCGTTCTGTAGGGGTACGCCGCGCGCATCGTTTCGAACAGCGAACGCTCGCTCCGTTCTTGCGCGGCGGCTTCCGCGACGATCTGCTGTGCCAGCACATCGATGGGCGCTTCGGGGATTTTCAGCCGATCGAGCTCGTCGCGCCGGACACAGTCGAGGAGCGCCGCGCATTCGACGAGATCGTCGCGCGACAGCGGAAACAAGCGCCCCTTGGGTGTTGCGCCAACTGCGTGCCCCGAGCGGCCCACACGTTGCAGAAACGCGTTGATCGAACGTGGCGAGCTGAGCTGGCAGACCAGATCCACATCGCCGATATCGATGCCGAGCTCGAGCGAAGCCGTCGCAACGAGCGCCTTGAGCTCGCCGCGTTTCAAGCGCTGCTCGGCGTCGAAACGCAATTCTTTTGCGAGGCTTCCGTGATGAGCCGCAACGCACGACGGCGTGCGCGGCCTAGCGAGCGGTGCAGGCGGTGTTCGCTTGCCTTCTCCATCGGTTGCGGCTTGCGGTGCATCCAGTCGCTCGGACAGATGCCGGCACACGCGCTCGGCGAGCCGCCGCGTGTTCACGAACACCAGCGTCGTGCGGTGCGCGCGAATCAATTCGGCCAAGCGGTCGTAAACCTGCGTCCACACCTCGTTCGACATCACCGCTTCGAGCGGCGAGTCGGGCAGCTCGATCGCAAGATCTCGATGGCGCACATGTCCGCTGTCGACGATCCGGCATTCGGCCTGGCCGTTCGCATCGATGTATTTCGCACCGACGAGGAAACGTGCGACTTCTTCGATGGGTTGTTGCGTGGCCGACAGTCCGACGCGTGTCAATCGGCGGCCAGTCAGCGCTTCCAATCGTTCGAGCGTGATCGAAAGATGCGAGCCGCGTTTGTTGCCGGCAATCGCGTGAATTTCATCGACGATCACCGTGCGCGTCGTCGCGAGCATTTCGCGGCCCGATTGCGAGCCGAGCAGGATGTACAACGACTCGGGTGTCGTGACGACGATGTGCGGAGGACGCCGCCGCATCTGCGAACGTTCGGCCGAGGTCGTATCGCCGGTGCGAACCCAGGTGCGTATCTCGACATCGCGAATCGAATGCGCGCGCATCTCTTCGCGAATCCCGGCGAGCGGCGCTTCGAGATTGCGATTGATGTCGTTGGAAAGTGCTTTGAGCGGCGAGACATAGACGATGCGCGTTTCGTCCGGCAGCCCCCATTGCTCGCCTTCGCGCACGAGCTCGTCGATTGCGGCGAGGAACGCGGCGAGCGTCTTGCCCGAGCCGGTCGGTGCGGCGATCAGCACGTGCTGGCCAGAACGAATCTCCGGCCACGCTTCCTGCTGCGCCGGCGTCGGCGCATCGAACGTCTTGGCAAACCAAGACGCTACGGCCGGATGAAATAAGCTCTGGATATTCATACAGGAAGAGATCAGGATATCCGACCGTGCCAGAAAGGGAAGCCTGAAATTCCGCGCGACTCCTCATCCAGGGCCCGTGACCGGATGCGATCTGCAATCGAGAAAATCACGAGCCAAGACAGATCGTTCGCGGCATGATCGCAGACAATCCCGACAACTTCTGCTCGTCGGCTCAGTTACGATCCGGGAACACAACGCAAGGGGGATGTATGTTCTTGAGACGGATAAGGAATGGTTTTGCAGTTTTCTTGGGCTGCCTGATGATCGCTGCAGCGTTCGCCGCCGGCAGCGAATTCCTGGGCGCATGGACCGGAACTTGGGAAGGCGCGGGCTCCGGCGGAAGCTTCAAAATCACGCTGACCGATTCCGAAGGAAAGCTTGGCGGCAAGGTCGATGTCGGCCAAGACACGGGCGATTACACCGCGACGTTCTCCACAGCTTCGCTGGAAGGCGGCACGTTCAAAGCGCGCTACGACTACACGCCCGATCCGCAAGCAGAAATCATTCTCGAAGGCACATTTGCTGGAAACGAAGGCAAAGGCACTTGGGCGATGGTACAGAAAGGCGGCAACGAGCCGTTCTTCACTGGGACGTGGCAAGTGACGAGAAAAGACTGAAGACTGAAGGCTGAGGGTGGTAGAACCGAGCTATCGATTCTCCTCTGCGATAGTGGGGCAGCACGCCGAACCGCGCGCTTACGATGCTGCGCGAGGCAAATTCATTCGCGAGAGATTGCAGGGGAGGGATACTTGCGCGCGCATAGCGCGCGTCTTCCTTCAGCCTTCAGTCTTCAGCCTAGTGAGCAACCAATGTCGCTCGCTCGATCACTTCTCCGCGCAGAATTACCTTGTCGATCGAGTCCCATGCGCGCACGGTTTCGAACGGATTCAAATTGAGCAACAACAGATTGGCGATCTTGTTCGGTTGCACGGTTCCGTAATCGCGTTCGAGACCGAACTGCCGCGCATTGTTGATCGTGGCGGCGCGAAAGATTGCGTCGAGCGGAACGCCTGCCTGAGCCATCGCGCGCATCTCGCGGTATGTGTCGTAGCCCGGCTGATTGCCGTAAATGGGACCGGAGGGCGTATCGCTGCCGAGTAACAGTGGATGGCCGAGATCGTGCAAGTACTTCGCGGCGCGCAGATTGCGATTCGCAACTTGCAGCTCCATCTGCATGATCTTGGCGTCCGGCATATCGCCCATCTGCGACTTGAGCTCGTGCTTGTACCATTGGCCGGCGTCGCTCGCGTACCAAGCAAGCAACTTGCTCGGAACCACCTTCGCATAGGTTGGATCTTTCAGCGTATCCGACCGGAACAGGTCGGCCTCGCCGTAGATCACGCGTAGCGTCGGCTGATAGCCGATCTTGCGTTCGCTTATGCTGCGCAGATGCGCGGCGATGGGCTCCGGAATGCCATCCGTCGAATTCGATTGCTCCCAATGCCACAGTCCATGGGCAAGCACGTCCACGTCGCCTGCCAGCGCTCGCCGTTGCCACGTAAGCGCATTCGCATGCGCGAGTACGAGCCGTCCCTTGGCACGCGCCGCGGCATGCAAGCGGCGTAACGTCTCCTCGCTGGGGACCGGCCACATGCTGCTCTCGCCGAAACCGTCTTCGATGAAGACCTTGATGCAATTCGCGCCGCTTGCAGCGATACGCTCGACCACGGCTTCCGGCGTGTGATCCTCCGCTTTGGCTCCAGCGGGTAGCGGATGTTCTTTGGCGTTGGCCGGTTCGTAGATCCAATTCGGCATGATCGTGTAACGCACGCTCGGCGGAATGAACGCCGTGGGATAACCGTCCAGTACCGGCGCACCGCCGCACCAGAACAAGTCGGGATGCTGAGGCTGATCGAGAAAGGATCGATTGAGCTCGGGACTGCTGTTCGTATCGAGCACCTGCGTGACGCCGAAATACAAGTAGCTGCGCGGCTGCTGTCGAAAGTACTCGCTGTGCAGAGCTCGAATCTCCGGATCGTCGCTGACGAACGGCAGTCCCACGGCATCGGAGGTGTGAACGTGCGAATCCATGATGCCGGGCGACAAGAACTTGCCGCGGCCGTTCACGCGTTGCGCATTGGCGGCTTCGATCGGCTTGTCGCTGATCGACACGATGCGCTCGCCGCGAATCAAGACGTTGCGCGGTCCGCTCGCACGCGAAACTTCGGGCGAGATGATCGCGACGTTCTCGATCAGCACGTCGGCGGACGCGATGCCCACGCCGACGACACACGCAAGAATGCACGCTTGAGCTCGCTGCAACGCCGTGCACGGCACCGCGGCAAGCCTGGTGTGTAAACGAGAGCTCGATCCCGATTCGATTCGCTGCCGTCGATGCTGCATGGGATCACCTCTTGGCCCGAGTTGCTCGAGCCTTGGATATGCGGCTACCAACCTCGGCGGTGTCGGTCTCGCGGGCATCGAGCGCCTTCAACATGCTGCGCAGCGCAAAATGCCTGTAGCTGAACAGCGCAAGCGAACGAATCTCGCGCCAGTTGGCGGTCTTCGTGACATCGACGGCGATCCAGCCGTTGTGTCCGATATAGGGCGGGATCGAGAACTGCGTGTCGCGAATCAAAAGCGCCTGTTGATCGACGCCGACCCAGAAGGCGAGCTGCAGCTTCCGGTCGTAGCGATAGCAGTACGCTTGCGCGAACACTTTCTTGCCTGCACGCCACACCGGAAAGCCGAATTGTGTCCCCTCGCTCGTTTCCGGGAACGACAAACAAATCTCGCGGAGATTCTCGACAACTTCCCGCGCGCGCGTCGACTGCATCGGGTCGATGTCTTCGAGCTTCATCTTCTCCGTTGGCGGATCGATCTCGATCGTCTTGCCGAGAGATTTGGCGAGCGCGGGTGGCGCAACTTTCTCGTAAGCCTCGCGCACGAGTTCGGCAACAACTTTCCAGGAAATGCCCTTGTCCAGGTGGACGCCCAGCCATCCGCGTGGTCCGACGTATGGGGGCACGAAGAAGTGTTTCGGTTCCGTGCTTACGTAGTGCTGCTGTGCGCCTTGCGGCGAATTGAGCCACAGTGCAATACGTCCATCGCCGTGATGATTGACGACGAAGCTGGCGAACGTCTTGCCCTTGACGCGAAAGTCGGGTTGACCGTGCGAGATGACTTCCTCTGTGCCAGGAAACCACAGACAAATCTCGCGAACGGCTTGAGGGATGTCTTTGGGCATCCGTTTCCTCCAGGCTGAAGGCAGAGCGCTTTCGCGCATCTTCGCATCTGGAAGGTGCGAAGGGAAAAGGGATTGGTGGGGAAAGGGGAAAAGGGAAAAGGGAAAAGGGAAAGGGACAGAGTGTTCGCGCTCAGCGTCCCTTAAGAAGAGACAGCGATGGTGCGTTGTACGGAGAGATTCTGAGTGAAGTACTGAACTTGATTCGTCAGTTACCGTGCTGGGCGTTCCTTGGAGCTGGCGTGCAGCGTCCGTTTCCCTTTTCCCCTTTCCCTTTTTCCCTAGCTCAACGCGTTAGGCGCCACGGACAACTCGATCGTCCGCCCCTCGTTGTCGACGGTTGTTACGGACACGGGACGTCGCCACACGCGCACGATGTATTCGAGCACTTTGCGTCCTTTGTCAGGGTCGAGGCCGCGGCCGTCGGTGACGTGATCGTGAACGAGCTCGAGCTTGCCGTCGACGCGCACATGAGCGGCGGTGACGGTCGGTGCGCCAAAACCATATTTCGGTGCAAGCAGCGCATCGTGCAGAGCGGGCAGATCCATCTCTTGGACCGTGAGCATGCCGTTCGGCGGCCCTTTGTAACGGAACAGCTTCAATTTCGTCGCAAGGTCCAGCGTCAGGTGATTTCGCACGAAGGCGAAGTCATCGTCCTGTGCCATGACGCGTCGCGCATAGTCGATGCCGTGGTTCTCGACGATGTCTTCCCAGATCGTGAAGCCCAGGTGATAGGGATTCGTCGCGAGCGCGACGTTGTCGCCGCTCGCTGTGGGCCGCACGACGTCCGAGTGGCACTTGATCGCATCGACATACGCGTCCTGAGGCAGGAAATCGGCTTCGCGGAGCAAGCGTGCGTGCCAGTACGACGCCCAGCCCTCGTTCATGATCTGGCAGGCAAATACCGGATAGAAATAGAACGACTCCTCGCGCACCGCGAGGAAGATGTCGCGCTCCCAAGGCTCGAGCTCGGGCGCGTATTGCGCGATGAACCAGAGCAAGTCCTTTTCCGGATGCGGCGGAATCGGAGCGCGTTTCGGCGGACCGCCCCAGATCGGGCGAGCCGTGTCGGGTCCGAGCGCTGCGTATCGCTTGGCGAACTCATCGTCCACGGGCAGCGTGCGCTCGGGCAAATAGTCCGGATAGCGCGGCCGGCGCAGCGGTTGATCGACGTCGATGTGCTGCTCGAGCGCCAACGCCGCATCGAGCACTTGCTCGACGCGCTCGATGCCGTGCTCCTCGATGGCCATGCCGATCTGGCGCGCATGTGCCGCAGCCTGTTCGACGATGTGTTCGCCGACCTGCTCTTGGCTGCGGCGGAACAAGATGTTGTTCGTCGAGAAGTCGGCGTGGCCGAGCACATGCGCAGTCACCAGGACGTTTTCCGCCGCGCTGTTCGATTTCGCCAAGTAAGCGCGGCCAGGGTTGCCGGGAAAGACGACCTCGAACAGTCGCGACAAGCCCATGCGATGTTGAATGAGCTGGTAGATGTAGCGAACGCCGAACGACCAATGCGGCATGCGCACCGGCAATCCGTAGATCGCTATTTCCGTCATGAAGCTCTCGGGAACGACCTCGAACTCCACCGGGTGATATTTCAGTCCCTGGCTGCGTGCGAGCTGCTCGATACGGGAGATGTGTACGCGCCAGTCTTCCATTGCTGCCTCTAGCCGCCGACGGTCGAAGGTCGGCAATCGATCGCGAATGTGGAGCGAAGCGCAGCCATTGCGGTTAGTCGCTAGTGTCGGAACTAGCTGCTACCTCCTGCGGCATCGCTGCTGAAGAAATGCCGGACGGCGCCCCAAATGTCCTCGGTGCCGTTGACGCGATACGCACCGACTTTCCGGTCGCGACGCGCCAGATCGAGGAACAGTTTGCCGATCTCGCTATCGGGCATCGTGCCGGCGAGCGGCGCAACTTCGAGGAAGCCGGAGTAGTTGCACACCTTCGAAAGCTCCTCGAGCTCGGCATACGCCGCGGGTTGATCCGAAGGAAAGTTCTCGCCGTCCGAGGCGTAGAACAGATAAACGTTGTACTGACTCGGGCTGAAGCGCTCTTCGATGATCTCGCGAACCTTCTTGAGTCCCGCCGAGGCGACGGTGCCGCCCGTGCCGCTGACGCGGAAGAATTCCTCTTCCTGGAATTCCCAGGCATCGGAGGTATGCGCGACGAAAACCAGATCGAGATGCCGGTACTGGCGACGCAGGCCCTGAATCGCCCAGAAGAAAAATGTCTTCGAAATCTGCCGTTCCCGCTCGCCCATGCTGCCCGACACATCGAGCAGCAACATCACCACGGCTTGCGTCGCAGGTTGCTCGCGCTTGGCGAGCTGGCGATAGCGCAAATCGTCATCGGTGAACGGAGGGCTGTCCATGCCGGCGGTGCTCTGCACGCCGCGCCGTTTGATCGATTCCTTCAACGATCGGCGCCGATCGAGCCGCGACCGTGCGCCGCGCCGATCCCAGCCTTCGCGCGTCCAATCGTCTTCGCGTGTCTTGCCGGATTTCGCCTCGAGGTTCGGAAGCTGCATCTCCTCCCACAGCCAATCGACGATGTCGTCGATCCGAAATTCGAGCGTGTATTGAATGCCGCCTTCTTCGTTGCCGCCTTGGCCGCGCTGATTGTCCGCTTCCTGTTGCGGACGACCGATGCGATCGCCGGGTTTCGCTTGTCCTTGACCGACGCCTTGCTGTTCGTTCGGCGGGCGCAACCGGAATCGATAATGCTCCAGCATGCGCACGGGCACGCGCACAGTGGTCGCACCGCCCGTGAGCACATCAGCGCCGGCTACGATCTGCGGCAAGTGCTGTTTGACGGCATCGCGAACTTTGTCGTTGTGTCGAAGCCAGTCCCTTGCGCCTCGCGAGAAGAGGTCGTACCAGCCGGCATCGCCTGGTGCAACCTCCGGAGTGTCGCTCATGGCTCTATCACAACCTCCGTCGTCAACTCATACCCGGCTCGCCGAGCCGCACCGAGGCTTACTCTTGAGCCAGCAACGTCGTCACGTAGCTCAAAGCTTCCTTGGCGCTATGCTCGTCGTAACCATACTCCGTAGTAAGACGGTCTTGTACTGCAGAAATCTTCTTACGCGCTTCCTCATCGGGACGCGCCGCAGAAGTCACCAGCCGCAACACGTCGCGACGCTCTTCGAACAAATACTGTTCGATCGCTTCGCGCATTCGCGAGTGGCTGTTGAGCGTGAATTTCTCGCCCTGCTTGTACGCAACCATCGCCTTGCGCACCACTTCCTGCCGGAAGGTGAGCTTGCCCGATTCCGATACTTTGATCTTTTCCTCGACCGAGCGTAGGAAACGTTCGTCCGCCGGACGCGATTCGCCCGTGATCGGATCGGTGACCTCGCGATGATCGAGGGAGGCCTCGACCTCATCGAGATACTTGTCGAGCAGTTGCTGAGCTTCGTCCTCGAACGATGCGAACAGCGCGCGATGCACGTCTTCCTTGACCCAGCGGTTGTAGAAGTCCTTGCGGGCGATCACGAGGTAATCGATCCACAGCTTCTTTGCCTTTGCATCCATCCGCGCATCGGTTTCGATCGCATCCTTGAGCGCGAGCAGCACTTCCATGCTCGTCAGGCTCTTCTTGTCGTTGCGCGTGATCGCGTTCGAGATCGCATTGACGATGAAACGCGGGCTGACGCCCGTGAGCCCCTCGTCGGGCGCTTCTGCACGCAATCGTTGCACTTCCGTCTCGGGAAACCCTTCGACGCTCTCGCCCGCATAAAGCCGTACTTTCTTGGACAGATCGAGCCCTTCGCGCTCCGGCTTGACCAACCGCGTCAGGACGGCAAATACAGCGGCCACGCGCAGCGCATGCGGATCGAGGTGCACGTCGCGGAAAGCCGGCGCCGCCGATACGAGCTTCGTGTAGATCCGCGCCTCTTCCATATAAGAAAGCGTGTACGGGACCTTCACGATGACCATGCGGTCGAGCAGGGCCTCGTTCTCTTTTTCCTGCAAGAACTTCTGGAATTCCGCGAGGTTGGTGTGCGCCAAAATCGTTTCGTCGAGATAAATCAGCGGGAAGCGCGCGACCTTGACGTTCTTTTCCTGAGTCAGCGTCAACAATAGGTACAGAAATTCACGCTTGACCTTCAGGATCTCGATCATCTCGAGCACGCCGCGGCTTGCGGCGTACACGGCGCCCGACCAAGACCATGCGCGCGGATCGCCCTCGTCGCCGTATTGCGCGACCTTGGACAGGTCCACCGAACCGACGAGGTCCGCCAGATCCGCGGTCGTCGGATCGTGCGGTGCATAAGTGCCGACACCGACACGCGCCGCTTCCGACAGGAAGATGCGTTCGACGGGCATGCGCAGGAAGTCGCCTTCGAACTCGCGTTCGAGGCGATCGCGCGCCCATGGGCTCAGCTCGCCGCGGATTTCGACGCCGTAGGTGTCGCGAAACTCTCCGCGCAGGCTGGCCGGAATCAAATTGAGCGGCGACTCGTGCATCGGCGAGCCTTGCAGCGCGTAAATCGCGCCCTCGTCCGTATGGCTGTACTCCTCCAAGCCGCGCTTGATGAGGATCGCCATCGTCGATTTACCGCCGGACGGCGGGCCTAGCAGCAGAAGGAGTCGGCGGCCAACATCGGAGCCTGCGGCTGCGGCCTTGAAATAGTCCACGACTCGGCCGAGTGCGTCGTCGATGCCGAAGAGCTCGCGTTTGAACAACTCCTTGGGCCCGGCGCTTTCGCCGTTCGTGGCGTTGCGCCCGAACCAACAGAGCATGTCCCACAAGTACTCGTGGCTCGTGCGCGCCAGTTGGCGGGCATTGCCGGGAACGATCGTGCGCAGGAACTCGCCGAACGTGCCCGACCAATGTTGGGCGCGGTGATGTCGGCTGTAGGCGCTCAAGGCCTCAACGAAGCTCTCGCCGCGCTGGCCGTTATTGCCGTTGCGTTGCGAGCTCGAGCTGGGGCTGTCTGAATGCATCGAACCGCCCTCCAATTACGATTCCAGTGTGACGACTTTTGTGACCGCGTGTGTGAGCACGCGTTCACGAATCCTTGATGCGATATCAATGGCGAATCGCATCGGGATGTGTCGATTGAAGTACGCCGTCATAGCTCGACGCACCATGCCTCCGACGCCCAAACGGACGTAAGACAAAGACTGATCCATTGGGGAACATGTTCCATCGATCGTTGCGCCACACAGGTGCACATGAGCAGTGCCCAAGAGCGGTCGGGGTGGAAAAAGATGTGTGAAACCCACTGCGACTCGCTGGAATGGAGTCTGACCACGCAACGTCGCGCATGCCTACGAGGAGCGTGCGGAACATAACTCCCTGATTACTCCCTTCGCGCCGATCTTGCAATGCGATTCATTGCTGAGCGTGTTGCACGCGGCATGCCAGCAACATCAAGTGTGATGCGCGTCTAGTCGGAGGGCATATCGAGCGGCCGTTCGACGCGCAGGCCGCTGAATCGATGCTGAATGTCGACGGGAGCGAGGACGTCGAGCGATAAGAGTGCGGGAACGGGGATGCGCTGTCGATTTTTTCGAAACAGGCGGCGCTCTAGCCGTTTTCGCGGGCGTTGAGCGGCCGCCCGCGGCCGACCAGCCCTTGCGAGCTAGGCGGCCGCAGTGACGGCGGAGTTGAGCTCGAGACCGAGCGCTTCGCGCGCGACATCGTCCACGCGTTCGCAGAACACGAACTTGATTTCTTCGCGGACGATTTGCGGCACTTCCTCGAGATCCTTCTGGTTACGGGCCGGCAACAACACCTTGCGGATGCCCGCGCGGTGCGCAGCGACGACCTTCTCCTTGATGCCGCCGACTGGCAGCACCAGGCCGCGCAGGCTGATTTCGCCTGTCATTGCCAAGTCGCTGCCGACCGTCTTGCCCGACATCAGCGAGACGAGGGCCGTGAACATTGCAACGCCTGCGCTCGGGCCGTCTTTCGGGATGGCGCCGGCCGGCACGTGAATGTGCACGTCGCTCTTTTCGAACAGCGAAGCATCGATACCGAGCTTTCCAGCCTGCGACTTCACGAGCGACAAAGCAGCTTGGGCGCTCTCTTTCATCACATCGCCCAACTGACCGGTCAGGATCAGCTTGCCGCTGCCTGGCACGCGCGTCGCCTCGATGAACAGGATGTCGCCGCCGACCGGCGTCCAGGCAAGACCGGTCGCCACACCGGGCACGCTCGTCCGCATCGCAACTTCGTTTTCGAAGCGCGGCGGGCCGAGAATCGGCTGGATGTCGTCGACATCGATCGACTGTTGCGTGATCGCACCCTCGGCGATGCGCACGGCGACATGTCGCAGCACGGAGCCGATTGCCCGTTCGAGATTGCGCACGCCGGCCTCGCGTGTGTAGTCGCGCACGATCTTCCGGAGCGCATCGTCGCTGATCGATGCCTGTTCGGCCGTGAGCCCGTTCGCTTCGAGCTGACGGCGGACCAGATAGCGCTTGGCGATCTCGACCTTTTCGTCCTCGGTGTAGCCGGTGAGCTCAATGATCTCCATGCGGTCGCGCAGCGGACCCGGGATCGTGTCGAGCACGTTCGCCGTGGCGATGAACATGACCTTCGACAGATCGAACGGCAGCCCCAGGTAATTGTCCCGGAACGTATTGTTCTGCTCGGGATCGAGCACCTCGAGCAGGGCCGACGACGGATCGCCGTGGATGCCGGCGCCCAGCTTGTCGATTTCGTCGAGCATCAGCACCGGATTGCGCGTACCGGCTTTGCGAATCGCCTGAATGATGTTGCCGGGCAATGCGCCGATATAGGTGCGCCGGTGGCCGCGAATTTCTGCCTCATCGTGCACGCCGCCCAAGCTCACGCGTGCGAACTTGATGCCGAGCGCGCGGGCGATGCTCTGGCCGAGCGAGGTCTTGCCGACGCCGGGTGGGCCGACGAAGCACAGAATCGGGCTGCGGCCTTGCGGGTTCAGCTTGCGGACGGCCAGGTACTCGATGATGCGGCGTTTGATCTTCTCCAGGCCGTAGTGGTCCTCGTCGAGCACGCGGCGCGCATTGGCGATGTCGATCGTCTCCTCGTCGAGCTTCGTCCACGGGAGTTGGATCATCCAATCGAGCCAGGTGCGCAGCATCGAATATTCGCCGCTCGCATCCGGCATGCGCTCGAGCCGCTTGAGCTCCTTGAGCGCTTGCTCCTTCGCCTCCTCGGGAAGGCCGGCCTTTTCGATCGCGTCGCGAAGCTCTGCAATTTCCTCGTTGCTGTCGTTGTCTTCGCCGAGCTGCTTCTTGATCTGGCGAAGCTGCTCGCGCAGCAGCGCTTCCTTGTGGCGCTCGTCGATCGCCTCGCGGGTCTGTTCTTCGATCTGCCGCTGCAGCCGCAGGACCTCGATGCGCTTCGATAGCAACGAAGCGACGCGCTCGAGCCGGTCCTTGAGCTCGATGGTCTCGAGCAGCTCCTGCTTCTCCGCCACCTTGATGTCCATGAAGCTCGCGACGAGATCGACGAGCGTCGAAGGCGACTCAACGGCTTGAATCGCGTTGGAAAGCTCCGCAGGCGCCTGCGGCAGCAGCGAAATGGCTTCGGCCGCCAAACGCTTCAGATGCAGCGCGCGCGCTTCGATCTCGGGCGTCGTCGCAGGCGGCTCGCTCACGTATTCCACGCGAGCGAGCATGAAAGGCAGGCCTTCCTGGAAATCGAGCACGCGGAAGCGGCGCTCGCCTTGCACGACGAGGTGGTGCGTGCCGTCGGGCGCAGTCACATAGCGCACGATGTTCGCGACCGTACCGATCTTGTGAAGATCGTCCGGCGTCGGCACTTGCGTCTCCGGGTCGTGCTGCAACAGAAAACCGATCTTGCTTTCCGTGCGTACGGCCTCCTGAGCGCCGGCCAACGAACGCTCGCGGCTGATGGCGACCGGCAGCACGGTGCCCGGAAACAGCACGAGGTTGCGCACCGGCAGGATGATCAGCATGTCATCCGAGATGCGCTTCGTCTGCTCTTCTGCAGCAGCCGTCTCGTTCTCGTTCAAATTGGTTTCGCTCATTGCTTCTCCACCCGCGGTCGACGGGACTCCTATCGCTTGGTCAGCCGCAACACGAGGCATCCATTGACGAACGACTGTTCCATCAGCTCGTAGGTACCGGCCGGAAGCGCGATCTGTCTCTCGAAACGTCCGTACGGGATTTCCAAGCGATGTACGGCCGTGGTCTGCGCATTCAATGGGGGCGCGCGCAGCGCAGTGACGAACAGCGCGCCGTGTTTCACATGGACTTGCACGCGGTCGGGCGAAACGCCCGGCAGCGCGACGGTCACCTGCACATCGGGGTCGCAAGCCACGATGTCCACAGGGGGCTCCCACCGAGGCTGGGATTGCACGGCATGCCCGAATGCAAAGAACTGCCGCTGCAAACGCTGAGCGCGTTCCAGCAATTCGAAGGCTTCGGCCCACATCCAGGAATGGGGGTTTCGGGTGCTCATGCGCAGGCGCTCGTATCCGACATGAGCGGTAGGTTGGGATCGGTGAAGGGCTAATCAAGCGCCGGCCGTGGCGCTCGACGGAATGCAAGCGACTGACCGCACCGATCCCCTAATATTCGCGACCCCGAAGTCGATTTCTGTCATTCGATGTCCCGATTCGACGCCGCCTTTTACCGTCGCTTCTATTTGGACCCCCGCACTCGCGTCACGACACGGGAAGAAATGGCCCGACGGGCGCAAATGATCGCGGCGCTCGTGCGCTACCTCGACATTCCGGTGAAAAGAATCTGCGATGCCGGCTGCGGCCTCGGATTACTGCGCCGTCCGTTGCTCCGCGCGTTCCCGGGGGCGTACTACCTCGGGGTCGAGGCGAGCGAATACTTGTGTAAGCGCTACGGCTGGAAGCACGGCTCCGTCGCCGATTTCACTGCACCGGGTCAGTTCGATCTCATCGTTTGTTATGACGTGCTGCAGTACCTGAGCGACCGGGAGGCCGCGCGCGCCATCGAAAACCTGGCACGGCTATCGCGCGGTGCGTTCTATTTCCACGCGCCGACCGTCGAGGATTGGCGGCGCAATGCGGATCGCTCGTGCAGCGACGACGCGATTCGGCTCCGCGAAGCGGAGTGGTATCGCAAACGGCTTGCGCGTTTTTTCAATTACGTCGGTTTCGGGCTGCACGTGCGGCGGGGTATACCTTTCGTCCAATGGCAACTCGAGAAGCCGTTCTCTGCTGCTCGAACTCGCTGATTCGTACGCTCGTTCGTCTTGCCGCGCTGCGTTTCGCGCATCTCGTGCGCAACCTTTTCGCATTCTCGCGCGTCGACTGCTGCCTCGATGTCGGCCGCGCATGAGCTCATGCGTCCTTGGAATGCCCAGGGCGCGCATTTCACCTGCGAATAGTCCTACTCGGCCGTCACGTGAGCCGGTTTTGCGTTCGCAGCGTTGCCGGCAGCAGATCGAATTCTCATGGCCGAATGGCTCAGCCCGGCGATTCGCGAGGTCCCGTCATGAGATTCATTCCTGCGCTCACGTTGATCCCAGCGCGCGAGTCCGCGAAAGTAACGCCCAACATGAGGCATGAGCATGAAACGAAGACAACCGGGCAAGGCTCGCGTGTCTTCGCTCTTGAAGGGTTACGAACATGGGCAGTTCAACGAGACATCGATGGCTGGCGCTTGCAGCGTCGCTCGCGATGGCCGCGCCCGTTGTTACGACGGGTGCGGAACCCGAGCCCGCAGTGAGCGGCGTTAGGCTGCAAATCGACAACGACTTGTTCGCGGGCGGCGAGCGCGATCGCGACTACACGGGAGGCCTTGCGTTCTCCTTCTCGGGAACGGATGCGCGCGACCGTTACTTGTCCCTCGATCCTGCGCTCGCAGCGATCGATCGGGTTACCTCGCCGGTCGAAGTGGCGGACACATATCACTCGAGGCAGATCGGTTTGATGGTTTTCACGCCGCGCGATGTCTTGAGTGCCGCGCCTGTATACGATGACCGACCCTACGCGAGCCTGCTGTTCACCACGAATCAACGGGTACGCGTCGGCACCGACTCGCGCACTGCGTGGACCAGCGCGCTCACGGTCGGTGTGCTGGGGCTCTCGCTCACGGAGAGGCTGCATGGCGCAGTGCATGACGTCGTCGGGTCGGAGCGTCCGCGCGGTTACGCGCATCAGATCTCGGCCGGCGGCGAGCCGACGGCACGCTACACGCTCGCACGTCATCACCTACTCGTGGCCCATCCGAGCGCGCAGCTCGACGTGAAGGCGACCGTGCAAGGCAGCGTCGGGTACCTGACCGAAGCGAGCGGTGCGCTGACCGTGCGTTACGGAAAGTTCACGACCCCGTGGTGGAGTTACGCGCCCGAGTTGACCGACTACATCGCGGCGCCGATGCCGGTGGATGCGCGTCGTACGCAACCGGAAGTGTATTTGTTTGCCGGTGTGCGCTTGAAAGCGCGCGCATACAACGCATTTCTGCAGGGCCAATTCCGCGAGAGCGACGTGCGGTACTCGTTCGACGAGATCAGGCCGATCGTCGCCGAGGCGTGGATCGGATTCGTGACGCAAGTTTTGGAGAACACTCAGGTGAGCTACACGCTCAATTACCAGACGGCGGAGCTACGCCACGGCCCGGCGAACCGCGACGCTTTCTGGGGAGCAGTGCAGCTGAGCCACAACTTCTGAGGCTGAAGACGGAAGACTTGATGGATGAGCGCGCTCTCGCGCGGATTGCCCAAGGCGTTAAGCCCGCCTTCAGCCTTCAGTCTTCAGCCTAAGGTGAAACGTTTTACGCGCTGGTTTTCCTCTGTCGAAGACCCCCCCCC
>Ga0207864_1001778_pt1 | contig 22470 bp, 22 predicted proteins | sample HigsolmetaAR202D_FD_184834 | JGI IMG/M metagenome (GOLD analysis project Ga0207864, IMG submission 184834) | Ionic liquid and high solid enriched microbial communities from the Joint BioEnergy Institute, USA - AR20-2-D (SPAdes) (version 2) ... | reverse complement strand
GCACAGCCCGGTGTCGACGGCCGCCCCCGGCGGCCCGCCGTCCGACCCGCTGCCGACCGGCGCGGCCGACCTCCCGGCGCTGACCGCCCCGACCGAGGAGTACGCCGACCTCCCGATGGTCACCCCGGGTGACGAGGAGCCGGGCGCCGCCCCGGTCGGCCGGGAGGAGGACCGGGTCGACCCCCTCGTCACCCCGTTCATCCTGCTGCTGGTGCTGATGCTGCTCCTGCTGCTGGCCGCCCCCCTGGGACCGGCCCGGCGGGTGCGCGTCAAGCAGGCGTACGTCGGCCGTCGCCGCAGGCAGTGAACGGCCTCGCACAGGCGGCTCAGTAGGCTCGTGCCATGAGCCACATCCTCACCACTGACACGCTGGACTCTGCGCAGGCGTCGGCGGTGCTCGCGCTGGCCGAGGCCGTGCGGGAGGCGGACGGCGTGGCCGCGCTGTCGGAGCAGACCCTGCTGCGGGTCCGGCACGGGGCGCTGGGCCGGGCCCGCTTCCACCTGGCCTACGTCGAGGGCGACCGCGGCACGGAGCTCGGCGGCTTCGCGTTCGCCGAGCTCTCCCCGGCGGAGCCGGACGCGGCGGAGCTGGCGGTCGCGCCGTCGTGGCGGCGGCGCGGGCTGGGCCGACGCCTGCTGGACGACCTGTTCGCCAATGCCAGCGCGCGCGGCCTGCGGGTGTGGGCGCACGGCGACCTGGCGGCCGCCCGGGCGCTGGCCGCCTCGGCCGGCCTGGAGCGGATGCGGGGGCTGTGGAAGATGCGGCTGCCGCTGCGCGCCGCCGAGGGGGCCGCGGTACCGGACCTGCCCGAGCCCCGGCTGTCCCCCGAGGCCGCCGGGAAGCTGGAGATCCGGACGTTCCGGGTCGGCTCCGACGAGCAGGAGTGGCTGCGCGTCAACGCCCTCGCCTTCGCCGACCACCCCGAGCAGGGCGCCATCACCCTGGAGGACCTGCGCCAGCGCCAGCAGGAGGAGTGGTTCGACCCGACGGGCTTCTTCGTCGCGGCCGATCCGCGCGACGGCCGGATCGCGGGCTACCACTGGACCAAGGTGCACGCCGACGGTGCGGGGCTGACCGACGGGGAACCGGTGGGCGAGGTCTACGTGGTGGGGGTCGACCCCGCCTGGCAGGGCAGCGGACTGGGCCGCGCGCTGACCCTGGTCGGCCTGCGCCACCTGCGCGACCGGGGGCTGCCGTGGGTGCTGCTGTACGTGGACGAGGACAACCGCCCCGCGGTGCGGCTGTACCGCTCGCTCGGCTTCGAGCTGTGGGAGAGCGACGTCATGTACGGGCACACGACCCGCTGAGCGGGCGGCGGACCACGGCGTTCACCGTGAGCGACAGTCCGTCACTCCGCGACATCGCCGCAGATAAAATGTCGTTAAAATACCCGCAAGACACCTTGTTTCCCTAAAGTCCACTATGCGGACGAAGCACTTTCAGTGTCACTCATCATGACGTTCACTGCCCGTTCACCTTCTTTGGTACGGCTGGCCACCTGCGCTCCCTACCTTGGGCTTCGGCGGGAGCGCTGACCGTTCCCCCGCACGAATGGTGAGTAGCCACAGGAAGGAACCCCCGGGCTGTGAAGCTCTCTAGGTACGGCACGATCGCGAGCGCCGCTCTCGCCGGCGTCCTCGCGCTCTCTGCCTGCGGCAGTGACCAGGCCGTCAGTCCCGGCGAGAACGGCGGCGCGGCCGCGGGCGACGTCGACTGCGTCCAGGGCGGCGGAACCCTGGCCGGAGCCGGTGCCAGCTCCCAGGAGAACGCGATGGCGGCGTGGGTCGCCGCATACACCAGCGCCTGCGCGAACACCACCGTCAACTACGACTCGGTGGGCTCCGGAGCGGGACGCTCCCAGTTCATCGAGGGGGCGGTGTCCTTCGCCGGCTCCGACTCCGCCATGGACGACGAGGAGATCCAGCAGGCCACCGAGCGCTGCGGCTCCGAGGTCGTCCACCTCCCCGCCTACATCAGTCCGATCGCCGTCGTCTTCAACCTCGAGGGCGTCGACTCGCTCAACCTGCGCCCCGAGGTGATCGCCGACATCTTCAACCAGAAGATCACCAAGTGGAACGACGAGGCGATCGCCGCGGACAACCCCGACGTGGACCTGCCCGACACCGAGATCGTCCCGGTGAACCGCTCCGACGAGTCCGGCACCACCGAGAACTTCGTGCAGTACCTGTCCGAGGCCGCCCCGGACCACTGGCCGCACGAGGTCAGCGGCGACTGGCCGATCGAGCCGGTCGAGGCCGCCCAGGGCTCCTCCGGCGTGGTCTCCGCCGTCCAGGGCGGCACCGGCACCATCGGCTACGTGGACGCCTCGCACGCCGGCGAGTTCGGCACCGTGGCCGTCGGCGTCGGCGACGAGTTCGTCCCCTACAGCCCGGAGGCCGCCGCCGCGATCGTCGACTCCGCCCAGCCGCGCGAGGGCAGCACCGAGAACGACCTGGCCGTCACCCTCGACTACGCCACCGACGAGGCCGGCGTCTACCCGATCGTGCTCGTCAGCTACGAGATCGTCTGCCTGGAGTACCCCGAACAGTCCCAGGCCGACCTGGTGAAGAGCTTCATCGGCTACGTCGTCAGCGAGGAGGGCCAGGAGGCCGCGGCCGCCGAGGCCGGGTCCGCACCGCTCTCCGCGGAGACGCGCGAGAAGATCCAGTCCGTCCTCGACAAGATCCGGGTCGCGAGCTGAACCGCACCGCTCCTACCGCACTGAGGGTGGGGCGCCACAGGACCGCTGTGGCCCCCGCCCTTGGCTGCGTTGTCCACCCGTCCGCCCCGAGGGCTCCGCACCCCCCGGGCGCGCCCCGCCCGACCGGCCGCCGCCACGCTGCCCCGACCAGAGATTTTTCTCCTTCCGGGGGTATCCCCGGAACGACGCCCGGGTTCCTTCCGTTCTGGTCGGGGGTGCACTCCACACCGTCCCAGGCCCTGCCCTCGCCTGGCGGAACCACGTCGAGCGCGGATGCTGCTCCCACCGGGTGTACGCCCGCATCATCTGACCGGAGTCTCACATGACCACCACGGACCCGTCCACGACGACCCGAGCGCCACGGGGCAGACGTCGTCTCGGCGACGTCCTCTTCGCCGGTGGAGCCCAGGGATCGGGCATCCTGATCCTGGCGATCCTCGCCGGTGTCGCCGCCTTCCTGATCTTGCAGTCCTTCGACTCCCTGGCCGCGAACACCGCGAACTTCTTCACCACGTCCGAGTGGCACGCCAACACCAGGGAGGAGCCCGCCTTCGGCGTGGCCGCCCTGGCCTTCGGCACCGTGCTGGCCGCGGCGATCGCCCTCGTCCTCGCCACCCCGGTGGCGATCGGCATCGCCCTGTTCATCGTCTACTACGCGCCGCGCCGCATCGCCGCGGTCCTGGGCTACCTGGTGGACCTGCTCGCCGCGATCCCCAGCGTCGTCTACGGCCTGTGGGGCATCGGCTGGCTCGTCGTGCAACTGGCGCCGTTCTACGCCTGGCTGGAGACCTACTTCGGGTGGATCCCGCTGTTCGCCGGTCCGGTCTCCACGACCGGGCGCACCATGCTCAGCGCGGGCATCGTGCTGGCGGTCATGATCCTGCCGATCATCACCGCCATGACCCGGGACGTCTTCCTCCAGGTGCCGCAGGCCCACCGGGAGGCCGCCCTGGCGCTGGGCGCCACCCGCTGGGAGATGATCCGCATGGCGGTGCTGCCGTTCGGCCGCCCCGGCATCATCGGCGGCGCGATGCTCGGCCTGGGCCGCGCGCTCGGCGAGACCATGGCGGTGGCCATGATCCTGTCCCCCTCGCTGGTCATCTCCTGGTTCCTGTTGCAGAGCGGCAACCAGACGATCGCCGCGCACATCGCCCTGCAATACCCCGAGGCCACCGGCTACGGCGTCTCCGCGCTGATCTCGGCAGGCCTGGTCCTCTTCGCCATCACCCTGGTCGTGAACATGGCAGCGCGCTTCGTCGTCTCCCGCCGCAAGGAGTTCGCGTGATGTCTGCCACCAAACTGTCCGCCCCGGAGCAGACCGTGCCGCCCCGCCCCACGCCCTCGCTGCGGGGCAGGACGCTGCCCAAGTACCTCCCGCCGGCGCTGCTCGGCGGGTCCGCCGTCGTCTGCGCGGCCGCCCTGTACCTGCTCGACCGGTGGAACCCCGCGGTGTGGGCGATCCTCGCCGCCGTGCTGTACACGGCGGCGGTCACCGTGCTGTCGGCCGTCGTGGAGAACCGCCGCAAGGCCGTGGACCGGCTGGTCACCTCGGTCGTCTACGCCTGCTTCACCGTCGCCATGGTGCCGCTGGTGTCGCTGCTGTGGACGGTGCTGTCGCGGGGCCTGGTCCGGCTGGACGGCTACTTCCTGAGCGTGTCCATGAACGGGGTCACCCCGAGCATGGACGCGGGAGGCGTCTACCACGCCATCGTCGGCACCCTGCTGATGACCCTGATGGCCGCGGTCATCTCGGTCCCCATCGGCCTGATGACCGCCGTCTACCTGGTGGAGTACGGCAGGGGACGGCTCAGGCAGGCCATCACGTTCTTCGTGGACGTCATGACCGGCATTCCGTCCATCGTGGCCGGCCTGTTCGTGGTGGCGCTGTGGATCCTGCTGTTCGGCCCGGGCCACACCAACGGCGCGGCCGGCGCGATCGCGCTGTCGGTGCTGATGATCCCGGTCGTGGTGCGCTCCTGCGAGGAGATGCTGCGCCTGGTGCCCAACGAGCTGCGGGAGGCCTCCTACGCGCTGGGCGTGCCCAAGTGGCTGACCGTGCTCAAGGTGGTCCTGCCGACCGCCCTCTCCGGGCTCACCACCGGCGTGATGCTGGCGCTGGCCCGGGTCATCGGCGAGACCGCCCCGCTCATCCTCACCGCGGGCTCCTCGGCCGTCTCCATCAACGCCAACCTCTTCGAGGGGCAGATGATGAGCCTGCCGGTGTTCATCTACTCGCAGGTCCGCATGGGCGGCGCCATCAACTACGAGCGTGCCTGGGCGGGCGCGCTGACGCTGATCATCATCGTGATGCTCCTGTTCCTCGCCGCCCGTCTGGTCTCGCACTTCTTCGCTCCGAAGACGCGCTGACCCGAAACCCCGACGTCCCCACCACCGAACACGGTCTTAGGAAACACAGTGGCCAAGCGAATCGACGTCTCTGGACTGCACGTCTACTACGGCGACTTCCTCGCCGTCGAGAACGTCTCGATGACCATCGAGCCCCGGTCGGTCACCGCCTTCATCGGCTCCTCCGGCTGCGGCAAGTCCACCTTCCTGCGCACCCTGAACCGGATGCACGAGGTCACCCCCGGCGCCCGGGTGGAGGGCAAGGTCCTCCTGGACGACCAGGACATCTACTCCCCCGACGTGGACCCGGTGGAGGTGCGCCGCGAGGTCGGCATGGTCTTCCAGCGCCCCAACCCGTTCCCCACCATGTCCATCTACGACAACGTCATCGCCGGGGCCAAGCTCAACAACAGGCGGCTGCGCAAGTCCGAGGCCGACGACATCGTGGAGCGCTCCCTGCGCGGCGCGAACCTGTGGGAGGAGGTCAAGGACCGCCTGGACCGTCCCGGCGCGGGCCTGTCCGGCGGCCAGCAGCAGCGCCTGTGCATCGCGCGGGCCATCGCGGTGGAGCCCAGCGTGCTGCTCATGGACGAGCCGTGCTCGGCGCTGGACCCGATCTCGACGCTGGCGATCGAGGACCTGATCGCCCAGTTGAAGGAGAACTACACGATCGTCATCGTCACGCACAACATGCAGCAGGCCGCCCGGGTCAGCGACGTGACGGCGTTCTTCAACCTGGCGGGCACCGGCAAGCCCGGCAAGCTCATCGAGATGGGCGAGACCAACAAGATCTTCACCAAGCCGGAGAAGAAGGAGACCGAGAACTACATCACCGGCCGCTTCGGCTAGGCCGTCCCCGGCCCGCGGCTGCGGCCCGCCCAGTCCTCCGGGCGGGCCGCAGCCGTCTGCGCCGGACTTCGCGCCCCGCCGCCGCTCCTCGGCGCCGGGCGGCGCGGGCGCGGCTCACAGCCCGGTCAGCCGCAGCAGCCCGTAGACGCAGGCGGCGACCGCCCCCGACGCCGGGACGGTGAGCAGCCAGAACTTCACGATGTCGACGAACACCGGCCAGCGCACCTCCGCCAGCCGCCGGGCCGTGCCCGCGCCGACGATGGCCGAGGTGGTGGTGTGGGTGCTGGAGATCGGCGCGTGCCAGACCAGCGAGGTGAAGCCGGTGATGAGCGAGACGGCCGCCTCCGCGGCGAACCCCCGGGCCGGGTCGATGCGGCTCACCCGCCGCCCCAGGGTGCGCACGATGCGCCAGCCGCCGGTCGCGGTGCCCAGCGAGACCGCCACCGCCGCGCAGGCCACCGCCCACTTCGGAACGGTGTAGTCGCTCTGGTGGCCGACGGTGACCAGGGCCAGGACGACGATGCCCATGGTCTTCTGCGCGTCCTGGAGCCCGTTGCCCAGCGCCAGGGTCGCCGCCGACACGCTCTGGGCAAGCTTGAAGCCCCGGTTCACCGAGCGCGGGGCGGTGTTGCGGAACAGCCACAGGATCGCCAGCATGATCAGGTAGCCGAGCAGCCAGCCCAGCAGCGGCGCCACCACCATGGGCACCAGGAAGCTGGTGGCGAGCCCGCGCCAGTCGACGCTGCTCGACGAGACCAGCGCGGCCCCGACCATCCCCCCGACCAGCGCGTGCGAGGCCGAGGAGGGCATGCCCCGGTACCAGGCGAAGACGTTCCAGACGACCGCGCCGCACAGCGCCGCGAACAGCACGGCCAGGCCGTCCCCGCCGTGGACGGGGCTGATGATGTCCTGGCCGATGGTGCGGGCCACGCCCTCGCCGAGGAACGCGCCCAGCAGGTTCATCAGCACGGCCAGGGCGATCGCCACCTGGGGGGTGAGCGCCCTGGACGCGACGGAGGTGACGATGGTGTGCGCGGCGTCGTGGAGGCCGTTGGTGAACGCGAAGACCAGGGCCGCCGCGACCACCGCGAGCAGGGCGGATTCGAGGAGCACGGGGGGTGTTCCGGTTCCGGGGTCGGGGGGTGGAAGGGGCGGTCAGGCTTCCTTGACCGCGATGCTCTCGACCGTGTTGGCCACGTGTTCGAAGGCGTCGGCCGCGGCCTCCAACTGGTCGACGACGTCCTTGAGCTTGAGCACCGTCAGTGCGTCGTAGGCCCCGCTGAACAGGTGCGCCAGCAGGCGCCGGTAGATGTGGTCGGCCTGGTTCTCCAGGCGGTTGATCTCGATCCAGTAGCTGGAGAGGTTGCGCATGGAGCGCAGCCGCGGCATGGCCTGTGCGGTGAGCTCGGCGGCGCGCTCCAGGATCCCGACCTGGTCGATGATGCCCTTGGGGAGGCGTTCCAACTGGTACAGCCCGATGAAGTCGACCGCGGCCTCCATGGAGTCCATGACGTCGTCGAGGCTGGAGGTCAGCCGGTAGATGTCCTCCCGGTCGAACGGGGTGACCAGGCTTCCGTTGAGGCGGCGCATGATGGCGTGGGTGCGTTCGTCCCCCGTCTGCTCGCACTGCCGCATCTTCTCGACGATGGCCTCGCGGTCGGCGTCCTCGCTGATCAGTTCCACCAGGAGCCCGGAGGCCACGACCAGTTCGTTCGCGAAGTCGGCGAACATCTCGTAGTAGCTGTCATCGCGCGGTGTCAGGCGAAGACGCACATCTTTCTCCCATGAGTGCGGTAAGGCTCGTGTCCTCTGGGCTGTCGGGCCCTGTCCCGCGGTAGTCCCCGTCTGGGCGCGACCGCGCCGCACCCCCCGGTTCACGGCGCGGGGTGCGTCACTCGATGTTCAGTTACAGCTACCCCGGCGTCGCCAAAATGCCGACGTAGTGGAGCAATTCCATCCTAGCCGCCACACCTCAGACACGAAGGCGGCGAAGTGGACCGCTGTCCCACTCGTTCTCGGAGATAGGGTTTCGTAAACGTGAGACGAACCGGTGGAGAACTCTGCAACCCGAGGAGGCTTCACCGACCGGTCATCTTTCCGAAACGCAAGGTTAACCCACTGTCCACCGCCCGTTCGCCCGGCCGTCCGGACCGGCGTCCCGGCCGGCGCCGCTCCCCGCGGCACAGCGCGACAATCGTTCTCTGATCGTGATCTAAGTCATGGCTTCCCGATCCACCGCCGCACAGCGCCGCCACGCCGCGCTGCGCTCCGCGCTCGACGAGCAGCTCGCCGCTCTGGGCGAGCCGCCCTACGGCGGCCCCGACCTGACCGGACCGGTCCTGGAGGAGTGCGCCCGCGCCGTGCTGCGCGCCGACCGCAGCGGCCTGGAGCCGCACCGCCCGGCCGTCAAGGCCGTGGTGCGCGCGACCCTCGCCGAACTCTCCGCCCGCCACCCCGGGCAGGCCCTGGAGGTCCGCGTCCCGCCGTACGGCGCCGTGCAGTGCATGGCGGGCCCCCGGCACACCCGCGGCACCCCGCCGGGCGTGGTCGAGACCGATCCGCTCACCTGGACCGCGCTGGTTGTGGGGGAAGTCACCTGGGCCGACTCGGTCGCCTCCCACCGCGTCTCGGCCAGCGGCGTACGCGCCGATCTGGCGCCGGTGCTGCCGCTGTGGCCCAGGCAGGACGGGGTGCCCCCGCGTGACTCCGGTCTCGGGAACAGCCACTAAGCTGGATCACGTGTCGCAACCCGACGGCCGTCTCAGCCTGGACATCGATCCCCTGGAACGCGGACCGCAGGACGCCTGCGGAGTGTTCGGAGTCTGGGCTCCAGGCGAAGAAGTAAGCAAGCTGACCTACTTCGGTCTCTACGCACTCCAGCACCGGGGCCAGGAGTCCGCGGGCATCGCCCTCAGCGACGGCGAGCGCATCGTCGTCTACAAGGACATGGGACTGGTCTCCCAGGTCTTCAACGAGGTGACCCTCGACTCCCTCAAGGGGCACCTGGCGATCGGCCACTGCCGCTACTCCACCACGGGGTCGCCCGTGTGGGAGAACGCACAGCCGACCTTCTTCAGTGCGCGTGAGGGCGGACTGGCGCTCGGCCACAACGGCAACCTCATCAACACCCCGGAACTCGCCGCGATGCTGCCCTCGGACCGGCTCAACGCGACGACCGACACCGAGGTGCTGACCAGCCTGCTGGCCGCCGCCCCCCACCGCACCACCGAGGAGGCCGCGCTGGAGGTGCTGCCCAAGGTCAAGGGCGCCTTCTCGCTGGTCTTCATGGACGAGCACACCCTGTACGCCGCCCGGGACCCGCAGGGCATCCGCCCGCTGGTGCTGGGCCGGCTCGACAGCGGCTGGGTGGTCGCCAGCGAGACCGCGGCCCTGGACATCGTCGGCGCCCACGTGGTGCGCGAGGTCGAGCCAGGGGAGCTGCTGCTCATCAACGCCGACGGTGTGGTGTCCCGGCGGTTCGCCCCGGCCGAGCCGAAGGGCTGCCTGTTCGAGTACGTCTACCTGGCCCGCCCCGACACCACCATCGCCGGGCGCAACGTCAACAGCACCCGCGTCGAGGTGGGGCGCCGGCTCGCCGAGCAGCACCCGGCCGACGCCGACATCGTCATCCCGGTCCCCGAGTCGGGCACCCCGGCCGCGGTGGGCTACGCCGAGGGCAGCGGCATCCCGTTCGCCCAGGGCCTGGTGAAGAACTCCTACGTGGGCCGCACCTTCATCCAGCCCAGCCAGACGCTGCGCCAGCTCGGCATCCGCCTGAAGCTGAACCCGCTGCGCGAGGTCATCGAGGGCAAGCGGCTGGTGGTGGTGGACGACTCGATCGTCCGCGGCAACACCCAGCGCGCGCTCGTACGGATGCTGCGCGAGGCGGGCGCCGCCGAGGTGCACGTGCGCATCTCCAGTCCGCCGGTCATGTGGCCCTGCTACTACGGCATCGACTTCGCCACCAAGGCGGAACTGATCGCGGGCAACCTCTCCGTCGAGGAGATCTGCCGCTCCATCGACGCGGACTCGCTCGGATTCATCGACCTGGACGAGCTGGTCGCGGCCACCCGGGTCGCGAAGAACCGGCTCTGCCGGGCCTGCTTCGACGGCGCCTACCCGATCGAGGTCGACGAGGACTCCCGCGGCAAGTACCTGCTGGAGAAGTCCTGCGGCACGCCCAAGCGCACCTAGCCGCCGTCCCGTCCCCAGTCGCCGTCCAGCGGCGCGACCGCCGCGCCGCGCTCCCGACCACCACAGAAGAGGTTTCTCTCGTGTCAGAGGGCGCCACCACCGCCTACGCCGCCGCCGGAGTCGACATCGCCGCCGGCGAGCGCGCGGTGGAACTGATGAAGAGGCACGTGGCACGGACCCGCCGGCCCGAGCTCGTCCCCGACGCCAGCGGTTTCTCCGGGCTGTTCCGGCTCGACCTCGCCAAGTACACCGCCCCGGTGCTGGCCACCTCCACCGACGGGGTGGGCACCAAGGTCATGCTGGCCCAGGAGCTGGACCGGCACGACACGATCGGCATCGACCTGGTCGCGATGGTGGTGGACGACCTCGTGGTCAGCGGGGCCGAGCCGCTGTTCCTGACCGACTACATCGCCTGCGGCTCGGTGGTGCCCGAACGGATCGCCGAGATCGTCGGCGGGATCGCCGAGGGCTGCTGCCAGGCGGGGTGCACGCTGATCGGCGGGGAGACCGCCGAGCACCCCGGCGCGATGGGGCCGGACGAGTACGACCTGGCCGGCGCGGGCACCGGGATCGTCGAGGCCGACGCGATCCTCGGCCCCGACCGGGTCCGCCCCGGCGACGTGGTCGTCGCGATGGCCTCCTCGGGGCCGCACTCCAACGGCTACTCGCTCATCCGGCGTGTCGTCGCCGACGCCGGGCTGGACCTGCGGGCCGAGGTCCCCGAGCTGGGCGGCGAGCTCGGCGCGGTCCTGCTCACCCCGACCAGGATCTACGCCCGGGACTGCCTGGCGCTCGCCGCAGCCGTCGAGGTGCACGCGTTCGCGCACATCACCGGCGGCGGGCTGGCCGCCAACCTGGCCCGTTCGCTGCCGGACACGGTCGACGCGGTGCTGGACCGCGCCACCTGGACGCCCGACCCCGTCTTCGGCTTCATCGCCGAGCACGGTTCGATCTCCCGCGAGGACATGGAGGCCACGTTCAACATGGGCGTGGGCATGGTGGCGGTGGTCGCCGAGGACGCCGCGGAGCGCGCCCTGGCCGTGCTCGCGGAGCGGGGCGTGCCCTCCTGGGTTCTGGGTTCGGTGGTCCCCGGCTCCGGACGGGCCGTCCTCACCGGAGACCACCGTTAGCGGACATGCGAAACCGGGGCTTCTCGTCGGTGAGACAGCCCCGGGTTTCGACCCTGTTCCTGTGTGGTTCGGCGGCTGCGTCTCCGTCGCTCAGAGCTCTTCGAACAGATCGACTGCCGCGCGGTAATCCGGCAGAAAGGCCCGGCTCCGTGCGGTTGACATCTCTGGTCGACGGTGAAGGCAGCGGGGTCAGCGACGGTCCGAGTCGGAGTCGTCGCCCCCCGGGTACTTCTCGGCGTAGTCCGCGTAGCGTTCGATCAGGTCGTCGTAAGGGTCACCGTACGTGTCTTCCGGTGAATCCGAGGACTTCGACGCACGCTCACCGACACCCAGCTCTGACCGAAGCCGATCAAGGTCCGTGTTACCGGTGCTGTACTTCAACCGCCGGGCGACCTTCTGCTGCTTGGCCTTGGCTCGGCCGCGCCCCATTGGCTCGACCCCCTCAACGATTGGGTTCTCGCAAACCCCAGTTCACTAGCAAAACCGCATTGCCGGGCTGGCGGCCATCACCGCACTGACGACAGGCACCAGCTTTACGTACGGATACAACCGTACCCCGTTCAGAGGTGACCTGCCTACGCCGCCCACGTCCAAGCGGTCGTGCCTTCCCCTCCACACCTCCCCGGAGGGGGATTTCGGAAACCGAAATCCTACAGAACCACAGGGCACAAACCTCGGCCGTACACGTCGTCCGCCGTCCGCGCGGGTACGGCGCGGACCGCCGGGCGGCCGGATCCGGTTCCCGCCCGCGACCCCCTGTGAGGTTGCTCTCTCCCGCCGGTTCCCGCCGCCGCGGCGACGATGACCGAAAACAGTTGCCATACCCAGCCAAAATCCCACGTTTCGCGGTTGTTCTGTGTCACTATGCGAGCGTGCTCCCGTATATCGCCTATCTCCGCCTCTACCAGCCTCTCGTGGCCTTCCCCAGCCGGGAACGGGAGTACTGGAGGTCGTATGCGGACTCGCCGCGCTGCCGAGGGCGGATCGAGGCGATGGCGGCCGAACACGAGGAGAGCCTCCAGCGGCTGCTCTGCGACCCGCCGCTGGCCGCGCCCCTGGCGGAGAGCGGGGACGCCTACGTGCGCCGGGTCGGCGGCGAGCTGTTCGTCTGCCCCTGGCAGACCCGGCTGCGCTCCTGGCTCGCCTTCGCCACGCTGCGCACCACGGCCTCGCAGCGGCTGCGCCAGGCGTTCCTCCCCGACCTGGTGGTCCAGGAGACCCAGCGCGACTTCGAGCGGTGGCGCGAGCGGACGGGGAACACCCGGGTCCAGATCCTGACGAGCACCTGGGAGGTGCCGCTCGCCTGGTTCGTGCCGTTCGACCCCGGGGAGCGGCACCTGGTCCTGGAGCACGGCGACGGGGCCCCGGAGGGCGAGCCGTTCGCCCACGCCTCGCAGGGCGGGGCGTGCCCGCAGTGCGGGACCGCGCTGCCGGTCCCGGAGCACGCGCCCGTGCGCACGCTGCTCTACGTCACCCAGGCGGCCGACGCGCTCCCCCGGCTGGCCCGGGCCGTCCGCGTGGTGAGCGGTTGCTCCCCGGCGGGCTCCTCGTTCCTGTACGCCCTGGAGCGCCTGGAGGAGTGGGTGGGCGCGGTGGCGCACCCGCGCGCGCTCCTGGAGCTCGACTACGGCGGTCTGGTGCACCTGCTGGACGACGCGGCCCTTCAGTCCGACCAATCGGCCGCCGAGGTGCACACGGCGCTCACCGCGATGGAGCGGGGACGCCCGGAACTGGTGGCGGCGATGCGCATGCGGCTGCGGGAGCGCTGGGACGCGGTCCGCGCCCTGCGGCACGCCAACTAGGCCCCTGCGCCGCCTTTGCCCAACGCGGGGACGATCGCGCCCGTCAGCAGAGCTTCCGTCCCCGCTCCCGGCACCTCCGAACCTGGTCAACCAGGTTTTTGCCGATGTGTTTTCGGTTTCCGTGCGGGTAGGGACGGGATAGTCAGGGACGAGCCACTCAGTTGACGCCAACCTTACTGAAAGTGGGCATAACATCCGATAGGTAGCGATATAGACTGTGTTGGCACCGTCACCGAGCGCACCGAGGAGGCCTCGGAGCCCCGGACAGCAAGGGGTTCCCCACCGTCTGCACGGGTCGGTGGCCGACACCGGCCAGCGCAGCGACCACTCGACCCGGGGGCACGAGGGGGTCGGACCACTACCCAGGAACCGCCCCTTCCACGGCGGGAACAGCCGGTTTGGGTCCCCATCCTCCCCGCACTTTCGGCCCGCCGGATCGAGAAAACCAGAGTCCGAGAACGAAGTTTTGACCGAATACGCCACATGCCACTAAACGTGTCGCTAGAATCACTCAGCGTGACGCGCTACATGTGCGGCTTTGCGGTCCCATTTGACAAAGTCGCGTTAAGTGGTCGCACAATCACCTCGGGTGATGCCAATATAGACCTCAGGGCAATATTGGACATCCGGACCAAGCGCCAGGATTGAAAGTCTCTAAGGATCAGACAGAGATCCGGGAGGAGAGGCCGTACACATGTCAACTCGCACGCCCGAGGCGGAGCCCCTGTTGACCCCTGCCGAGGTCGCCACCATGTTCCGCGTGGACCCCAAGACCGTCACCCGTTGGGCGAAGGCCGGCAAGCTGACTTCGATCCGCACCCTCGGCGGCCACCGCCGCTACCGGGAGACCGAGGTCCGCGCTCTCCTGGCCGGAATCCCCAGCCAGCGCAGCGAGTAACCTCCTCGCCCCACACGGTTTCGGCGGGACGTCGGGGGGACGCCCACCACCCGAAAGTCCGGGGTGGGCCGCTGCAGCGGCCCACCCCTCAGCATGTCCAGCCCGAGGCGCCCGCCGGGTGCGGCCGGTTCAGGACACCACCTCACCCTCGATGTGGTCGGTCCCGATCCGCTCCCAGTTGATGAAGCGCTCGGTCTCCCCCAGCAGCATGGCGGTCAGCCAGACCGCGACGCCCACGTCGTCGGCGACCCCGAAGAGCGGGACGAACAGTTCGGGGACGAGGTCGACGGGGGAGACGACGTAGGCGAGGGCGGCGAGGAGCAGCACGATCTTCGAGGTGGTCAGCTCCCGGTACTGCCCGCGCATCCGCGCCCCCAGCATGCGCGGCAGGGCCTTGATCCGGGCGCCGAGGGACGGCTTTCCGTTCTGCGTGCTGTCGTAGACCATCTTCCAGGCGGCGGCGCCGGCAGCGGCGCGGTTCGACTTGCGCATTCCTCCACCTCGAAACGGGGTCGGCACGCCCGGAGCGGTTCCGGGCGCCTGGCCATATTGACGTGCCGTGGTGCTTTTCTGTTCCCCCGTGTCGAAAGCTCTTAAGCGCCGGGCGGAGTGACAATCTCTGCACCGCCGCACCGGATTCACGCTCCGCGACCGACGTGTCATAAGTTTGGGATCGGTCGTCCCGATCCGACGACCGACCGCCACGACACCCCGTCACCGGAGGAAGCATTACCGCCCCCCGTCCGTCCGAGCCCTCCCGCGCGGTCCGGCTGCTCGCAGCCGCCGCCGGGCTGCTGCTGACCGCCGCCTGCTGGTCGCCCCCGCCGGGCGCCCGCCCCAGCATCGGGGTGGCCGCCGAGTCCCCGCTGCCCTCCCCCGACGGCGGCGCGACCGCGTCCTCCTCCCCCTCTCCGGCCGGCCCGCTGCCCCTGGAGGGCAGGGTCGTGGTGCTCGACCCCGGCCACAACGGCGGCAACGCCGACGCCGCCGAGCGGATCAGCCGCTCCGTCCCGGCCGGGCCGGGCACCAAGGAGTGCGACACGGTGGGCGCCCGGACCGCGGACGGCTACTACGAGCACGAGTTCACCTGGGAGCTGTCGCTGCTGGTGCGCGACCGTCTGGAGGAGGCGGGCGCCACCGTGGTCCTGACCCGCCAGAGCGACGGCGGCGTCGGCCCGTGCATCGACGAGCGCGCCCGGATCGGCAACGAGGCCGGAGCCGACGCCGCGCTGTCCGTCCACGCCGACGGGGCGGCCCCGGGCTCCCGGGGCTTCCACGTGATCGTCCCCGGCGAGGTCCCCGGGTTCACCGAGCCCATCCTGGAGTCCTCCTACGCGCTGGGCGAGGCCCTGCGCGACGAGTTCCACGCGGTGACCGGCCACCCCTACTCCGACTACCTCGGCGAGGAGGGCATCGACGTCCGCACCGACCTGGGCGGCCTGAACCTGTCCACCGTGCCCAAGGTCTTCCTGGAGGTCGGCAACATGCGCGACCCCGAGGACGCGGCCAAGCTCACCGACCCCGAGTGGCGCGAGCTCGCCGCGGACGGCATCGCCGCCGGGCTGACCCGCTTCCTGGAGGAGTCCGTCCGGAGGTGAAAGGCGGCCGGGAAGCGTCCTGAGTCCCGAAGACCCCTGTCCTTCGGGACACTCCGCTTTCCCCGTGTGTGGTGCCGCTCACGCTCAGTCGGCACAATGGTGCTATGCCACTGACTTCCAGTGATGTGCGCGACAAGCGGTTCAGCCCTTCCCGCATGCGCCTGGGGTACGTCCAGGAGGACGTCGACGCGCTGCTGCGCAGGGTCGAGGCCACCCTCCGGGCGCTCGAACAGGGCACCCGCCCGACGAAGGTCATCACCGCCTCCGACGTGATGCGGTCCCAGTTCCGGACCACCGTGATGCGCCCGGGCTACGACGAGGAAGAGGTGGACGCCTTCCTCGACGAGATCGCCGAGACCCTGCGGGGGTTCGGCCTCTACTCGCAGCAGTTGCGCACCGGCAAGCACAGCGCCGAGTACTTCCGCCGCACCGCGCCGCCTCCCCGCGAGCCCGTCAGTCCCCGCATGCGTCCCGAGGACATCCGCAACAAGGGCTTCAACACCACCCGGCTGCGGGTCGGCTACGCGGAGGAGGAGGTGGACGCCTTCCTCGACCGCGCCGAGGCCACCATCGCCGCACTGGTGGCGGGCCGGGTCTCCGACGCCCAGTTGACCGCGTCGCAGGTGCGCGAGGCCCGGTTCTCCAGCACCCGGCTGCGCTCCGGCTACGTGGAGGCCGAGGTGGACGCCTTCCTCGACGAGATCGCCGACGAGCTGGAGCGCTACGGGCTGCACTGACCGCGCCCGCGGCGGGTCAGTCGGTCCGCAGGCTCGCCAGGAGCAGGTCGGCGTAGTGGGCGCCCAGTTGGGCGCCGCTCAGCTCGCCGTCGGACCGGTACCACATGCTCAGGTGGTGGACCGCGCCGAAGAAGTAGTTGACCACGATGTCCGCCGGGATCTTGTCGTGGAAGACGCCCTCGCTCATCCCCTCCTCGATCAGGGAGCGGAACAGCTCGTGGTACTTGCGGCGCTCCCTGCGCACCTCGCGCTGTCGCCCGGGGGAGAGCATGTGCAGCGACCGGAAGAAGATGACCATGTCGTCGAGGTTGTCCACGGTGGTGCGCACGACGTCGGCGGCCGCCGCGTGCAGCCGCTCGGTCACGTCCCCGCCGCCCTCGACGACCTGGCGCAGCCGGCTCATCTGCAATTTGAGGACGCGCTGGTAGACCGCGAAGAGCAGGTCGTCCTTGGAGGTGAAGTAGTGGTACATCGCCCCCTTGGTGACCCCGGCGGCCTCGACCAGTTCCTGGACCGAGACCCGGTCGAAACCGCGCTGGGCGAACAGCCGGGTGGCCTCGGCCAGCAGGCGATCCGGCACGGAGGGGGAGACCGTCTTCGACTCGACTGACTGCGTCATGTTCCTCTGCCTCTCGCGTCCACCGCCTGTCCGTGGCGCCGCCGTCCCCGGGTGTGCCGGTCCAAGCATAGGACACGGGACATACCAACCAGTATGTCACCGTCCAGTCCCCTCCGGGACGGCAGTTTCCGACGATATCGGTGACCGAGCGGTAACCGGGCACCGAATTCCCTCCGGAACAGGCGGCGACAATTCTCGCACCGGAACGACCGCGGCACACCGTGGCAAAAGACCCCGACCCGAACCTGTGTTCGGTAGGGTGCGCGGGTGAGTCTCTACAACGAACAGATCGACGTCCGTTCCACCGTAGGCGACACCCCCGCCCTGTTCGCCTGGCGCGGCACCCTCTACCGGGTACGCCGGGTCATCGGCACCTGGGGCGACACGGCTCCCACCGAGGGGCGACTGGTCCGGGTGGCGGCCGAGTCCGACCACGGCCACCCCGGCATCGCCGACATCGCCCTGGACCCCGAGACCAACCACTGGACGATGCGGCGGCTGTGGCACTGAGCTCCTAGGACGCGGCCCCGCCCGCCTCGACCTCGACCTCCACGGTCGTCTCTCCCTGCGGCTCGCAGAGGGCCTGCCCGGCGGTGATCTCGGCGATCCAGGCCGCGAACTCCGCCGGGCCGGTCCCGACCAGCGCGACGTCCAACTGGACGTCGGCCCCGTAGCGCACGTCCAGCACCCGGTGCGGCGACTCCCGCAGCGCGCTCTCCAGCCGCCCGGCCTGCTGGTAGTCGGCCAGCACCGCCATCACCGGCAGCGTGCGCCGCTCCAGCACCCCCACCGCGTCGACCGCCTCCGCCACCGCGGCCCCGTAGGCGCGGATCAGTCCGCCCGCGCCGAGCTTGATCCCCCCGAAGTAGCGGGTCACCACCGCGACGGTGTCGGTGAGCCCGCGGTGGCGCAGCACCTCCAGCATGGGAATCCCCGCGGTCCCCGCGGGCTCGCCGTCGTCGCTGGACCGCTGCACCCCGCCGTCCTCGCCCACCACGTAGGCGGTGCAGTTGTGGGTGGCGTTCCAGTGCAGCCTGCGCCGTTCCGCGATGAACGCCCGCGCCTCGTCCTCGTCCGCCACCCGGGCGAGCGCGCAGATGAAACGGGACTTCTTGATGTCGATCCGGTGCTCGCCGCCGCGTCTGATCGTTCTCATGCCGCCTCCGATCGTATGCGCCGCACCGGACGCCGCCGCGGCCCTCTGTAGGGTCGGTGCCATGCCGACACCCCCATTCGTCCTGCGGTTGCGCGAGCACGTGGGCCACGCCCTGCTGCCCCTCGTTGGAGTGACGGCGGTGGTCGTCGCCCCGGACGGGCGCATCCTGCTGCACCGCCGCGCCGACGACGGACGCTGGTGCACCCCCGGCGGCCTCGTGGAGCCCGGCGAGCAGCCCGCCGCCACCCTGGTGCGGGAACTGGAGGAGGAGACCGGGCTGCGCGTCCACCCCGAGGCGCTGGTCAGCGCGGTCATGGAGGAGCCCTACACCTACCCGAACGGGGACCTGGTGCAGATCCTCGACCTGACCTTCCGCTGCCGACCGGTGTCGGGCGAGGCTCGCGTCAACGACGACGAGTCCCTGGAGGTGCGCTGGTTCGCCTACGCCGACCTGCCGCCGATGCCGGGGCGCATCATGCGCCGCATCGACCACGCGCTGTCGGGCACGGTCGGCTGGTTCGACCTCCGCGACGGGCCGTGGCGCGAGCCCTGACCCGTACCCGCCCCCGCTCCCGGCACGGCGTGTCCGCGCTGCGGCGGACCCGCCTGCCGCGACCGCGTCGGGGCGGGTGATTCGGTGCGGCCGGACCGGTCCCGGTCAGTTCGGCAGGTTCTCCTCGATCGCGCTGATGACCTCGGGGTCCTCCGGCTCCACCGCGGACCGGAACCGGTAGAGCACCCTTCCGCCGGGCGCGACGAGGAACTTCTCGAAGTTCCACTCGACGTCCCCGGCCAGGCCCCGGGTGTCGCGGGCCTTGGTCAGCTCGGCGTAGAGGGGGTGCCGGTTGGGACCGTTCACCTCCATCTTCTCCAGGATGGGGAAGCTGACCCCGTAGGTCGTGGCGCAGAACAGCCGGATCTCCGCGGCGTCCCCCGGCTCCTGTCCGCCGAACTGGTTGCAGGGCACGCCGATCACGGAGAACCCGCGGTAGGCGTACGCTTCCTGGAGTCTTTCCAGCCCGCTGTACTGCGGGGTGTAACCGCACTTGGAGGCGACGTTGACGATCAGCAGCAACTGGTTGTGCGGCAGTCGGAACGGCTCGCCCTCCAGGGTGCGCAACTCGCTCTGGTAGATCTTCATGCCCGGAGCCTAACCCGATCCGCCTCAGCCGCCGGGCACCCGATCCCGCGAACACTCTCGGTGACGGTTGCGGCGACTCGCGTGTCCGCCCCCGGTCGGAGCCCTAGGATCGGGCACAGATCAGTCCGGCCGAGGAAGAAGTAGGTAGCGACATGCGCAGCGGACGGCGACGCCTCTGGACGCTGGTGACCGGCGTGATCCTGCTGTCCGCCGCGGTGTCCTGCACGGACCGGGACGCCCCTCCCGAACCGGCGCCGTCCTCGCCGCGGCCCCTCCCCACGGTCTACGAGGGGGAGGCCCCGCCCGGCCTGGCGGACACTCCGCTGCGCTACCTGCACGACCCGCAGGAGCCCGCCCAGGAGATCCTGGACGACCCCCGCGGCGTGCGCATCCACGCGGTCGGCGATGCCTTCCTCATCAGTTCCAACAGCGAGGAGCGGCACCTGTTGCAGGAGGCCGCCGACGGCCGCGTCCTGTGGCGGGGCGAGTCGCGGGTCGAGCGGTTCACCCAGGACCGGACCGGGGCGGACGTGTTCGAGGTGAGCACGCGCGAGGGGGACCGGGTCACCCGCAGCGTGGTGGACGCGGCGGGCCGGACGGTGTGGACCAGCTCCGACCCCCGCGAGAGCTACCTCAACGGGCTGGTCGTGCGCGCCCCCGCCGACTGGAGCGCGAGCGAGCCGTACGGCGAGTTCGTGATCCGCGAGCCCGCGGAGGGCGGCGTCGAGTGGTCCTACGAGTTCACCGCGCCCGAGGACCCCGCCCGGGGGGACGCGCAGGAGGACGGGGACAAGGACGCGGAGGACGAGGAGGCCGCCGCGCACCTGGGCGTCCCGGTGGGCGCGCGGGACGAGGTGGTGCTGCTGGACGACGGCGCCGGGCTGCTCCAGGCCCGCGACCTCGCCGACGACGGGGCACTGCTGTGGCGCGTCTCCGGCGACTCCGTGGAGGCCCCGGACGGCCGGACGCTGTCCACCCCCCGGCCGCACCTGGTCGGCTTCTACCCGCTGCCCGCCGCGGAGAAGGAGGAGGACGCGCCGACCGGCGCCGAGGAGTCCGCGGAGCCGGACGAGACCGCCGAACCGCGGTGGACCGTGCTGGTCCGCTGGAGCAGCCCCGAGGAGTCCTCCCTGCTCTCCCTGCACGACCTGCGCGACGGGACGACGCTGTGGACGCTCGGCGAACCGGGCAGCAACCCCCTGGGCGACTCGTTCGGCGCCACGCCGGTCCCCGGCACCGTCTGGGACGGCGCGACCGGCACCCTCCTGGTGCCGCAGGCCGACGCCGCGACCACGGTGATCGCCGTGGACCTGGCCGCGGGCGAACGGCTGTGGTCGTTCGACAGCGTCGCGGAACGGTCGGTGTCGCCGCGCTTCGCCCTGGCCGGGTACGTCTACGGCGACTCCCGCGCCGACGACGACGGCTCCCAGGTGGTGTTCGAGGCCACGACCAAGGACGTCGTCGCCGACGACCTGACCGGCTACGTGGAGGCGGTCACCGACAACGGCCACGCCCTCGTCGTGCAGGACCGGCAGCGCTTCGTCTTCGCCCCCGAGACCCCGCCGAAGCCCACCGCCGCTCCGTCACTGTCGCCCACAGAGCGTGGTTGAGGTGCACCGTCACCGAACCCTGGTGCGCTCCAAACCGAATGCCGTTCTCTACCATCCGAAGTATGAGCGTGCCGGAGAACACAGCCACGACCACCGGTGCCCTGACCCTGGCCGCCGACTTCCCCTCGGTGTCGAAGGAGCAGTGGCGCGACCTGGTCGCAGGAGTGCTGCGCAAGAGCGGTGTGGACGTCGACGCGGCGTCCGGTGCACCCGAGAGCCTCCTGTCCACCACCACCTACGACGGAATCACCATCCAGCCGCTGTACGACCGTGACGACGACATCGAGTCCGGTTTCCCCGGCATCGCACCGTTCATCCGGGGAGCGCGGCCCCAGGGCGCGGTGGCCGACGGCTGGGACGTGCGCCAGTACCACGCCCACCCCGACGCCGCCGCCGCGCGCCGGGCGGTCCTGGAGGACCTGGAGAACGGGGTCACCTCGATCTGGCTGGGCGTGGGCGCGGCCGGGGTGCCGGTGGACCGGATCGGCGAGGTGCTCGCCGACGTCCACCTGGACCTGGCCCCGGTCGTCCTGGACGCCGGAGCCGACTACGAGGCCGCCGCGGCGGCCCTGTTCACCGCGTACGCCGACCGGGACCTGCCGGACAGCGCGGTCTCCGGCAACCTGGGCATCGACCCGCTCGGCCTGGCCGCCCGCACCGGTGAGCGCGCCGACGTCGCCGCGGCCGCGCGGTTCGCGGCCGGGCTCGCCGCCGCCCGCCCCGGCCTGCGCCTGGTGGTCGCCGACGGCACCCCGGTCCACGAGGCCGGCGGTTCGGAGGCGCAGGAGCTGGGCGCCGCCGTCGCCGCGGGCGTGGCCTACCTGCGCGCGCTGACCGACGCCGGGCTGGACCTGGCCGACGCGGCGGCGCGGATCGAGTTCCGGTTCGCCGCCGACGCCGACCAGTTCCTCACCATCGCCAAGCTGCGCGCCGCCCGCGCCATGTGGAACCGGGTCACCGAGGTGTGCGGTCTGCCCGAGGAGCGCCGCGGCATGCGCCAGCACGCGGTCACCTCCGCGGCGATGATGACGCGCCGCGACCCGTACGTGAACATGCTGCGCACCACCCTGGCCTGCTTCGCGGCGGGAGTGGGCGGCGCGGACGCCGTCACCGTCCGCCCCTTCGACACGGCCCTGGGCCTGCCCGACGCGCTGGCCCGCCGCATCGCCCGCAACACCCAGTCGCTGCTGCTGGAGGAGTCGCACATCGCCCGGGTCATCGACCCCGCGGGGGGCTCCTTCTACGTGGAGCGCCTCACCGCCGAGCTGTACCAGCGGGGGTGGGCGTTCTTCCAGGAGCTGGAGGCCGCCGGGGGCCTGGCCGAGGCGCTGGCCTGCGGCCTGGTGGCCGAGCGGGTCGACGCGGTCTGGCAGCAGCGCCGCGTCAACCTGGCCCACCGCCGCGACCCGCTGACCGGGGTGAGCGAGTTCCCCAACCTGGACGAGCCGGTCCTGGAGCGCGACCCCGCGCCCGCGGCTCCCGTGTCCGACGCCCCCAACGCGCTGCCGGCGCGCCGCTACGCCGCCGAGTACGAGGCGCTGCGGGACCGCTCCGACGCGACCCTGGCCGAGACGGGGGCGCGGCCCCGGGTGTTCCTGGCCACGCTGGGGCCGGTCGCCGTGCACACCGCGCGGGCGACCTTCGCCGCCAACCTGTTCCAGGCCGGCGGCATCGAGCCGGTCAGCGGC
>Ga0207864_1001777_pt1 | contig 22498 bp, 18 predicted proteins | sample HigsolmetaAR202D_FD_184834 | JGI IMG/M metagenome (GOLD analysis project Ga0207864, IMG submission 184834) | Ionic liquid and high solid enriched microbial communities from the Joint BioEnergy Institute, USA - AR20-2-D (SPAdes) (version 2) ... | reverse complement strand
CTGCACTACCAGAAAGAGGGCCTGTACTGGGCCCTCAGCCACGCGCTCCAGGGAAACGCCAAGGTCCGCCGCTACCTGACCCAGGAGGACGGCCTGCACTGGGCACGGCAGGAGTTCGCCGCCCTGACCCCCGACGAGCTGGAGAAGCTCTGCCGGGCCTGGGGCGGCTGGCCCAACGCGCCCGGACAGCTCACCGAGGAGCTGAGAGGCAGGGTGGCCGCCCTGTCCCTGGACTGGCAGGACGATCCCGCCCTCGACAGCCTGCGCGACGCGGGCCGCCAGGTGTTCCGCCCGGCCCCCGGGGCCTCCACGGAGGAGCGCCGCGAACAGCTCCGACCGGTGGTCGAACGGATCCACCACCTGTGGCGCGACCGGCACAGGCGCTTCCTCACGGACTGCGAGGTGCTGCTGTGGCACGCCCACCAGCTCGCCCACCTGTCCTCCGACGAGGTCCACAGCCTCCTCAAGGTCCTGGAGGTCCCCGCAGCGGACCTGGTCGTGATCGCCCACCACTACACCGGGGACGCCGGGGCACGGGAGTTCCGTCGCGGAGTGCTGGAAGCGCTGCAGCAGGCCCCGACCACCCTGCAGGACCGCCCGAAGACACTCGAGGAGTTGCGGGGGAGCGACTTCCTGCTGGACACGTTGGCCGAGGTGACACCGGAACGACGGCGGGCGCTCTTCGCCCGTCTGCTGGAGCTCGGCTACGGCCCGTCCCAGGAGGTCCGGGACGACCTTCAGACCTCCGAGAAGCTGGGCAGGGACCTGGTCTCCGTCTCCGGGCACCGGGTGTTTCCCTCCCTGCTCCCGGTGGCGGCCCGCCACCTCCACACTGCGGCGCGCTTGGGAGTGTGGCGCGAGCTGCGGAGCGCCCTGACCAGCAGGGAGACCACCCCGCTGCTCGACGGCGCGCTCGCCTACCTGGTGGACCAGCTCATCGGTGCCCAGAACCTGGACTTCTTCCGCGAGGCCCTGCGCTTGCTCGTCGACCTGCGGCGCGCCGACGCGCTGCCGCTGCGCGAGCTCCAGCAGAAGCTCCGCAAGCACGACTACTTCCAGGAGAAGCTGCACGGCTTCGGCGGCAAGGACCGCTACGGCGCGGTGGGCAGGGAGATCATCCTCGCCTTCGCGGACCTGATGTGGCTGGCCAGCGGGGAGGTGCCCCCGCTGGACCACAGCCGCCCCCTGCCCGAGAAGAAGGTGCAGGAACTGGAACGGGCGGAGCGGTACCGCGACCCCGCCTACTTCCGGCTGGCGCTGATCCGCGTCTCCCGTACCGCCTCGGCCCGCACCCCGGCCTCCGAACGCCTGTGGAGCGATTTCCCCCCCGAAGTGGTGGAGAGTTTCCGGGACCGCCCCGAACTCCTCCGGCTGATCGGGGAACCCCCCAGGAACAGGGACGACCACGCCCGGATCTGGGAGGTGGGGCCGCGGAGCTCGCAAAGAAGCACTGGAGCGAAGGGCGAGCCGCCCTCGCGCGTCCTGTCCTACCGCAGGGGCGCAGCCGAGGTGGACCGGGACTCGGACTACGACAAGGAGTTGTTCGAGGACGAGGAGCCCGCGGCTGCCGCGTCCCTCCGGCCGCTGGGAACCGGCGGCACCGGCTCCGCGGACGCCGCATTCACTGACGATGCGTGGGACCCCGAGGACGAACCGCTCTGGGAACAGGGGGCGAAGCTCCGCACGGCCGAGGACACCGCATCCGCCGACGACGAGCGGGAGGACGAGCCCACACCGTTCTGGAAACGGGTGACGGGGCGCTGGAAGCGCCGGAAGACCGAGGACACCGCCGAGGCCGACCCGCAATACAGCGATTGGAGACCCTGGCTGGCAACCTTGGCTGTCTTGGCGATAATCGCCGCCGTCGCCGCTCTGATCCTCTACTTCAGTGCCCGGCTTCTCGACAGCCCGGCGAACGGCGGCCCCACTCCGGACCGGCCCGGTGCCGCCACCCCGACGCAGAGCCACGCCCCCTCCCCGTCGCCTTCAACTGAGGAGACTTCCAGGTGAGCACCCCGACCAGCAGTGCCCACGACCTGGCCGACATCGCCGAACAGCTCGACCGCCACGCCCGCACCGCCCCTCCGGCGGGCGCGCAGGTGCTGCGCTCGCTCGCGCGCAGCCTGGCCGACGGCGGAGCGGACCTGGCCGCCACCGACCTGGCCGCCGCCTACCCGCCCGACTCCCTGATGCCCGACCTCCCGCCGCCGCGCTGGATGAGCCTGCTGCTGTGGCTGCTGCGCGGGGCCCGCGACGTCCTCATCTTCCTCCCGGTGTTCTGGACCTGGTACCAGCTCATGCAGGTGCTGTCCGCCTTCGGCGACGCCCCCGAGGGAGCCAACTTCCTCTACGGCTGGCAGCAGGGCGGCTTCACCGGCACCGGCCAGTTCGAGCCGCTCAGCACCACCGCGTCCTGGGTCTGCGTCTTCCTGCTCGGCGTCATCGGCGCGACCCTCCTCGTCCACGTCCTGGAGGGGGTGACCGGCGCGCTCAGCGACCGCAGCCGCCGGCGCGAGCACATCGCCCAACTGCTGGCTCTGGCCACCTACCTGATCCCCGACCGCCCCGACTCGGTGCGCGCGGAGGTCCGCGGCGCCACCGAGACCCTGCAGGGGATCCGCCGGGCGATGGTCGGCATGGAGAACGCGCTGAGCGCCGCCACCGACAGCATGCACGGGGCCGCGGCCGACATGCGCCAGGCGGCCGACGGCATCGCCGAGGCGCTCGCCGGAGACCCCCGGGAGCAGCTCATCCGGGCACTGGACGAGTGGCAGACCCGGATGGGGCAGCTCGCCGACGCCGTCCGCGAGGCCCGCACCCCCGCCGAGCTCCTCGACAGCCTCACCGGACTCACCCGCAGCGCCGTCGAGGGCCAGGAGCGGTTCAGCGAGCAGACCCGCCGCATCCTGGAGCTGCTCAAGGAGCAGAGCGAGCTCGTGGAGCGGCACACCGCCGAGTCCGCGCGGTTCGCGACGGACACCATGGACCGCGTCACCGCCGCCCTGGAGAAGCTGGAGAAGGTCTCCGATGAGCTGGCCGCGGCCCAGGACAGGCTCGGCGCCTTCACCGAGCAGTCCAGCAACACCCTGCGGCAGGCGCTCGACGAGTTCACCGACCTCGCCGACGACCTCGGCTTCCTCGTCAAGGACGTGCAGCGCGCCGCGGCCCGGCACCGGGACGAGGAGACGTCGGGCGGACGCGAGGAGGACCCGTGGTCCTGACCAGGCGCCGCGGACGCACCGGCGGACGGGTCCCGGCCATCCACCTGGCGGGCTGGCTCTTCGCCGACCTGCTCCTGGTGCTGTTCCTCGTCTCGCTCAGCGCACAGCACGCCCCCGAGGCCCCCGAACCCCCGCCGCCGCCCCCGCCGAAACTGCTGAGCCCCGAATCCTGCGAGTTCACCGTCCGGCTGGGCAACGGGTTCACCGCGGACCGGGACCGGGTCGTCTCCGAGCTGGAACGCATCCTGTCCGCCCCGAAGGACAGCGACTTCAACACCGACGACGGCCACGGCGCACCCAGCGACAAGTGCCGCGAGCACCTGGCCGAGCAGCGGGACGTCGGCTTCGTCATCGCCTTCGGCAGTGGCAGCAACCAGCAGATAGGGGCGGCCAAGGAGTTCGCCGCCGACGTCGCCGAGATCGCGATCGAGGAGATCCCCCAGTTCAAGGACGCCAAGTACCGCGAGCTGTGGACCGGCGGCAGCCCCGGGTCGGTCGAGCTCTCCGTGTTCTTCCTGGAGTGAGGTGGTCCGCCGCGCGCGGCGGACCACCTCACTCCCGCCCGGCGGCCTCGGCGAACCGCCGGGCCGTGTCCGCGGCGACCGAGGCGATGACCACCCAGGCCAGCCCGCGGGCCGTGTCGGGGTCGGCGCGCACCACCGCCTCCTGCTGGCTGGTCCACCAGCGGGTGGGACAGCGCAGCGCCAGCACCGCCGCGCGGTGCCGGTCGAGTTCGGCGCTGCGCCGCCGCACCAGCAGCGCCGTCGCGTACACCCGGTCGGTCAGTTCCCGGTCCGGGGGCAGCAGGATCTGCGGGTGCCCCAGCGTGTCGTGCTCGGCCCAGATCTGGTGGCGCAGTTCGCGCAGCGGCTCCCTGGTGCGGTCCACGACCTCGGCGACCTGGGAGCGGAGCCGCCGCAGCACCCGGCAGCCCCGCCCGAGGTGCTTGCCCACGCACAGGCCGTGCCGGCAGACGTGCCGGGCCGCGTACCTCTCGACGATCACGCTGCGCTCCCCGAGGAGGCGGCGCAGCAGGGCCTGCTCCTGCGCCCCGCCGGAGGCCAGCGCCACCAGCCCGTCCTCGTCCACGGGGTGGCCCCGGTAGCGGGGCCGCTCGTGCGGGGCGAGCCGCAGGGCGATCTCCGCGAGGGCCTCCTCCAGCTCGGACAGCTCCAGGTACTCCTCCTCTGCGACCCGGCGCACCAGGTCGCGCAGGCCGCGGTCGGTGAGCCCGAGGCGCCGCGCCTCGCCGAGGAGGCGCTCCCGGTTGCGGCGCAGCCAGGGCACCGGGTTGCCGTGGTGCTGCTGCATCTCCAGGACCAGCAGGGTCGCCGCGTCTCCCGCTTTCCGGGAGGGGCGGTCCCGGGGCGCGGCGGCAGACCGGGGGGAGCCGAGCGCGTCGAGCTCCTTCAGCAACTGCTCCGCGGTGGGGCGCTTCTTGGGATCCTTGTCCATCGCCCGCACCGCCAGGTCCGCCAGCGGCCCGCGCAGGCCGTGCAGCTCGGGCGGGGAGTGCAGCACCCGGTTCATGACCTCCTCGGGTGAGGAGGCGGTGAACGGCAGCCGTCCGGTCGCGGCGAACACCACCACGCAGCCCCAGGCGAAGACGTCCGAGGGCGGTTCGGACACGCCCCGGTACCGTTCCGGGCTCATCGTGCCCGCCGTGCCGATCGGCGGCGCCCCGGTCCCGGTGAGCCCTTGGGCGTCCGCCGCCCGCGCGATGCCGAAGTCCAGCACGACCGGTGTGCCGTCGGGGCGGACCATGACGTTGGAGGGCTTGAGGTCGCGGTGGACGACACCGGCCCGGTGGATGGCGCACAGCGCGGCGGCCACCCCCCGGGCCAGCAGGAGCAGGCGCCGACCGGACAGCTTCCCGCACCGCTGCAGGGTGCGTCCCGGCACGTAGTCGGTGACCAGCCAGGGGTGCCCGTCGGAGACGCCGGAGTCCAGCAGCGGGACCACGTGCTCGCTGCGCAGCCGCTGCAGCGCCCGGACCTCCTCCTGGAAGCGCCGGTGCCGGTGGTCGACGTCCGGGGGCATCCCGGAGCGCATGAGCTTCACCGCCACGGGGCGCCCCCGGGAGTCCAGGGCGGCGTAGACGACGCCCATGCCCCCCGTGCCCAGGCGGCCGACCAGCCGGTAGCCGGGAATGCGGACGGCGTGGTCGCCGGGGCGCAGGGGGGACAGGTCGGGCGGAAAACCGTGGGGCATGGGCGTTCCTGGTTCCGGGGGGATGCTCCGTCGTCGATTATCGACTCTCGGACCGCTCCGTACTGCGGTTTCCCCGAAACCGGAAGGGGGCGCGACCGGCGCGCCCCCCACACTCAGCCCGCGGGCGGGTACAACTCCGTGACCGCCGTGATCACGGGCAGGCCGGTCTCGGGGTCGCGGTCGCCGAAGGTCACCTCGGCGATGACCACGTCTCCCCAGCTCAGGTAGTTGGCCAGGTCGCGTCCGGTGACCTTGTAGGTGCCCCGCCCGTCCTCGTCGACGAACACCTGGTCGGGGTTGAGACAGAAGTGCGCGCACATCACCTCGGCGTCGCTGGAGATCAGTGCCTCCAGCGGCTGGTCCGCCCCCTCGACCGGGGTCCACCGCTCGCTCCAGTCCTGCGGGGTGAGCTCGCTGCCGTTCTGCCCGGCGAACGCGTCGTCGCCGGACGCGGGCTCCACCGGGGTGTAGGGCCACGGCCCGGACAGCAGGTTGACCTCGCTGGAGCTGTCGAGGCGCACCACGAGGGTGCCGGAGTCCCACTCGGGCGGCGGGGCGGCCTCCGGGGTCTCCTCGCCTCCGGACGCGGGCTGCGCGGAGTTCTGCTGGGGGGCGGGGGAGTCGCCGCCGAGCAGGGAGACTGCTCCCCAGACGACACCGCCCACCAGGAGCAGGGCCGCGGCGCCGCCGCCCGCCAGCAGCAGGAGCCGCTTGTTCGACCCGCCCGAGCCCGACGGTCCGCCGGAGGACTGCGCGGGAACCGCGGCGGGTTTTTCGACCGGGGCGGGGGGCGCTTCGGCGACGGCGGTGGACGTCGCGAAGGTGGCGGTGGTCGAGGCCGCTTCGGCAGAGGCCGCGGCAGGCTTCTCGGCCGCAGCGGCGGGTTTTTCGGTCGGCACGGCACCGGCGTCCGAGCCGGAGGACCCCGCGCCCTGTGCCTTGGCCGGAGCGGCCTCCGGAGCCGTCTGTTGCAGCGACGAGAGCACCGGCACGGGCATGGTGAGGGACGACAGCCGTCCGCCCTTCTTGCCCTTGGGACGGCCGCCCACGTGGACCACCCGCGGCAGCAGCGCCGGTTCCACGATGCCCTGCCACTCCCGGTGCAGCACCCGGGTGACCCCGGAGCCCCGGCCGGCGTCGCTGCCGACCGACCCCAGACCGGTCTCCCACAGTTCGATGGAGGAGCGCACCAGGCTGCGCACGTCGGGCCGCTCCCCGGGGTCGGCTGCCAGCGCCGACTCCAGCAGCGGGCGGATCTCGTCGGCGACACCGTCGAGATCGGGCTGCTGCTCGCCGATCCGCCCGGCGACCTCCTCGGGGGTCCCGGTGCCGAACGGCGGACGCCCGGTCCCGGCGAAGGCGAGGACGGCGCCCCAGGAGAACACGTCGGAGGCCGGGGTGGGGGCCTCGCCGCGCAGCCGCTCCGGGCTCAGCCACGGGGCCGACCCGGGCGGCACCGCCGTCTCCCCGGACAGGGCGCAGTCCAGGATGCGCGGCCCCTGGGAGCTCAGCAGCACGCTGCCGGGCTTGAGGTCGCCGTGCACCAGGTCCAGGGAGTGCAGCGCCGACAGCCCCTCGCCCAGCCCGGCGGCCAGGGCGGTGAGCCGCCCCAGGGTCATGGGGCCGCGCTGCCTGGTGTACTGCTCCAGCGGGGTTCCGGGAGCGTAGCGCGTCGCCAGCCACGCGGGCGTGCTGCGGACGTCGAACGCCACGGGCGGCACGTAGCAGCGCCCGTCCACGGCACCCAGGACACGCAGTCGCTGCTCCAGCCGGGCGCGAGCGGCCTCGTCCGGGACGAGGGCGGGCGGAACGACCTTGACCGCCAGCAGTACGTCCGGTTCGACGTCCGGATGCACCGCGGCGTAGACACTGCCCGCACCCGTCGAACCGAGCCGACCCACCAGCACGTACGGGCCGATGGAGCTGGGATCCTCCGGCGTGGTGGGGGCCAGGTCAGGGGGGACCAGAACGGAAACCGTTCGTTCGGAACGTCGACTCATCGTGGTCCTGTCTCAAAAAATTCGAGGTGGAGTGCTGGAACGCGCAGTAGTGGGAAACGCGCAGTGGTCGGCAGTAGTAGCCGGTCGGTAGTTGTCGCCATTATCGGGAGAACTCGGTCATCTTGTCAGACCGAGACGCTTCTATCCTCTTCCCTGTCGCCCTCCGATCGAATGCGCCACTCCGTGTTGCCAAATCTCTACGTAAAGTGTCTGTCCTGTGAGATTGGTGCGTGAATCGGGGAAAGGTCCGGACTGCGGGGCCGCCCCGGCGGCGGGGTGACCGGCCACAGCGGGCGGACCGGACCGGGGAAACGGCGGGAAAGCGCCGCCGGAGGTCCCGTGGGGAACAGGAGAACCGCGATAGTGTCAGACCCAATCCGGTTCTTCCTGAGGTGGCGGCCCGACCCCCTGGGCAGCCCGGCCGCCGATCGAAGGCCGTCCTGCGCCGACCTCCGCGTCGGCTGCCCGAAACTCCAATGATCCCAAGTGTTAGCGGAGTCCGCATGCTCACCGGAGGAGAACTCGCGGCCCTGGTCGCGGCCGTGGCCTGGGCCGTGGTGGCCGTGTTCCTGTGCATCGCCCTCATCAAGCTCATCCGCCTGCTGACCGAGGCGACCAGCGCCGTGGCCGAGCTCCGGGCGCGCACCACCCCCCTGCTCGACGACCTCGCGACCACGGTCGAACGGGCCAACAGCTCGCTCGACCGGGTCGAGGAGATCACCGCCAACCTCGCCAGCAGCAGCGAGGACGTCTCCACGGTCACCGCGCTCACCCGTTCCGCGGTGACCGGCCCCCTCGTCAAGGTGGCGTCGCTGTCCTACGGGGTGCGCCAGGTCCTGGGACGGCGCAAGACCCTGGCGCTGATCCGCACCCGGCGCCGGAAGGAGCGCGTGTGATCGGCAGGGCCTTCTACTTCGTGGCCGGGGCGCTGGTCGGCGGCTACGCGGTCTACCGCGCCACCCGCGCCGCCCGGGCCTGGTCCCCCGGCGGCATCGCCGACCGCGTCGAGAAGCGGGTCTCCTCCTACCGCGAGGCGCTGCGCGAGCTCAACGAGGACGTCGCCGCGGCCGTGCGCGCCCACGAGGAGGAACTGCTGCGCCGCTACGCCGCCGACCCGTACCCGGAACTGCCCCGGCGTTGACCTTGACGGGAAGGGGCGCCTCCCCGCGCGAAGCAGCCCTCTCCCGTCAAGATCGTCAAAGGGATCGGGGGCGAGCCCTCAGCCCTGTGGGGGCGCGCCGTTGAGGATGCCGGTGATGGTGGCGGCGAGCCGGACGGCGGGGGTGTTCTCGGGGATCTCGTCGCCCGCGTCCAGGGACCACTCGGCGCTGCGGTCCTCGCGCATGTCGAGCTCCACGGTGTAGCCGGTGCGGGGGTGGCAGACCCGCAGCGAGGCCGGGTCCTCGGCGGAGTGGTGCACGGTCAGACCGGCCGCCTCCAGCAGGGCGGCCACGGTGGCGGTGTAGCGCTCGAACTGCTCCTCGCAGAGCAGCCGCGGGGTCTCGGTGTCGATGGAGGTGTCGACCTCCTGCCACGCCTGGGAGACAATCGGCGTGGGGAGTGCGTGGACATCGGTCATGCGGTGTTCTCCTCCCTGCGGCACCGCCCGGAGTGGTTGAGGGTTCCAAGCTCAAGAATCACTTCGGGCGGTGTTCTATTTGTCTGTTTTGCGGGCCTCTGGCCTGCGCTGAGTAATTCTTCGTGAGCTCTCCTTCACGTACTGCTAGAGTGATCCGCGGGCAAGGGTAAGTCAAGTTTTAGGTCAAATTTTCCAAACTTCTCTCAAGGGGTAGCGGATGTCCAAACGGCGGCCGACGCTGCGGGCGCAGTGGCTGGGCAAGATGCTCAAGGAACTTCGGGAACAGAACGGGCTCAAGCTGACCGACAGTGCCGAGTACCTCCAGCGCAGCTTCTCCGCGATCAGCAAGTTCGAGTCCGGGGCACTGCCCATCCGGGAACCGGAGGTGCGCGCCCTGATGGACCTCTACGGAGTGGAGGGGGAGCGCCAGCGCGCCGCGCTGATCCAGTTGTCCCGCGAGGTCAGCAAGACCGGCTGGTGGGAGAAGTACTCCGACGACATCACCGACTGGTTCGTCGACTACGTGTGGTTGGAGAGCCGGGCCAGGCATATCCGCGCCTACGAGGTGACACCGGTCAACGGGCTGTTGCAGACGAGGGAGTACGCGGAAGCATGGATGCGTGCGGTGAATCCCCATGACTCCGCTGCTCAGATCGAGCGGGGCGTCGAGTTGAGAATGGCACGCCAGAAGATTCTGCGTGGTGAGAAGGCGGTCGAGTTGGAGGTTCTCCTGGACGAGGCAGCTTTGCGCAGGATCGTTGGTGGCCGGGACGTGATGAGAGAGCAACTCCAACACCTGCTGGTCTGTGGGAAACAGTCCAACATCGAGATTCGAGTCCTTCCTTATTCGGCTGGAGCCCACGCAAGTCCGGACGGAGGTTTCACCCTGCTCCACTTGGAAGACCCGTTCCCCTTGGTCGCCTACACCGTGGGAGTCGCTGGAGGGGTTTACTTGGAATCACACGAAGCAGAGAGAGTCGACGTCCTGTACAACCGTCTTCGAGAGAGCAGTCTGAGTCCAGAGGAGTCGGCCAAGTTGATCGTGGAACTCCAGAAGGAGATGAGATGAACCAGGACGACACTTTGGTTCTCGACTGGAGAATCAGCAGCTACAGTCCAAGCGGCGGCAAGAGCTGCGTCGAAGTTGGCTGGCACATCAGCAGCTACAGCGCCAACGGCGGTGGCAGGTGCGTCGAAGCGGGTCCTCTCCTCGACACCCCCGCCCGGGTCGCGGTCCGCGACTCCACGCAGCGCGGTCTCGGGTTCCTCACCTTCCCCGCCGCCGAGTGGCACGCCTTCCTCCGCGCGGCCACGAGCGGCGCGCTGTAGGGCACTCGGCGTTCCGACCGAAGCGGGCATGCGCCGCTCCACTCCTCCGGGCAGGACTCTCCCGCACCGCTTTCTCGCCCCAGCAGACGGAGTCAAGGCTCCGGTCAGCGGATCAGCAGGCATGCGTCCCAGTCGGACGCGGGAGGCTCGGGACGTGCGGCGGTGCGGAGCGCGAGAGCGAGCCCCGCGTCCCCGTCCAGGAACCCGGCCTCCTCGCCTCGCCGGGAAGCGCCGCACGTGATGAGGTGTTCGGCGAGGCGCGGCAGGCAGTCCGCGAGCACCGGGGTGTGCGAGTCGCGGGCGGTGCGCCAGACGGTCTGGAACACCCCGGCCCAACCGTGGCACAGGCCGGGGTCGATGATCTGGCCGAGTTGGGCCGGATCGTTCAGACAATCGGCGAGAACCTGCTCGGCCCTGCGCTGCCTGACGAGGTCTCCGGTGGCGAGGGCGGCGAGCTGCTGGGCCCGCGCGATCGCCGGAGTGCCGTAGCACCAGGAGGGGCGCAGCGGCCCCGCTGTGTGCAGCGGCGGGCGCGGTGCTCGTCCCGGGTGATCCAGCGGGGCCACCAAGCCCCAGCGGGAGCGTCCTGCTGCCAGGAGTCCAGCCAGGCGCAGATGCGGACGATCGCCCCGACCTGCCCCGTGACGATGGCTCCTTGCTGGAGTGCCAGGGAGAGCAGAGCCAGGGGGCCGGTGATGCCGTGTGCCATGCCGAGGTTGGCGTGCCCACCGGCGAAGCCGGTCCGGTCGCCCTGATGAGGAGCGTGGCCCACCCACCACCCCGGCAGCGGGCAGCCGTCGACACGGACCGGTTCGGTCAGTCGGACCAGGTAGGACAGCACCCGTTCCAGAGCAGAGGAAGCCGGGTCCGTGCGCAGCAGTACGGCGCCGATGCCGGTCAGGCCGCTGAGGAGGTCGTACTCGCCGAAGACGGGGAGAGCGCCCCGGTCCATGCGGGCAAACGCCGCATCGAGGCGACGGTGGGCCACGGCACGGACATGGTGCGTCATCGTGCTGCGGGCCGTGGCGTAGCGTCCGCTTTCGTCGTCGGCGCAGACCAGGACAGCCGCCAGCGCGGGAGCACCGTGGAAGAGGCGGGCCCGGTCGGTGGCGTCCACGCCGTCGCGGGCCGCAGCCTGCAACCAGGCATGGGCACTGCGCCATGCTGCCTCGTCGCCGCCGCGGGCGCGTTCGATGTGCACGAGCGCGATTCCGAGCGCTCCCGCCGCCAGGGACTGGGGAGGAGCACCTAGGGGCACGGCGGCGGGCTCGGTCAGGCGCGCGGCCGCGGCGGCCGCGGCGCGTCCGGCACGGATCGGCATCAGGGTTTCCCGGCTGTTCGGGTGTGTCTGCGGGTGAGGGCGACCGCGCGGGCCAAAGCCTGCACTCGCTGTTCGTCATCGCGGTCGGGTCCGCGGACACGGTTGTGGTGCATGTGGAACAGGGAGGGCAGCACTTGGCGCGGACGGGGGAGGCAGGCCAGGTAGGCGGTGAGGGCCTGGTCGCGGTCCGCCCAGGCGGCTGCCAACGGTGGGGAGAAGCTGCCGGGCCGGGTGAGGATGCGCGAGGCCAGGGCACGGGCCGCACGGTCCACAGGATCGGCTGGGCGGGGCAGATGGTCGAGCAGCCAGGTAGTGCCGGTATCAGCAGCGGCGGCCAGGCGTAAAAGGGAGGCCGCGGCCAGGGCACGGGTGCGAGTGGGGTCATGGTCGGCCGAGGCCAGTTGGGTCTGGGCGGCGCGGCTGTCGGCGACGAAGAAAGCCTCGGCGGCGGCCAGCGCGGGACCGTGGCCGTAACGGGCGGTCTCGGGCCGATAGGTGTGCAGGCTCAGAGAATGCAGCAGGCCGCAGGCGTGTAGAGACCGTGCCCAGGTGCCCACGGCAGCGGTCGGTTCCGCGGGGCTGGTTTCGGTGCGCAGCCGCAGCCGCAGATGCGGGCCGTCATGGTCGCGGTAGCGCACAAACCAGAAATCGACAGGCCCTCCCAGAAGATCCCACAGTTCGGGAAGGCGGTCCAGGATCAGCAAGCACAGGTCAGGGCCGGTATACAGGTGGACGGACAGCCAGGGGCCGGTGCCGGGCGGGTCCGCCACCGGCGGCGACTGCGGACGGGCGGATACGGCGGTAACGGCCGAGAGCTGAGGAGCCGGGACAGGGGCTGCGGTGCGGCGCAGCGGAACCACGAGTTCGTGGGGGCGGCCGCCGCACCAGCCGAACGCCTCCTCATCCGGAGCTTCGGTGAGGACCGCGGTGCCGTACCGTGCCAGGTGGGTCTCCAGCAGGTGACGGTGGGCGGACCGGGACAGGTCAAGGGGCAGACAGCGTTCGCCCTCAACGAGCTGGACCCGCTGCGGCAGCGGCGGGTGGGAGCGGACGGTGGACAGGTCCTCGGCGGTGACGCGCCACTGGGCCGGGGCCGCGACGGTGCGGCCGCTGCGCAGCCGCGGCAGGAAAACGCAGTCACTGGCGGCGGACGGCCAGGTGAACCCCAGAGAGGGCAGGGTACGGGCGCGGGGGAGTTCGGTGACGAACCGGGCCAGGGGGTGGGTGTAGTGGTGCGGTTCCAGCGCCGAGGCCAGGAACGGTTCGATCACGCGTCCGGTGGGCAGGTGCAGCAGCCGCAGGTGGTCGGCGTCGACGCGCACGCCCACCTCCCGCGGGTTGATGACTTCGATTCCGGGAGCCGGCGGCGGGTGTTCGTCGATGACCAGTACGTGAGCAGCCACCACGGGGGAACGGGCCACATGGGCCGCGGTGTCGGCCATCGGCGGAGCCAGGACCTGAACGGTTACAGCCCTCTCGGTGAGTGTGGGCAGAGTCCGGTCCAGATCAGCGGGAACCATGCCGTCCAGGTGGGCGAACCGGCCGGTGAGCGTGCCCACCCCTCGGGAAACTGCGGTGATCCACAGACGGAAATCGCCCGCGTCCACCACTTCGGGGGTGGCAGCGTGCAGTTGGGCGCGGAGTTCCACGTGTACCGGCGGGTGAACCGTCTGCTCACCGCTCAGGTGCTGCCAGGCCGGGTCTTGCAGGTCGATCTCGAACAGGCCCTGGAGGGCGGCGGTGTGCAGGGCGGCGACCAGAATCCGGGAGCGTTCGAGGTTTCCCCGGTCCGGGGCGGGTTCGGACAGACGTGAGCCCTGGTAGCCGTGTGGGAATCCCAGCCCGGCAGGGCCGGTGAGGTCGAGCAGTCCCACAACCGTCCCCTGGCCGTAGGTCTCCAGGCAACGGGTGTGGTAGTCGATCCAGGCGGGGTGGCCGGTGGGGTGTGGGGCCAGCGTAGCCAGAACCCCGGCTGCGCGGGCTGTCTCGTGGGCGACCTGGTGGGGCAGGACGAGGTCCACGTCCAGGCGGGTGTCCACCGCCAGCCGCGGCAGCGTCTCGGTGTCGGTGTCCGGTAGCCGCCGCAGGATCTGGCCGCGCAGGCCGGGGTGTTCCCCGGCGGGAGTACCGGGATCGTTGTGGCACTCCAGGAGTTCACTGGCCGCTTTCAGTCCGGGATCGTGGTCGGCCAGGTGGGCCAGTGGCCGTGGATGCCAGACGGGAGGCCGCTGGGAGCCGATGAGGATGCGGTGCTCCAGGAGGGAGTCCACCAGCGCGGCGGCCTCTCGTGGATCGGCGTCGGGATAGGAGTCGCCGAGCATGCGGAGAAGCTCCGCGAGCGGCACAGGGGTTCGGGCGTTCTCCACCACCAGGGCGACGGCAGGAGTGAGACGTACCGACACCTCGGCCGCCTGGCGCGGATCGTCTGCCCCGGGCTTGTGGGACAGGACCAGCCGATCGCCCCGGACACGAGCGGTGGAGGCCGCCACCACAGTGGTGAAGGAGCCCGGGACTGGGTGGTGACGGGCGCGGACGGCCAGCCAGGCCGAAGCCGGCTGGGCTGTCTCCCGGTGGTGCTCGCCCCACCGGACGCGGGTTCGACCACCCGAAGTCAGCGGAGCAACCCCCGCGAACAGCCCGTAAGGAGTGGGGCGGCCACCGTAGCGGAGCAGATAGCGCATGAGGGGAGACAGCAGCCCGGCGGACCTTCTTCGCCGCGACGGCATCGGCGCCGACGATGGCGTCCAACTGCCGGACTAGGGAAGGGCTGGCCACGGCCGGGGCCTCGATCAGGGCGTGGTCACGGGTGTGGAGGTCGTGAATCCAACCGCGCAGCTCCTCGATGGGGGCGGTGCCCGGATCAGGCCAGGGGGTTTCCGTGTCGGGGGTGCGGGTGGTGGCGCGCAGGGTCAGGCCCACCGATTCCAGGGGGGCGTACACCGGGAATCCTTTCTCCGGACAGGAACTTCCTGGGCGCCCCGAGGAAGGCGTCCAGGAGTCGGTGGAGGAACTCAGCCGTTGTCGGTGCAGCTGGGGGTGCAGGCCGTCTCGCAGGTCTTGCCGCATCCGTCGTTGGTCATCGACCACAGCGGCTCGCCCTGCTGCGGCACGTGGACACGCAGGTCCAGGTCGAACAGGTCGCCGGCGGGGTGGCGGTCCCGGCTCACCGGGACCATGCCGTCGGGGGTGTCGGAGACCGTGAGTGTGCTCACTGGTTGTTCCTTCCTTTCTCTCTCTAAGGGGTGATGGTCCAGGTCAGGACCGTGCGGGTGTGGCGTTTGTCCACCACGCGCCCCCCGGGCAGGCGGTCGTCGGGGGTGGTGGCGGGAAACAGGGTGATGCGGGGGCCGGGGCCGCGGCGGTGGTCGCGGTCCCACTCACCGATCAGATGGGCCAGGTGTTCGGCGGTTGCGCGGGCATGCGGGCCGTGGCCGACCGCGCCGAACTCCCACCGGTCCGCGCGCCCGGGGCAGCGGCGCAGGGTCCGGTAGGCGAAGCCGGTGCCCTCGGCACTGATCAGGGCCGGGGTGCCCAGGCGGGAGATCGGGCTGACGAGTCCGGCTTTGATCGCACCGCGCTCGGCGGTCAACTGCGCCCACCGGTCGGCGACCGAGGCCAGGTACAGGTCCTGGGAGTCGGTGGGCTCTTCCGCGCCCACCTCGACGTTCGACCAGACAGTGACCGGCTCGCAGGCCAGGGCCTCACGCAGGGCCTTCTCCTCCACTTCGGGGCCGTCCTCCAGACGCAGCGCGACCTGGCAGCCGTCCTCGTCGTGGAGGCAGGGCATGGCCTCCCAGTGCTCGTCCCGGCCCCGCATCCGCACGAACCCGCACATGTCCACCGCCACCGCCTCCCAGCACCCCTCTTCGGGAGCGCGGCGCAGGGTCAGGCAGCGGGTCAGGCCCCGAATCCGCATGGGCACCACCAGAACCCCGTCCTCGGCGAGTTGCTGCTCCCAGGCGGGCGGCAGGTCCCAGGCTCCTGCGGTCACAATGATCCGGTCAAAGGGCGCCCGGGCGGCGAACCCGTGGGCGCCGTCGCCGACCGCCAGGTGCACGTCGTCGACGCCGATGCTCTTCAGGCACCGCTCGGCGCGGGCGACGACTTCGGGGTCGATGTCGATGGAGACCACCTGGCCGTCCACGCCGACCAGACGGCGAATCAGAGCGGCGTTGTAGCCACCGGAACCGACCTCCAGCACCCGATGCCCGGGACGCAGGTCGGCACGTTCCAACATGGTGGCGACGATGGTGGGCGCCGACACCGAACTGAGCGCCACTCCCCGCTCGTCGTCGCGCTTGGTCACCACCGCCTGGTGCGGGTCGTAGGCCTCGGTCAGCGGCAGTCCGGGCAGGAACGCCTCGCGGGGAACGGCACGCAGGGCTTCCTCCACGGCTCGTGGCAGCGGCTGTGCGCCGAGTCGTGCGCGCTCGGCCGCCATGGCGTCAACCATGGCCATGCGCGCCTGTTCAGGAGTGGGCGGGAGTGGTGAGGACACGGACTCTTCCCAACGTCGGTTGTCGTGGCTGAGTAGGAGTGCGGCGTGTTCGTCCGATCGCGATAGGGGATACGAGCGAGCACGGATTGGCGGAGTGACCGGATACTCCGGTCAGCCACAGAAAGAATGGCTTCGGGTGCCGAGAGTAGTGGCGCGGTGTCTTCCGGAGTACCAGGAAAGTGACAGCCCCTCGCGTCGGAGAGGTGCGTAGGCTGTCCTCGCCATGGCCAGTACGCGAAGGAGAGCTCATGGACGCATCCGCCCCTCGGCCGGAGACGCTGGGGCAGCGTATCGCCGCTGCACGTAAACTCGCGGGCCTGAGCCAGCAGGAGCTGGCCCGGCGCACCAACTACAGCGTGAGCCTGGTCCGGGCTGTGGAACAGGCCGCGAACCGGCTTCAGCGTCGTTCACCGCCGAGGTCAGCACAGTGCTCGGAGTGCTGCCTCAGGAACTCACCGGGCAGCCCTTCCAAACCCTGCTCGCCCAGGAGGGCGCTGCCCTCGGCGGGGCACAGGAGTTGCAAGCGCTGCTGACCGAAGGGCCTTTCCTCCATGCGGTCGAACCGGCTTCCCCGGCCGGCCTGGAAAGTGATTTGGCGGCACTTCGCGCAGACCGCCATCAGGACCGGTCCCTCGCGGCGCTGAAGCGGGCTCCGTCCCTGCTGCGCCAGTTGCAACGGTCTCGTCCGCTCCGCGTCCGGGGAGGAAGACCGTGAGCATGCCTGGGAGCTGCTTGCCGACGCCTATGCCAACGTTTCCCAGATCACCTACCGGTTCGGCCTGCTGACCATGGCCGCCACGCTGCTGGAACGGATGGAGCATGCCGCAGAGCAGGCGGGTCAGCAGTTGCGAGTAGCACATGCCGCCCAGCAGCGTGCTCTGCTGCTCCTCTCCCATGCTGCCTACGACATCGGGCAGCGGTGCGTGGAACGGTCCCTCGACCTGGTCGGTCCGCCGCAGAACGAGACAGCTCTGGCTTTGGCCGGGTCGGCGCACCTGCGTGGTGCGGTCCTGGCAGCGCGTGCCCTGGATCTGGACCGGGCGTCGGCTCATCTGGATGAAGCTGAGGACCTGGCCCGCAGGATCGGACACGAGTCCGGGGTTTTCGACACCAACTTCGGCCCCGGTAACGTCGCAATCCACCGCGTGGCCGTTGAACTGGAGGCAGGAGACCCCGGACGAGCCGCACACACCGGTGAACACCTGCGTCTGCCCGCGGACGTCAAGCCCACCCGGGTGGGACGTCACTGGCAGGACATGGCGCGTGCCCACCTGCTGTCCGGCTCCCCAGCCAAGGCGTTCGCAGCACTGCAGAAGGCACGGGCTGTGGCTCCTCAGCAGACCCGCCACCATCCGCAGGTCCACGAGACCATGCGTGCCCTGGCGGCTGCCCGCCATCACCCCTCGCCCGCGGTCACAGCCTTCGCCCGCTGGCTCGGGGTGCGGGCTTGAGGGGGAGCAGTACTCGGAAGGAACGGGAAGAATCAGAACGACAGCGGTTCTCAGCCGAAGAACCGGTGACGTCCCGAAAGTAAGGGGCAGCCGGGTCGAGAGCGGACGATGCATCAGCAGCCACGGCCGCCCGGCAGAGACACGGTCCGGGACCGTGCGCAGCCCGGTCCCGGACTCTCTGCAGCGGCCGTGCCGTGAAGCCGTAGCGGGACACCCCGGGCGGTCCCAGGGGCAAGGGGGCAGACCTCCACAGGCACGACCAGAGAGACACCAATGTCCAACACTCCACCGACGATCAGCGATGAGCACTACCGCCTGGCCGAGCGGATCTGGGACTACCACCGGATGGGCCATGAGCTGCGGCCGGTGGACGTGGCGGTCGTGCTGGGCTGCCACGACCTGGGCGTGGCGGCGTGCGCGGCGAAGCTGTACCAGGCCGGATTCTTTGCCCGCATGGTGCTCACCGGCGGCAACAGCCCCTCCACCGCCGAGGTGTTTCCCCGGGGCGAGGCCGTGCACTACCGGCAGCACGTCCTGGACCTGGGGGTGCCCGACGAGGCCGTCCTGGTGGAGCCCTGGGCGGCCAACACCGGGCAGAACATCACCCTGTCCCGACAACTGCTGGCCGAGGCGGGCCTGGCCCCGGCCACGGTGATGCTGGTGACCATGCCCTACATGCAGCGACGCGCCTACGCCACCACCCGCCGGGTCTGGCCCGAGGTCACCGTGGTGTGCGCCTCCGAACCGGTGGGCTTCCGCGACTACCTCGCGGGCATCGGCGACGACCGGCTCGTCATCGACACCATGGTCGGCGACCTGCAACGGGTCATCGAGTACCCCGACCGCGGCTTCGCCGTCGAACAGCACGTGCCCGACGACGTCCGCGCCGCCTACCGGGCACTCGTCGACGCCGGATTCACCAGCCGCCTCATCGGAGCCTGACCCGTACCCTCGTGCCGGGGAAGGGCCCTGGAGGCAGAAAACGGCGTCGGATCTGGCCCTGGGGCCAAGATCACGAGTGGGTTACTCCCGGAACCGGTGCCGCTAAGATCCTGAACCGCCGCAATCCCCGGGTTTCGGGCGTGTTCTATTCTGCTGTGCGTCCGCCACCCCAGCGAGTAGCCTTGGGCGTGAACGGTGCGTGACCGCATTCCCCCCGTTTCGGACGGGATGTCGCGGGGCACTGCACCGGCCGACGTCAACAGGGTGTCTCCGACCTCGGAGCTTTCCGGGACGGCGTGGAATGGGAAACGTCCGCGTCCCGTTCCCTCTACCATGGGCGCCTGATATCTGCTCACGCGCCGAGTCTCGACCGGGGCACCCAGTCCACCCGTACCGGTCGACTGGAGTCTCACACCAGGAGGGCATCACATGGAGACGGCAGAGATCGCTCGCCGCTTCCTCGCATTCTTCGAGAAGAACGGACACACCGTGGTGCCCTCGGCAAGCCTCGTCGCCGAGGACCCCACCCTGCTGCTGGTCAACGCGGGCATGGTGCCCTTCAAGCCGTACTTCCTCGGCCAGCGCACGCCGCCCTACACGCGTGCCACCAGCGTGCAGAAGTGCGTGCGCACCATCGACATCGACGAGGTCGGCAAGACCTCGCGGCACGCCTCCTTCTTCCAGATGCTGGGCAACTTCTCCTTCGGCGACTACTTCAAGGAGGGGGCGATCCCGTTCGCCTGGGAGCTGCTCACCAGCTCCGTCGCCGACGGCGGGTTCGGCTTCGACCCCGACCGCATGTGGGTCACCGTCTACCTCGACGACGACGAGGCCGAGACCATCTGGCGGGAGAAGGTGGGACTGCCCGCCGACCGCATCCAGCGGCGCGGCAAGGCCGACAACTTCTGGTCCATGGGCGTGCCCGGACCGTGCGGCCCCTGCTCGGAGATCTACTTCGACCGCGGCCCCGCCTACGGCGCCGAGGGCGGCCCCGTCGCCGACGAGAACCGCTACCTCGAGGTGTGGAACCTCGTGTTCATGCAGTTCGAGCGCGGCGAGGGCAGCGGCAAGGAGGACTACCCGATCCTCGGCGAGCTGCCCAGCAAGAACATCGACACCGGCATGGGCCTGGAGCGCATGGCCGCCATCCTCCAGGGCGTCGACAACATCTACGAGACCGACACCCTCGGCCGCATCCTGCGCCGCGCCGCGGAGCTCACCGGCGTCGCCTACGGCGACAACGAGCGCTCCGACGTGAGCCTGCGGGTCGTCGCCGACCACGTGCGCACCGCCACCATGCTGGTGGCCGACGGCGTCAAGCCCGGCAACGAGAAGCGCGGCTACGTGCTCCGCCGCATCCTGCGCCGCTCCATCCGCAACCTGCGCCTGCTCTCCGGCGACGAGTCGTTCCACATGCACGACCTCACCGCCGTGGCGATCGACGCGATGGGCGACCAGTACCCCGAGCTGCGCGCCGACGCCGACAAGATCCACAGCGTCATCGACGCCGAGGAGAAGAACTTCGCCGACACGCTGCGCGCCGGCACCGCGCTGTTCAACCGCGCGGCCGAGCGCACCCGCAGGAGCGGCAGCACCGAGTTCTCCGGCGCCGACGCCTTCCAGTTGCACGACACCTACGGCTTCCCCATCGACCTGACCCTGGAGATGGCCGCCGAGCAGGGCCTCAAGGTCGACGAGGAGACCTTCCACCAGTTGATGCAGCGCCAGCGGGAGGCCGCCAAGCGCGACGCCAAGGCCAAGAAGCTCGGCAACGCCGACATCAGCGTCTACGCCCGCCTGCTGGAGACCGGCGGACCCACCGACTTCCTCGGCTACACCGAGTCCGAGGGCGAGGCCCGGGTGCTCGGCGTCATCGTCAACGGCGAGGCCACCGGCGTGGCCCGCAAGGGCGACAAGGTGGAGCTGGTCCTGGACCGCACCCCGTTCTACGCCGAGAGCGGCGGCCAGCTCGCCGACAAGGGCACCATCGCCGTGGACGGGCGCGGCGTGGTCGACGTCGAGGACGTGCAGAAGCCCATCAAGGGCCTGTTCGTGCACCGCGGCACCGTGCGCGACGGCGAGGTCGTCGTCGACGACACCGTGCACGCCGCCATCGACACCGACCGGCGCGCCTCGGTGTCCCGGTCGCACTCGGCCACCCACCTCATCCACTCCGCGCTGCGCAACGCGCTCGGCCCCTCCGCCGGGCAGGCGGGCTCCGAGAACCAGCCGGGGCGGCTGCGGTTCGACTTCACCTCCAACAAGCCCCTCGACGCGGCCGAGATCGCCCACGTCGAGGAGGAGGTCAACGAGGTCCTCGCCCGCAACATCGAGGTCCAGTACATGGAGACCACCCTCGACAAGGCGTTGCAGATGGGCGCCCTGGCCATGTTCGGCGAGAAGTACGGCGAGCGGGTGCGCGTCGTCGACATGACCGACTACTCGCGCGAGCTGTGCGGCGGCACCCACGTCGGCGCGACCGGACAGCTCGGCCTGGTCAAGGTGCTGGGCGAGTCCTCGGTCGGCGCCGGCGTGCGCCGGGTCGAGGCGCTGGTCGGCCTCGACGCGCTGCGCCGGGTCTCCACCGAGTCCGCGCTCGTCGGGCAGCTCTCCGAGCAGCTCAAGGCGCCGCGCGAGGAGCTCCCGCAGCGCATCGACGCCATGGTCGCCCGGCTGCGCGCCGCCGAGAAGGAGATCGAGCGGCTGCGCGCCGCCCAGGTCCTCCAGGTGGCCGGTGAGCTGGCCGCGAACGCCCGCGAGATCGGCGGCGTCCGCGTGGTCACCCACCGCACCGCCGACGGCACCACCGCCGACGACATGCGCAAGCTCGCGCTGGACGTGCGTGGACGGCTCGGCGAGAGCGCGCCCGCGGTCGTGGTGGTCGCCGGAGTCCCCGCGGACCGCCCCGTCGTGGTGGTGGCGGCCAACAAGGAGGCGCAGCACAGCGGCCTGAAGGCCGGCGAGCTCGTCGGCGTGGCGGCCCGCGTCCTCGGCGGGGGCGGCGGCGGAAGGCCGGACATCGCCCAGGGCGGCGGAAGCGACGCCGCCGCGGTCGAGACGGCCCTGCAGGCCGTGGAACAGAGAGTGGCACAGTCGTGAGCAGAGAACGGCGTCCGGCGCCCCGGCACCCGGCAGGGACGGAGGAGCCGGGCGCCGGTGTCCGACCCGCCCCGGGAGCCCTCCGGTGAGGACCGGCGTGCGGCTCGGGGTGGACCCCGGCGCGGCCCGCATCGGCGTGGCCCGCAGCGACCCCAGCGGCATCCTCGCAACCCCGGTGGAGACGATCCGCCGGGGACCGGGAGATCTCGACAGGATCGCCGCACTTGTGCTTGAGTACGAGGCCCGGGAGGTCATCGTCGGCTATCCGGCGTCGCTGTCCGGAGCCGAGGGGCGTGCCGCGCGCACGGCGCGCTCGTTCGCCCGGGCACTGGCACGCAAGATCGCACCGGTCCCGGTGCGGCTGGTCGACGAACGGCTCACCACGGTGACCGCGCAGCAGCAACTGCGTGCCGGCGCCGCGTACGGCAGGCGCGGGGCCAGCGGCGGCAGGGCACGCCGCTCGGTCATCGACCAGGCCGCGGCCACCGTGCTGTTGCAGAGCGCCCTCGACACCGAGCGGCGTACCCAACTGCCTCCCGGTGAACTCGTCGAGGGGACGCCATGAACGGCAACGACCGGTATGACGACTACCCGCGCCGATCGCGTCGGCCCGACCCGCTGACCGACCCCTGGCCGCCCCACCAGGAGGCCGAAGGGCCGCGCACCAGGGCTTCGGCCGTCGACTACGACGGCCTCGGCTACCGCGACGAGCACGGCACGGGACGCCGACGGCGCGCGGACCTCCCGCCGCTGGACGACACCTCCTGGCAGTACCCCCGCGCCTCCCGCTCCTCCGCCGACCCCGGGCCGGACCGCCCGCCGGAGGCCGAGGAGCGCCCCCGCGGCC
>Ga0207864_1001773_pt1 | contig 22503 bp, 16 predicted proteins | sample HigsolmetaAR202D_FD_184834 | JGI IMG/M metagenome (GOLD analysis project Ga0207864, IMG submission 184834) | Ionic liquid and high solid enriched microbial communities from the Joint BioEnergy Institute, USA - AR20-2-D (SPAdes) (version 2) ... | reverse complement strand
CGCGTCAGAGCGGCCCGCTCACGTCCGTTGATCAGGCCCTCGTCGAGGAGACGACGGACCACCTCGTTGACGTGCTGGACGAACTGGCCGGCGCTGCGCCACTCGGCCTCCTCGTCCTGGATGAGGTTGTTCACCGAGCAGCCGCCACCGACGGCGCGGTTCGGCACGCCGGTGTCGTTGCCACCGATCACCACGGTGTCGGCCAGGTCGCGGTTGAGGCACGACTCGGGACCGCCACCGACGTAGTCGACGCGTTCGATCGTCGACACGCCTGTGGTGCCGAAGCTGTGGCCCCACTGGATCAGGTAGAGGGCCCCGTCAGGACCGAACTCCATGTCGTGCGGCCGCGTCCACGGGTTGAACACGCCGTGGAACAGCGGGACGATGTCGGCCAGCTCCGTGCCGTTGTTGTCCAGCACGAAGTTGTACATGTTGTTGCTGGTGCGACCCCACTCGCCGAAGAAGACCTGGCCGTCGTAGGACCGCGGCCACTTGCGGTCGGACTCGATGTCGGGGTCGTAGCGGTACACCGGACCGCCCATCGGCGCGCCACCGGTGCCGATGTCCGGCCAGTTGGCGCCGCCGTTCGCGTACGACTGGCGGCCGTAGTACAGCTCCGGCTGGATGACGGGCGGCAGGTTGGTCAGGCCCGTGTTGTTGGGCGAGTCGTTGACCAGGTTGTTGCAGTCGAAGGTCTCGCCCGACTGGCCCGTCGCGAAGTCGTAGTCAACGTAGGCAGCGCCGCCGTGGCAGTACGGCCAGCCGTAGTTGCCCGGACGGTACCAGTGCCAGGTGACCCGACCCTCAGGCCCGCGGTTGGGGTTGGGCGAGCCCGCGTCAGGACCGTAGTCGGCGCCGTAGACCATGCCGGTCGCCGGGTCGATCTCGAAGCGGAACGGGTTGCGCAGACCCATCGCGTAGATCTCGGGGCGCGTGTTGGGCGTCCCCGGCGGGAACAGGTTGCCCGGCGGGATCGTGTAGCCGGGGCTGTTCGGGTTGGGACGGATGCGCAGGATCTTGCCGCGCAGGTCGTTGGTGTTGGCCGCCGAGCGCTGCGCGTCGTACGCCGACCGGCCGGGCCGCTCGTCGATCGGGGCGTAGCCCTGCGACTGGAACGGGTCGGTGTCGTCACCGGTGGAGATGTAGAGGTCGCCGTTGGGGGCGAGCTCCAGCGAGAAGGCGGCGTGGCAGCAGTTGGTCCGCTGCACCGTGACCTCGATGATGACCTGCTCGTTGGTCAGGCCGGACGGGGTCAGCGTGAAGCGCGACACGCGGTTGATGCCGCAGTTGTTGCCGCTGCCGCTGTCGGTCGGCGGACACGGGATGTTGCCGGGCACCGAGTAGCCCAGGTAGACGCGGTTGTTCGACATGAAGTTTGGGTCGAGCTCGAAGCCGAGCAGCCCGTCCTCCTGGGCGTTGCCGGTCGCGATGCCGGTGTAGACGTTGATCGTGTCGAGGACCGTCACCTCACCGGTGCGCGGGTGGATCTTCTTCAGGGCCGCCGGCGTGTTGGTCTGGCGGCGCTCACCCATCTCGATGTAGTAGACGGTGCCGTCCTCGGCGATCTGCAGCTCGCTGGGGAAGCGGGCGTTGCCGTCGAGCTGCACCTTGCGGAAGTGCGCCCAGTCGGTGCCGCCGCAGTCACCGCCCTCGAGGCCCGACGCCCACTTGATGCCACCGAGGACGTGGCCGAGGAAGTTGGCCTCCGAGAAGGACTCGTTGGTGTGGCCCAGCGCGGTGTACCAGGAGCGGCCGCCCTCGTAGGCGTGGCACCACGAGATCGGGTGGTCGGTGCCCATGGCCCCGCTGCCCGGGTTGTAGGAGCGCTCGTCGAGGGTGGCGAGGACGTGGACCTGGCCGCGCGGGTTGGTCTGGAAGTTGTACCACTCGTCGAACCGCGTCCAGGTGGTCGGCAGGTGCCTGGTCGACGGGTGCTGCTTGTCGGCGACGATCACGTCGGCCGTCTGGTTGGCGGGGTGGTTGCGGAAGTACGCGCCCACGAGACCGCCGTACCACGGCCAGCCGTACTCGGTGTCGGAGGCGGCGTGGATCCCGACGTAGCCGCCGCCGTCGCGGATGTAGCGCTCGAACGCCGCCTGCTGCTCGTCGTTCAGCACGTCACCGGTGGTCGACAGCCACACCACCGCGTCGTACCGGGCGAGGTTGGCGTCGTTGAAGTCCGAGGAGTCCTCGGTCAGGTCCACCTGGAACCCGTTGTCAGCGCCCAGCTGCTGGATCGCGGCCCTCCCGACGGGGATCGAGCCGTGGCGGAAGGCCGCCGTCTTGGAGAAGACCAGGATCCGGGCTTCGTCACCGGTCTGGGCCGAGGCAGCGACCGGCAGCAGCGTTACCACCAGTGTCGCGGCCAAGGCCAGCCCCAGGACGAGCTTTGTTCGACTCATACGCAATGACCCCCTCGCAAACGCGCGTTGGCGCCCGCTCTGGCGGGGACGGCGGGCGCCTGAACCCTCCCGGTCATGCCGACCCCGCGGTGCGACCCGCCTCGCTGCGCGCTTCGCACCGCCGGAGGTTTGCATACCGGTACTGCAAAACCTCGATGACGGGACGGGCGCCGTCAAGGGGCATTTTCTGGGAATGAGCACTGCGCGCTCGGTGTGTTCGCCAAGCGCACACTTACGACGGAATCCGACGTAAGTGCACGTCCGCGGACTCGCCCCCCGCAGCGGACCAGCACCGTTGCGCAAGGGATGAGCTGAACGACCGCTCTGTCGCGCTCGTAACCCCCGATGAGGCGGTCACGGCCCTGTGCACCGCCCGTCGGCCGCGGCCACGACTGCCGATGCACGGCCGTCCACAACAAACCGGCGCGGGGGCGACCCCGCGAGCTGCGCTGCCGAACGGCGGGCAGCGGGCCGCGAGGAGGTGGTCGATGGACGGATGGGAAACGTTTTCCACCGCCTCCGGCGGCAGGCCGGCCGTGAGCAGCCGGGACCCCCGAGGGGTCGGAGTCGGTCCTACGGCCCAACCCCCATCCGGAGGAGATCTGCCCCCCTTTTCGGGGGTATACCAGCGTTGACGCAACAAACCGCTCAGCGGTAGGGTCGAGGCAACAGCCCCCCTGTCACCCCTGCGACCCGGAAGGCGGATTCAGCGTGGCCAGCGATGACGCAGTCGGTGTGTGGATCATCGGCGCCCGCGGGTCGGTCGCCACGACGGCGATGACGGGTGCGGCCGCCATCGCGGCACGCCTCGCCCAACCGGTCGGTCTCGTCACCGCCCAGCCCCCCTTCACCGAGGTCGCGCTCCCGCCGGTCGGACGCCTCGTCTTCGGCGGCCACGACGTCAGCGACACGCCCCTGCCGAAGCGGGCTGAAGCGCTTGCCGACGAAGGCGTGATGGCGCCCTCGCTGGTGCAGTCCGTCGCCGACGCGCTCAGCGCCATCGACGGCGATATCCGCCCCGGCGTGCGCGACGAGAGCGGCGAGCCACCCGCCGAGGCGGTCGCCCGCGTGCAGGCCGACATCGAGTCGTTCCGCGCCTCCCACGACCTGGCCCGCGTCGTGGTCGTCAACCTCGCCTCCACCGAGCCGCCGCCGCCCGACCACCCCGCCTTCGAGCGGCTCGACGCCCTCCGCGAGGCGCTCGACGACCCAGCCATGACGCTGCCCCGCAGCGCGGTGTACGCGATCGCCGGCTACCAGGCGGGCTGCCCCTTCATCGACTTCACGCCCGCGGCGGCGACGCGGCTGCCCGCCCTGGCCGCCCTCGCCGAGGAGGAGCGGCTGCCGTTCGCCGGGCGCGACGGCAAGACCGGCGAGACGCTCGTCAAGACCGCCCTGGCGCCGATGTTCCGGGACCGCGCGCTGCGCGTGCACTCGTGGTCGGGGACCAACCTCCTCGGCGGCGGCGACGGGGCCAACCTGGCGCAGGAGGCCAACGTCCGCTCCAAGCTGCAGTCGAAGGCGGCGGCGCTGGAGGCGATCCTCGGCTACCCCGTGGAGAGCCCCCTCCACATCGACTACGTCTCGGACCTCGGCGAGTGGAAGACCGCCTGGGACCACATCACCTTCGAGGGCTTCCTGGGCACGAGGATGCGGATGCAGTTCACCTGGGAGGGCTGCGACTCGACGCTCGCCGCGCCGCTGGTCCTGGACCTCGTGCGCCTCGTGGCGCGCGCGCACGAGCTGGGGCAGGCCGGTCCCCTCGCCGCCTTGGCCTACTTCTTCAAGGACCCCGTGGGCACCGACGAGCACCGGCTCGCGCCCCAGTACAGCGCGCTGTGCGAGTGGGCGGAGTCGACGCTGAAGGGCACCGCTGACACGCGATGAGCGGGCGCCCTGACGCCCGCACGCTGGCCGAGCTCGTCAGGCTCCCCGCCGTCCTCAGCGTCCCGGGCGACGTGGTGGTGGGGGCCGGTGCCGTCGGCGACACCGACGCGCTGAAGCGGGCGGTCGGGCTCGCGGCGTCGTCGTCGCTGCTGTACCTGGCGGGCATGGCGCTCAACGACTACGCCGACCGCGAGGAGGACGCGCGCGAGCGCCCCCAGCGGCCGATCCCCTCGGGACGGGTCAGCCCGGGCTTCGCCCTCGGTCTGGCCGGCTGCCTCACCGCCGCCGCGGTGGGCCTGGCCGGCGTCGCCGGCGGTCGCCGCGCGCTGCGGATCTCGCTGCCGCTGGCAGCCGCGGTGTGGGCCTACGACCTCGCGCTGAAGCAGACCCCCGCGGGGCCCGCCGCCATGGCGCTGACCCGCGGCCTCGACGTGCTCCTCGGCGCCAGCGCCGGTCCCCTGCGGCGCGCCCTGCCCGCTGCCGGGGTGATCGGCGCGCAGACGCTCGTCGTCACCACGCTGTCGCGCCGCGAGACCACCGGTGCCACCGCCGGGTTCGTGCGCGGCACCATGGCCGCCACCGCCGGGGTGGCCGCCGCGGCCGGGGCGGTCGCGGCCGGCGGGCACGGCGTCCCGGCCGGCGCCCGCGCCACCGCGCTCGGGCTGATCGGCGCCTACGCCGCCAGCGTTCTGCGCGCCCAGGCCGACGCCGCCGCGGATCCGTCGCCGGGCCGTCTCCAGCGCGCCGTGGGGCGCGGCATCATGGGGCTGCTCCCGTTGCAAGCGGGGCTCATGGCGGCACGAGTCCCCCGGCCGGTCACGGCCGCGATCGCCGCCGCCTGGCCCCTCGCACAACGCCTGTCACGGCGCAAGGCGGTGACATAGACGGTGGACGACGACGGGCTGCGCTACGCCTACGGGACCAACGGCCTGGGCGACCACCGGCTCGACGACGCCCTGGTCTGGCTGGCTGAGCTCGGCTACGCGGGCGTGGCGCTGACCCTCGACCACCACCACCTCGACCCGTTCGCGCCCGACGTCGGCGCCCGCACCGCGGCGATCGCCCGGCGGCTCGACGAGCTCGGCCTCGGCGTCGTGGTCGAGACCGGTGCGCGCTTCCTGCTCGACCCGCGGCGCAAGCACGCCCCCACGCTGCTCGACGACGACCCGGCGCCGCGACTGGAGCTGCTGCGGCGCGCCTGCGACATCGCCGCCGACCTCGGCGCGCCGGTCGTGCACCTGTGGGCCGGCGTCAAGCCGCCGTCGCTGGACGAGGCCACCGCCTGGTCGCGGCTCGTCGCCGGCGTCGCCGACACGCTCGAGCACGCCGAGCGGCGCGACGTCGTGCTCGGCTTCGAGCCGGAGCCCGGCATGCTGATCGAGACCCTCGCGGGCTTCGAGGCGCTGGCCGCCGCGCTCGACCACCACCCCCGCCTCGGCGTCACCGTCGACATCGGCCACTGCCAGGTCAACGAGGACGCCAGCATCCCCGACTGCCTGCGACGGGTGGCCGACCGCCTCGTCCACGTCCAGATCGAGGACATGCGCCGCGGCGTCCACGACCACCTGTTCTTCGGCGAGGGCGAGATCGACTTCCCCCCGGTGCTGGCGACGCTGCACGAGATCGGCTACGACGGGCTCGTGTCCGTGGAGCTGACCCGCCACTCCCACACCGCGCACACCGTGGTGCCGCGCGCGCTGGACTTCCTGCGAACGAACGAACACCAGGCGGTGATCCGATGACCCTGCAAGAGCTCCGAGACGCGGTCGACAAGGCCACCAGCGAGGACGGGCGCGCCTGGTTGGCCGCTGCGCTCGAGGCGGTGGCCGCCGACCCCACCGCGATCCGCGGCCGCTTCCCCGCCGTCGGCCGCAAGGTCGGTCGCGGCCCCCTCCCCGGCTACGAGGACGTCGACGACCTCTTCGCCTGGCACGTCGACGACGCCGCGCGGACCCTGCTCATCGCGGCGCTCGGCGACGGGCTCGGCGACGAGCTGCACGGCCTCTACCGCCACGGTGACGCGGCCGAGCGCCGCGGCGTCCTGCGCGCCCTGGAGGTCGTGGACGTCGGCGACCTCGGCGAGCAGATCGTGGCCGACGCCGTGCGCACCAACGACCTGCGCCTCATCGCCGCGGCCATGAGCCCCTACGCCCTCGAGCGCATGGACGACGACTGGGTGGCCCAGGCCGTCCTCAAATGCGTCTTCGTCGGCATCCCGCTGCAGCCGATCCGCGGGCTCGACCGCCGCGTGACGCCGAAGCTGTCCCGCATGCTCGCCGGCTTCGCCCACGAGCGCGTGGCTGCGGGCCGCAGCGTCCCCGCGGACATCTGGCCGCTCGTCGACCGCTTCCCGCCCGAGGACGAGCTGGCCGCCATCGAAGCAGAGCTCCACCACGACGTCGCCGAGCGGCGGGAGGCCGCCGCCGCCGCGCTGGAGGATCGTCGCCGCGCCGCGGCGACGATCTCCTGACCCACCGAGCCGAGGAGGCTGGCATGCGCATCTTCGATCCTCACATCCACATGACGTCGAGGACGACGGACGACTACGAGGCGATGTACGCCGCCGGGGTCAGGGTCGTCGTGGAGCCGGCGTTCTGGCTCGGCCAGCCGCGCACGACCGTCGGCAGCTTCATCGACTACTTCGACTCCCTGCTCGGCTGGGAGCCCTTCCGCGCGTCGCAGTTCGGCATCCGCCACCACTGCACCATCGCGCTCAACCCCAAGGAGGCCAACGACGACGGCCTGCGCAAGGAGGTCATCGACCTCCTGCCGCGCTACCTCGCCAAGGACGGCGTCGTCGCCGTCGGCGAGGTCGGCTACGACTCCATGACGCCGGCCGAGGACGAGGCCTTCGCCGCCCAGCTCGCCCTCGCCGTCGAGCACGACCTGCCCGCGCTCGTGCACACGCCCCACCGCGACAAGGCGGCGGGCACGCGCCGCTCCCTGGACGTCATCAAGGAGTCGGGCATCCCGCCGGAGCGCGTGATCGTCGACCACAACAACGAGCTGACGGTCGACATCCTGCGCGACAGCGGCGTGTGGATCGCCTTCTCCATCTACCCCTTCACGAAGATGGACGAGCACCGCATGGTGCGGATCCTCCAGCAGTACGGGCTCGAGCGCATGCTCGTGAACTCCGCGGCGGACTGGGGCCGCAGCGACGTGCTGAAGGTCGCCAAGACCGCGCAGGCGATGCTCGAGGCCGGCTTCTCCGAAGACGACGTCGACAAGGTCGTGTGGCGCAACCCGGTGGAGTTCTTCTCGCAGTCGGGGCGCCTCGACCTGACCGAGATCGAGGCCGACCCGACCTCCGGCGCCACCTTCGAGGGCAACTCCATCCTGCGCGGCCCGCGGCCTGACTAGAACCAGAGGGGGGCATGGGCCCCCCTGAGACCCCCAACAACCAGAGGGGGGCATGGGCCCCCCTGAGACCCCCAACAACCAGAGGGGGGGGGCATGGGCCCCCCTGAGACCCCCCAGCAAGTCGGCCCGGGGTGCGGGCGCCGTGCCTTCGCCCCGAGGCCCAACAACCAGAGGGGGGCATGGGCCCCCCTGAGACCCCCAACAACCAGAGGGGGGCATGGGCCCCCCTGAGACCCCCCAGCAAGTCGGCCCGGGGTGCGGGCGCCGTGCCCGGCCCAAGGCCCTCAGCACGTGAACGAGTGAAGCCTGCGCCAGAGAGGGAGACGTGCGGTTTCGGCACCGCAGTGGCGAGGTGGTGCACCTCGCGTACTGCTCCAACGTCCACCCCGCCGAGGACGTCGACGGGGTGATCGACCAGCTCGAGCGCTTCGCGGTCCCGGTGCGCGAGGCGCTCGGCTGGCCGCGGCTCGGCATCGGCCTGTGGCTCGCCGCCGACGCCGCCGCGGCGCTCGCGCAGGACGCCGGGGGGCGCGACCGGCTGCGGGCCGCGCTCGACGCCGGCGGCCTCGAAGTGGTCACCCTCAACGGCTTCCCCTACGGCGGCTTCCACGACCCGGTCGTCAAGCGGGCGGTGTACCGCCCCGACTGGGCCGACCCGCGGAGGGTCGCCTACACGCGGGACCTCGCCGTGGTGCTGGCCGCGCTGCTGCCCGACGACGTCAGCGACGGCAGCATCTCGACCCTGCCCCTGGGCTGGCGCGACTGGTGGGACGCCGAGCACACCGCGGCCGCCGCCGGCGCCTTCGCCGACCTCGCCCGGCACCTGGCCGACCTGCGCGAGCGCACCGGCAAGCGCATCCGCGTGGCCCTCGAGCCCGAGCCGGGCTGCACCGTGGAGACGGTCGGGCAGGCCGTCGCGGCCCTCGAGGCCACCCGCGCCGACAGCGCGCACATCGGCGTGTGCCTCGACTGCTGCCACCTGGCGGTGCAGTTCGAGGATCCCGCCAGCGCCCTGGCCGTCCTCGACGGCGCCGACGTCGCGATCGTCAAGTCGCAGGTGTCCAGCGGCCTGCGCGTGCCCGACCCCGCGGCTGCGCTGGCGGACGGCACGCTCGCCGCCTTCGACGAGCCGCGCTTCCTGCACCAGACCCGAGCCCGCACCGACGGCGGGGTCGCCGCTGTCGACGACCTGCCCGACGCCGCCGATCGGCTGCCGACCGACCGCGAGTGGCGCGTCCACTTCCACGTGCCGGTCCACGCCGAGGGCTACGACACCACCCAGGACGTGCTGCTGGCCACCCTCGACGGGCTCGTCGGCGGGGACACGCCCCGCACCCGCCACCTCGAGGTGGAGACCTACACCTGGACCGTGCTGCCGCCGGACCGACGGCCGGCGGGCGACGAGGGCCTCGTGGAGGGCCTGGCCCGCGAGCTGTCGTGGACCGCCGACCGCCTGACCGACCTGGGCTTGCAGCCCCTCGCCTGAGATCGGACCACCCATGACCGCCACCGCTGCCACCACCGCCACCCCGCCGCTGGTCGTGCTCGACGTGGTGGGCCTGACCCCGCGCCTGCTGCCCCACATGCCGAACCTGTCGCGCCTGGGGCGCGAGGGCTTCACCGCGCAGCTCGGCACGGTGCTGCCCGCCGTGACCTGTTCGGTCCAGTCGACGTTCCTCACCGGCCTGCTGCCGTCGCAGCACGGGATCGTCGGCAACGGCTGGTACTTCCGCGACCTCGGCGAGGTCTTCCTGTGGCGCCAGCACAACCGCCTGGTGCAGGGCGAGAAGGTGTGGGAGACCGCCCGCCGCAGCCGCCCCGGCTTCCGCGCCGCGAACGTGTGCTGGTGGTACGCGATGGGCGCGACCACCGACGTCACCGTGACGCCGCGCCCCATCTACCACGCCGACGGGCGCAAGAGCCCGGACTGCTACACGGTGCCGGCGCGCCTGCACGACGAGCTGACCGCGGCGCTGGGCGAGTTCCCGCTGTTCCACTACTGGGGCGCGGCCGCCGACATCCGCTCGTCGGAGTGGATCGCGCGGGCGGCGGAGCGGATCCTCGTGTCCGAGCGGCCCGACCTCGAGCTGGTGTACCTGCCGCACCTCGACTACGACCTGCAGCGCTTCGGACCCGACGCGCCGCAGGCGATCGCCGCCGCGCGGGAGATCGACACCGTCGCCGGCCGCCTCGTCGCCGCCGCGCGCGGCATCGGCGCCACCGTCGTGGTGCTGTCGGAGTACGGCATCACCGGCGTGTCGCGCACGATCGACATCAACCGGGCGCTGCGCCGCGCCGGGCTCCTCGAGGTCTACACGCAGGCCGGGATGGAGTACCTCGACCCTTGGGTGTCGGCCGCGTTCGCCGTCGCCGACCACCAGATCGCGCACGTGTACGTGCGCCACCCCGACGACATCCCGCGGGTCCGCGACCTCGTCGCCGGGCTCGAGGGCGTGGACGAGGTCCTCGACGCCGAGGCGCAGCAGGCCGCCGGCATCGCCCACGAGCGCTCCGGCGAGCTCGTCGCCATCGCGGAGCCCGACGCCTGGTTCACCTACTACTACTGGCTCGACGACGAGCGCGCGCCCGACTTCGCCAGGACCGTGGAGATCCACCGCAAGCCGGGCTACGACCCGGCGGAGCTGTTCATGGACCCCGGCGACCCGCGCGTGAAGCTGCGCGCCGCGACGGCGCTGGCGCGCAAGGCGCTGGGCTTCCGCTACACCCTCGACGTGGTGCCGCTGGACGCGTCCTACGTCCGCGGCTCGCACGGGCGGCTGCCCGACGACCCGCAGGACGGGCCGGTGCTGCTGTGCTCCGACCCGGCCTACGGCAGGGAGCGGCTGGCCGCCACCGACGTCAGGGACCTGCTGCTGGACCTCGTCGGGGCACGCGAGCCGCGGCCGGGCTCGGCTGGGCGGCAGCCGACGTCCCGCTAGTCACCCCCGGCGTCAGCCGACCCCCAGGTAGGTCCGCTGCAGCGACGGGTCCGCCGCCAGCTCCTCGGCGGTGGCCTCGGCTTCGATGCGCCCGTTGACCATGAACAGCTGGCGCTGGGCCATCGCCGTGGAGGCGCGCAGGTTCTGCTCGACGACGAGCACGGCCACACCGCTGTCGACCAGACGGTGCACGGCCTCGACCATGATGTCGACGATGGCCGGGGCCAGCCCCTCGGACGGCTCGTCCATGAGCAGCAGCGAGCCGTTGAGCAGCAGCGCGCGCCCCACCGCCAGCATCTGCTGCTCGCCGCCCGACAGGTCCGCGCCGCCGTGCTGGCGGCGCTCGGCCAGGCGCGGGAAGAGGTCGTAGACGGCCTCGGGGGTCCAGCGCTTGTCCTTGGTCTTGGGCGCGAGCATGCGCAGGTGCTCGTCGACGGTCAGCGACGGGAACAGGCGGCGGCCCTGCGGCACGTAGGCGATCCCGGCTCGCGCCACCGCCTCCGGCGACTTGCCGTCGATGCGCTGGCCCTTGAAGACGATCTCGCCCGCCGCCGGCTTGAGGATGCCCATCAGGGTCTTGCACAGCGTGGTCTTGCCCATGCCGTTGCGACCCATGACGCCGACGGCCTCGACACCCATGGTCAGGTCGACGCCGTCGAGCACCAGCGCGGTGCCGTAGCCGGCCCGGAGGCCCTTGATCTGCAGGAGGGGTTCGCTCACGTCGCCGCCTCGCTGCCCAGGTAGATGTCGTGGACGCGGGTGTTGGCGCGGATCTCCTCGGGCGTGCCGTCGGCGATCGGGCTGCCGTCGGCCATCACGAAGACCCGCCGGCCGACCCGGAACGCGACGTCCATGTCGTGTTCGATCATGAGCAGGGTGGTGTCCTCGGCGAGCTCGGACAGCAGGCCGATGAGCCGCTCGCGCTCGCCGCGCGACAGGCCGGACGCCGGCTCGTCGAGCAGCATGACGTCCGGCTCGGTGATGACGCACATGCCGACCTCGAGCTGACGCTTCTGGCCGTGCGAGAGGTCCCCGACGAGCGTGTGCAGCTGGTCTGCGAGCCACACCTTCTCGGCGGCCTCCGCGGCGCGCTCGCGGAAGGCGCGCTCCCGCGCGCTGGTGCGGAACCCGCGGTGAGGCCCGTGCTTGCCGATCAGCGCGAGGTAGAGGTTGTCCTCCACCGTCAGCCCGTCGAAGGACCGCGCCTTCTGGTAGGTGCGGGCGACGCCGAGGTTGGGGCGGTCGCGGGACGGCAGCCGCGTGCAGTCCACGCCCTTGATGCGCACCGTCCCCGCGGTCGGCTTGAGGTCGCCGGCGATGACGTTGAACAGCGTGGTCTTGCCGGCGCCGTTGGGGCCGAGGATGACCAGCCGCTCGCCCTGGGCGACCTCGAGGTCGATGCCGTCCAGGGCGAGCAGACCACCGAACCTGACCCGCAGCCCACTGACCTGCACGATGGGCTCGCGCGGGGCGGTGCGGACAGGTTCGGTGGTCATGGCAGCTGGCGCTCCTGTGTGCCTACTGGTCCTGCGGGACGCCGTCGACGACCGGGACGAGGTTGCCCGACCACGGCAGGTCGCGCTCCTCGCACGGCGGGAAGTCGCGCGACGGCGGCGGCGTCTCGGTGCTGAAGGTGCCGCCGAAGGTCTGGTCGACGTCGGGCACCATCGCCACCGTCTCCTGGACGACCTCGCCGGACTCCTCGTCGACGACCAGCTGCGACAGGTACACGTCGACGATGCCGTTGTTGTTCTCGTCGAGCGTCACCTCGCCGTAGGGCGCCTCGAGGGTGAGGTTGCGCAGGGCCTCCTTCAGGTCCTCCTGGCCCTCGCCGAGGACGCCGCCGGTGGCCTCGAGCGCGTCGATCAGCGCCTTGCCGGCCAGGTAGTACATGTAGAAGAAGCCGAACCCGGCCGCCGTCGACGGCGGCGCAGGCTCACCGCCGCTCAGGCCGCTGGGCAGGGTCTCCCAGGTGGCGTCCGCGTCCTCGAGGTAGGACTCGATCTCAGGCGAGGTCACGTCCGTCGGCGGCGTCGCGAAGCCGCCGATGTAGGCGCCGGCGATGTCCGGGCCGAGGGCCTGGGCCAGGTCGGGGTTGAAGAACAGGTTGCCGGCGTGCTGCTCACCGGTCAGGTCGCCCTTGGCGTTGATGAAGGCCTCCAGCGCCGCCTGCGTCCCGGTGCCGCCCACGACCCAGAAGTAGCCGTCGACCTCACCCGGGTCGGGCAGCTGCTGGATGTAGGACGAGTAGTCGGTGGTCCCCAGCGGCGGGAACACGCGGTGCGTGACCTGGCCGCCCACCGCGCAGAAGTCGGCGATGAAGCCGGCGGCGGAGGTGTGACCGAAGCTGTAGTCGTCGGCGATGACCGCGACCGTGTCCCAGCCCTGCTCGTTGTGGAGCAGGTCACCGAGACCGGCGTTCCACATCGCGCCGTCAGCGTGGAAGCGGAAGTAGTTCGGAGCCTGGACCTCCAGCGTGGCCTCCTGGGCGCCGGCGGCGCCGTCGATGAAGGTCAGCTCGGGCTGCGACTCGGCGTACTCGGCGATCGCGATCGACTCGTCGCCCGACAGCGGGCCGATGACGACGTTGGCGCCGTCCTGCTCGACCAGGCGCCGCACCTCGCGGACGATCGTGTCCGCGGTGTCGTCACCGCAGCCGATGCCGACGAGCTCGATCGGCGTCCCCGCGACCTCGGCACCCTCGAAGCCGTCGAGCGCGCTCGTGGTCGAGTTCACCGTGGCGCCCGCGTGGCGGACCATGGCGAACACCGTGCCACCGACGACGTCCTCGTGGAAGCCGCCGAACGGCCCCTCGCACTCGCCGAGGATGCCCAGGCGCACGGGCTCCTGCTCGCCGCCGCCCTCGTCGCCGCCGTCGCCGCCGTCCTCGGTGCCACCGTCGGCGGCGGCCTCGGTGTCGTCGCCGGCGGGCTCCTCCTCACCATCGCCGTCCCCGCCGCCGCACGCGGCCGCGAACAGGCAGAGGATCGTGAGGAGGCTGGCCAAGCGCAGCCACTTCGTCTTCTTGCCTCGCATGTCGATCACAGGATCGTTCCTCTCTCTTCCGTCGTGGACGACATCGTGCCGTCCGTGGCCGTGTGGGCGGGTTGGGCTGCTGTGGACGCCGCGGTGCCGGACGCCGCCGACTCCAGGCTCGGGACGCGCACGCCCCGTCCGCCGGGGAGCAGGCGACGCACCCGCGCCGCGATCCCCACGAGACCCTCTGGCGACAACACCATGATCAGCAGCACGAGCAGGCCGATCAGGGTGTTGAAGCGGTCCTCGGTGATGCCGATGCGATCGACCAGCGGCAGCGACCGCAGGTAGTTGTTCGCAGCGACGTACACGAAGGCGCCGATCCACGCGCCCTCGAAGTACGAGATGCCACCGATGACCGCGATGATGAGGATGTCCAATGCCGGGCCGATGGCCACGGACGCGGGGTCGATCTGGCCGTTCCACCAGACGTTGACCAAACCCGACAGGCCGGCGACGAACCCGGCGATGGTGAACGCCAGGGCGCGGTGCACCGGGACGTTGACGCCCAGGGAGGCCATGCGGATGGGATCGTCGCGGATGCCCTGGAGGACCATCCCGAACGGGGTGTCGCCCACGAGCCGGAACCCCGCGTAGGCGAGTGCCGACAGCAGCAGGACGGTGTAGTACAGCCCCAGCGAGCTGTCGATCTGCGGCGGCGGCGTGATGCTGGTGACGCCGCTGGGGCCGGAGATGGTCACGACCTGCGCGAAGAAGTAGTAGCCGATGACGGCGTACACCAAGGTGAGCATCAGGAAGTAGATGCCGCTGCTGCGGCTGGCGATGAAGCCCAGCAGCAGGGCCACCACCGTGGTGATGGCGAGCGCGAAGAGGATCGACACCCACGGGTTCCAGCCCAGGTTCAGACCGCGGGCGCCGCTCTCCAGCACGGCGTTGCCGTACATGAACCCGGCGATCGCGAAGAACAGGATCTGGCCCAGCGAGACCATGCCGCCGTAGCGCGCCAGGAACACGACGGTGGCGGCGGTCAGGCCCAGCATCAGCGCGCGGGTGAGCACGAAGTCGACCAGGAACCCCGACACCGCCAAGGGCAGCAGGGCCAGGACGGCCACGACGACCACGAAGGCGACGAGGCCGATGAGGCGCGAGCGGCGGGTCTTCACGCTGCTCTCCCGAAGAGGCCGTAGGGACGGACCGCGAGCACGAGCGCGAGCATGACGAACGTGAAGATGATCGCGTAGAAGGCGTACTGGGTCGGCATGTAGGCGGGGGCGAACGCGGTCACCATCCCGTACAGCAGCGACCCGGCGACCGCGCCCTTGACCGAGCCCATCCCGCCGATGATCACCACGATCAGCGAGTTGAGCAGCCAGTTGCCGTCCGAGCCCGTGGCCACACCGGCGAACGAGGCGCCCATCACGCCGCCCATCCCGGCCAGGAACGAGCCGACGAAGAACGTCACGGCGAACACGCGCGCGATGTTGATCCCGAGCGCGCGGACCATCTCCTCGTCGTCGACGCCGGCGCGGATGACCATCCCCATGCGCGTGCGGTTGAGCCACAGCCACAGCAGCGCGCCGACCACCAGCGCCAAGCCCAGCATGAAGAAGCGACTGGTGGCGTAGCGGGCGCCGAGGATCGAGATGAAGTGGTTCACCGCGCCCGGCCAGGTCATGGTCAGCGCGAGACCGCCGAACACCCGCAGCATCTGGTCGGCCAGCACCACCGAGATCGCGATCGTGATGAGCGCTTGGCGCAGCTCCTGCCCGGCGTTCCAGCGCAAGAACACCAGGTAGATCAAGAATCCGATGACCGCGGCCACGAGCGACGCGACCAGCAACGGCACGATCCAGCTCGCCAACGACACATCAGCAGGTTCGATGTTGCGGGTCTTGCCCACCATGCGCTGCTGGACCTCGATCGCGACGAACGCCGCCAACAAGAACAACGATCCGTGCGCCATGTTGACGGTGCGCATCAGGCCGAAGATGAGCGTGAACCCCGATGCCACGACGAACAGCAGCCCGGCGAACGTGAAACCGTCCAGCAGCGTCGTCAGGAAGGCGCCGGGGCGGCGCACCGCGGGACCGGCCGGGGTGCCGTTCGACAGGAACAGGATCCACAGGGCCAGCAGCGCCAGCACCACCAGCAGCGCGATGCGGGGCACCCGCTGGATGATCTCCGCGCGCCGCGCTCGTGCGGCTTCGTGAGCGACTTCGCGATCGGTGGTCGCGGTCATGTCCTGACCTCAGCGCGCACGAAGGAAGATTGCGTCGCCGTTAGGGGAACGCGCCGCGACAAATGCGCCACACACCGCAAGGGTCGCAGGTTTCGGCTCTCAGTCTTCACAATTATCCGGCCCGCCTGTCCTTCCGAGCGGCCTCCGATGGTAGGGGCGCCGCTCGAGGGGTGTCAAGGATCTCTACTATCACCATCGCAGGGCAGACAGTTCACGTTCTGGGCACTATCTGCACTGCGGATAACCTCTGGAGTGCGGATGGCGACACGCAGCCCAAAGGCTGCGACCTCCGGACAGACCCCCCACAACGGCCGCCGCAGACGCTGGCGTGCCGCCACCGGCTGGCAGCGGCACGCCTGACGTCGTGATCGGCTGGCGGCTGTCGCCGGCCTACCCGGAGACCTTCTCCCAGCCGCCGCCGGCGGCCGAGCGCACCACCGCGTCGAGCACCTGCTGGACCTGCAGGCCGTCGGCGAAGCTCGGCCGGGGCTGCTCACCCGCGTCGAGCGCGCGGATGAAGTCGGCGAACTCGTGGGTGAAGGTGTGCTCCCAGCCGATGATGTGGCCCGGCGGCCACCACGCCTCCATGTAGGGGTGGTCGCTCTCGGTGATGAGCACGCGGCGGAAGCCCTGCTCGGCGGCCGGGTCCTCGGCGTCGAGCACCTGCAGCTCGTTGAGCCGCTCCAGGTCGAAGATGATGCTGCCCTTGGAGCCGTTGATCTCCACGGTCAGCCCGTTCTTGTGGCCGGTCGCGAAGCGCGTGGCCTCGAAGCTCGCCACCGCGCCGCCGCTCATGCGGGCCAGGAACAGCGCCGCGTCGTCGACGGTGACCTCGCCCCGCTCGCCGGACGCGCCGCCACCGGACAGCCCGCCGCCGGCGCCGGCCGGCAGCGGACGCTCCTTGATGAACGTCTCGGTCAGGCCCAGGACGCTGTCGACGGTGTCGCCCGTCAGGAACTGGACCAGGTCGATGATGTGCGCGCCGAGGTCGCCGAGCGCCCCGGTGCCCGCGATCTCGGCCCGCAGCCGCCACTCCAGCGGGAACTCCGGATCGAGGAGCCAGTCCTGCAGGTAGAGGGCGCGCACGTGGCGGATCTCACCGAGGCGGCCGTCGGCGATGAGCTTGCGCGCGAACGCGACGGCGGGCACGCGCCGGTAGTTGAAGGCCACCATGGCGCGGGCCCCGGAGGAGGCGGCGGCCTCGGCCGCCTCGACCATCGCGCGGGCCTCCTCGACGGAGTTGGCCAGCGGCTTCTCGCAGATCACCGACTTGCCGGCTTCCAGCGCGCCGATGGCGATCTCGGCGTGGCTGGAGCCGGGCGTGCAGATGTCGACGATCCCGATGTCGTCCCGGGCGACGAGAGCGCGCCAGTCGGTCTCCGTCGACTCCCAGCCGAAGCGCTTCGCCGCGGCGGCGACCCGCTCGGCGTTGCGGCCGCAGATCGCCGTCATGCGCGGCTGCAGCGGCAGGTCGTAGGCGTGCCCCACCGTGCGCCAGCCCTGGGAGTGGGCTTGCCCCATGAAGGCGTAGCCCACCATCCCGATGCCGATGGTGCGGTCGTTGTCGGTCATCTCACTCCCCCGAGGAGAAGGCGGCGTCGAACGCGCCGGTGGGCACTTCCCAGTCGAGCTTGCGCAGGAACTGGAGCGCCTCGGGCGCGCCGAACTCGCGGTCCATGCCGGCGTCCTCCCACTCCACGGAGATGGGGCCGTCGTAGCCGATCGCGTTCAGCATGCGGAAGCACGCCTCCCACGGGACGTCGCCGTGGCCCACAGAGACGAAGTCCCAGCCGCGGCGCGGGTCCGCCCACGGCAGGTGGCTCCCCAGCCGGCCGTTGCGGCCGTTGAGGTTGCGCTTCGACTCCTTGCAGTCGACGTGGTAGATGCGGTCCTTGAAGTCCCACAGGAACCCGACCGGGTCGAGGTCCTGCCACATGAAGTGGCTGGGGTCGAAGTTCAGCCCGAACGCCTCGCGGTGGCCGATGGCCTCCAGGGCCCGCACCGTCGTCCAGTAGTCGTAGGCGATCTCCGACGGGTGCACCTCGTGGGCGAAGCGCACGCCGACCTCGTCGAAGACGTCGAGGATCGGGTTCCAGCGGTCGGCGAAGTCCTGGTAGCCCTCCTCGATCATCTTCTCGGGCACCGGCGGGAACATCGCCACGGTGTGCCAGATCTTCGAGCCCGTGAAGCCGATGACCGTCTTCACGCCGAGCTTGGCCGCGGCCCGCGCCGTGTTCTTCATCTCCTCGGCGGCGCGCTGGCGCACCCCCTCGGGGTCACCGTCCCCCCAGATGCGGGCCGGCAGGATGCCCTTGTGGCGCTCGTCGATGGGGTGGTCGCACACGGCCTGGCCCACGAGGTGGTTGGAGATCGCCCAGACCTCCAGGCCGTACTTGGCGAGCAGCTCGCGGCGCCCCTCGACGTACTTGTCGTCCTCCAGCGCCTTGTCGACCTCGAAGTGGTCGCCCCAGCAGGCCAGCTCGAGGCCGTCGTAGCCCCAGTTCGCGGCCTTCTCCGCGAGCACCTCCAGGGGCAGGTCCGCCCATTGCCCGGTGAACAGCGTGAACTTGCGTGCCATGGTCGTCTCAGTCCTCCTTGCGTGCCACACACTCGGCGTCGCGGCGCGCCGCCCCGACTTCTGACGGCGGGCGACGGATGGTCGTCGTTGTCTAGCGCAGTCCCAGGATCAGGTCGATGACGAGCTGGTCGAGCCGCTCGTTGTAGTAGCCCCGGTCAGCCAGGGCCTCGGGGTCGAACTCGGTGGACAGCAGCTGCTCGGCCGCCTCGCGCGAGTAGCTGCCGATGGTCGGCTCGGCCAGCTGCGGGACGCTGGCGGCGGCCAGAGCCTCGCGGATCTCCGGGTCCTCGTCGAAGCGCTTGGCCTTCTCGGCCAGCGCCAGGTAGGTGCGCATGCAGCCGCGCGCGAAGTCCCACACGCCCTCGTGGTTCTCGTTGCGGTACTGCCGCGCGTCGAAGTGCCGCGGTCCGTCGTAGCCGCTCGACTCGAGCAGCTTGACGAGGAAGAACGCGTCCTTGATGCCCTCCGAGGCGAAGCGCAGGTCCTGGTCGTAGCGACCGATCTTCTGCGCGTTGAGGTCGATGTGGAAGAGCTTGCCGGCCCACAGCGCCTGCCCGACGGCGTGGTAGAAGCTCAGCCCGGCCATCTGCTCGTGGGCGACCTCTGGGTTCACCCCGACCATCTCGGGGTGGTCGAGGGTCTCGATGAACGACAGCATGTGGCCCACGGTCGGCAGGAAGGTGTCGCCGCGCGGCTCGTTCGGCTTGGGCTCCAGCGCGATCCGCATGTCGTAGCCGCGGTCGCGGATGTAGCCGCACAGGAAGTTGATCGCCTCACGGTAGCGGTCGAGCGCGTCGCCGATCGGCTTGGCGGCGAGCGCCTCCACGCCCTCGCGGCCGCCCCAGGCGACGATGGTCTTGGCCCCCAGCTCGCCGCCGAGGTCGATCAGCCGCAGCGCCTTCGCGATCGCGTAGCGGCGCACCTCGGGGTCGTTGGAGGTGAACGCCCCGTCCTTGAAGACCTTGTGCCAGAACAGGTTGGTCGTCGCCATGGTGACGACCATCCCGGTCTCGTCCAGGGCTTTGCGGAAGCGCTTGAGCACCGCCTCCCGCTCCTGCGGCGAGGCCCCGAACGGCACGAGGTCATCGTCGTGGAAGCTCACGCCGTAGGCGCCGAGGTCGGCCAGGCGGCGCACGATCTCGTCCGGCGGGATGGGACTGCGGGTCTCCTCCCCGAAGGGGTCGCGGCCCGGGTGGCCCACAGTCCACAGCCCGAAGGCGAACTTGTGCTCAGGTTTCGGCGTCAGATCGGTCATGCTTGGCTCCTCGTGGGACGGGCTGCGACGGTCGCGGGGCGGCCGTGCGGTCAGGCAGGTGCGGGATCGGATGCGACGACCGCGCGAGCCGCGCCGCCGCGGTCGGCGGCGCGGTCGGGGTCACGGACGGGGACGATGGTGGGGTCGGCGAGCACCGGAGCGAAGGCCAGCTCGACGGCGCCCATGAGCTCGGAGTCGTCGCCGAGCCGGGCGGAGGTGATGTCGACGAGCCGGCGGGCCGGGAACAGCGCGCGCCGGTCGAGCTCGAGCCGGACGGTCTCGGCCAGGTACGGGTAGGTCCTGGCGAACAGCCCGCCGAGGACGATGCGGCTGGGGTTGAAGATGTTGATGAGGCCTGCCAGGCCCACCCCCAGCCACGTCCCCACGGACTCCATGGCGGCGAGCGCGGTGGGGCTGCCGGCGGCCGCCTCTCGCAGGAGCGCGGCGACGGCGTCGCGACCGCCGGTGTCGGGGCGGCGCGCCTCCCGCAGCAGCGCGCGCTCGCCGATCTCGGTCTCCCAGCAGCCGCGGCTCCCGCAGCGGCACTCGACGCCGAACGGGTTGACGGTCATGTGGCCGACCTCGCCCGCGTAGCCGTCGGCCCCCACCAGTGGCTGGCCGGCGACGATGACGCCGGCGCCCACGCCGACCTCGCCGGAGATGAACAGCATGTCGTCGACGCCGGCGCCCGCGCCGCGGGTGTGCTCGGCGAGCGCGCCGAGGTCCGCCTCGTTGCCGACGAACACCGGCACGTCCAGCCCCAGCGCCTCGCTCATCATCTGGCCCAGCGGCACGTCGCGCCAGCCCAGGTTGGGCGCGAGGTGCACGTGGCCGTCGTCGCGGCGCACGAGGCCGACGACGGCGATCCCGACGCCGACCAGCGGCAGGTCGCGGACCGTCTCGACCGACAGGACCTCGTTGGCGAGGGCGACCAGGTCGGCGACGGTCTCCTGCGGTGACAACCGCCCGCGGGCGCGCGGCACCTGCCGCCGTGCCAGGACGCGTCCGCCGAGGCCCGCGACCGCGCACGACAGGGAGTCGACCTCCACGTCGCAGGCCAGCACGACGATGCTCGACTCCGGGACCTGGACGAGCGGCGACGGGCGCCCGGGGGTGCCCCTGCCCACGGGGCTGACCTCCTCGACCAGCCCGCGCGAGGCGAGGTCGGCGACGAGGGTGCCCACGGTGCTGCGGTTGAGCCCGGTGCAGGCGGTCAGCGTCGAGCGGGAGATCTGCCCGGCGCGGTGCACGTGCCCGAGGATGCGGCTCAGGTTGTTGCGGCGAACCGCCTCCTGATTGGAGCCGGGCCCGTTGCCCACACAGACCCCCTCGACTATGGTCACCTATTACGTCAGGTACAACAACAAACTACGGGACGGGGCGGAGCGCCGTCAACGCCTGGTCGTTCCACCCCCTTTGCGGAGGAGGTGACCGTGGCCGCTCGGCTGGTGGCAGGGGTGGACTGCTCGACGCAGGGCACGAAGGTCCTGGTGGTGGACCCTGACGACGGTCGGGTCGTGGCGCTCGGTCGGGCCTCGCACGACGTCACCGGGCGCGACGGCGCGCGCGAGACCGATCCCGAGCAGTGGTGGAGCGCGCTGCAGCAGGCGCTGGCGGCGACCGGCCGCGCCGCTGACGTCGCCGCGATCAGCATCGCCGGGCAGCAGCACGGCCTGGTGTGCCTCGACGCCGCGGGGCGGCCGCTGCGCCCCGCGATGCTGTGGAACGACACGCGCGCCGCGCCCGACGCCGCCGAGCTCGTCGCCAAGCGCGGCGCGGAGTGGTGGGCCGATGAGGTCGGCGTGGTGCCGGTCGCCTCGTTCACCGCCGCGAAGTGGGCGTGGCTGCGCCGCGTCGAGCCGGAGACCGCCGCGGCCACCCGCGCGGTGCGCCTGCCGCACGACTACCTCACCGAGCGGCTCACGGGCCGCGGCGTCACCGACCGCGGCGACGCCTCCGGTACCGCGTGGTGGTCGACGGCGACCGAGGCCTACGTGCCGGAGGTCCTCGAGACGATCGCTCTCGACACGGCGCTGCTGCCCGAGGTCCTGCGGCCCGACGAGGCCGCCGGCACGGTCACCTCCGCTGCGGCCGAGGCGCTGGGCCTGCCGACCGACGCGGTGGTCGGCCCCGGGACCGGCGACAACATGGGCGCGGCCCTCGGGCTGGGTCTGCCCGCGGGCGTCCCGGTGCTGAGCCTGGGGACGTCCGGCACCGCGTACACCGTGTCGGAGACGCGCGCAGTCGACCCGAGCGGGGTGGTCGCCGGGTTCGCCGACGCCAGCGGGCGCTTCCTGCCGCTGGCGGCGACGCTGAACTGCACGCTGGCGGTCGACCGCGTCGCCGCCTGGCTGGGGCTGGAGCGGGACGCCGCCGAGCCGGGCGACGGGGTCGTGGTGATGCCGTACTTCGACGGCGAGCGCACGCCGAACCTGCCGATGGCGGCGGGCACGATCGCCGGGCTGCGCCACCACACCACGCCGGCGCAGGTGCTCGGCGCGACCTACGAGGGCGCGGTGGTGTCGCTGCTGGAGGCGCTCGACGCCCTCGACGAGGCCTCCTCGGGCATCGTCGACGACGCCCCGATCGTGCTCATCGGCGGCGGGGCCCGGGGCCGCGTGTGGCGCGAGGTCGTCGCGCGCCTGTCGGGGCGGGCGCTGGAGATCCCCGCCGCCGAGGAGCTCGTCGCCCTCGGCGCCGCGGTGCAGGCCACCAGCGTCCTGACCGGCGAGGACCCGGCGTCGGTCGCCGCACGCTGGGACACCCGCGCCGGCGACCGCGTCGACCCGCAGCCGCGCGACGACGCGACCCTGGCCCGCATCCGCACCGTCCGCGAGGCGGCC
>Ga0207864_1001770_pt1 | contig 22557 bp, 21 predicted proteins | sample HigsolmetaAR202D_FD_184834 | JGI IMG/M metagenome (GOLD analysis project Ga0207864, IMG submission 184834) | Ionic liquid and high solid enriched microbial communities from the Joint BioEnergy Institute, USA - AR20-2-D (SPAdes) (version 2) ... | reverse complement strand
GGCCGCCGACCTTGGCGCGGCCGTCGCCGAGTGGGGCCGCAGCCAGCTCCGAGCCGCGCCCCTGGCGGATCGCCAGCGGGCGGCCGAGGGCGCCGGCGAGCACGATCGCCGCCGAGCCGGTCGCCTCGTCCTCGCCGACGCCGGCGCCGAGCCAGAAGCAGCGCGAGCGGACCCGGCCCGCGGCCTCGTCGACCCAGGACCAGGCGTAGACCCCGTCCTCGCGTCCCCCCGGCGGCCCGTCCAGCGCCTCCACCTCGGCCGGCGAGCCCAGCCGGATCAGCTCCCAGGGCGGCGACCACGCGACCGGGGCGGCGACGAAGGCCGGCGCCTCCTCCCCCGCGCCGGCGCGCGCCTCGACCTCCCCGGCCGGCGGCCGCAGGACGGGGCACGGCACCCCTTCGCGCTCCAGCAGCCACGCGGCCCCGACCGTCGGGTGGCCGGCGAACGGCAGCTCGCCACCGGGGGTGAAGATCCGGATCTCGCCGCGCTCCGGGTCGTCGACGAAGACCGTCTCCGAGAACCCGAGCTCGGCGGCGACCGCCTGCCGCCGCGCGGCCGGGACCTGCGACCCGTCGAGGAAGACCCCGAGCGGGTTGCCGCCCGCGCCGTCGGGGCCGACGAAGACCCGCAACACGTGCAGCGTCGCCATCTCCCCGACCCTACTTCGTGTGGTGGCCGGCGGTCGCGCTCGGCGCCCGCGGCCAGGGCCGTCGCCCGGCGCTCCGGCGGGACGGCTACCACCTGGCGCGGCGAGCAGGGCCGCTCAGAGGATCGGCAGGAAGTTTTCGATCTCGTACGGGGTGACCTGGACGCGGTAGTCGTCCCATTCCTGGCGCTTGATGTCGATGAAGCGCCGGAAGGTGTGCTCGCCCAGGGTGCGCAGCACCAGCTCCGACTCGGCCGCGATCTCAATCGCCTCGCCGAGCGTTTCGGGCAGCTGTTCGATCCCCTGCTGCGCCAGCTCCTCGGGCGAGAGGTGGTACAGGTTCTGCTCCATCGGCTCGGGCAGCTCGTAGCCCTTCTCGATCCCCTCCAGGCCCGCCTGCAGCATCCCGGCGAAGCACAGGTACGGGTTGCAGGAGGGGTCGGGGCAGCGCAGCTCCGCCCGCGTCGCCGCCTCCTTGCCCGGGTGGTAGAGCGGCACCCGGATCAGCGCCGAGCGGTTGCGCCGCGACCAGGCGAGGTAGACGGGCGCCTCGTAGCCGGGCACCAGACGCTTGTAGGAGTTGACCCACTGGGCGAACAGCGGCGCGATCTCGCGCGCGTGCTTGAGCTGGCCGGCGATGAACGACTTCGCCACCGGCGAGAGGTAGTAGGGGTCGTCGGGGTCGAAGAAGGCGTTCTTGCCGTCGCGCGAGAGCGACTGGTGGACGTGCATCCCGGACCCGTTCTCGCCGAACAGCGGCTTCGGCATGAAGGTCGCGTGCCAGCCGTACTTCATCGCGTACTCCTTGACCACGATCCGGTACGTCATGCAGTCGTCCGCCATCTGCAGGGCGTTCTTGAACCGCATGTCGACCTCGTGCTGGGAGGGGCCGACCTCGTGGTGGGTGTACTCGACGTGGATGCCCATCCGCTCCAGCGCCAGCACGGTCTCCCGCCGCAGGTCGGAGCCGGCGTCCAGCGTCGTCAAGTCGAAGTAGCCGCCCTCGTCGAGGACTTCCGGCACCCCGCCCTCCGGCTTGGCCGACTTGAAGTAGAAGAACTCCAGCTCCGGGCCGACGTTGTAGGCGTCGAAGCCCATCTCCTCGGCCCGCTTCAGGGCGCGCCGCAGGATCCAGCGCGGGTCGCCCTCGTAGGGGCCGCCGCCGGGGACGCGGATGTCGCAGAACATGCGCGCGACCGCGTTTTCGCCCTCCGGGCGCCAGGGGATGATCGCGAAGGTGGTCGGGTCGGGGACCGCGATCATGTCCGACTCCTCGATCGGGTTGAAGCCGGTGATCGAGGAGCCGTCGAAGCCCATGCCGCCCTCGAAGGCGTCCTCCAGCTCGGCGGCGTTGATCGAGAAGCTCTTCAGCTGCCCGAGGACGTCGGTGAACCAGAGGCGGACAAAGCGCACGTCCGCCTCCTTCACGGTCTCGATGACGTCGGCGGCGGTGCGGGGTTGATCGGCCATTCCTGCCTCCTGGTGCTGTGCGGGAGGAACGCAACGATAGGCCACGGCTCGGCGGGTGTGGGCGAGGCGGGGTTGCGGGTACAGGGAGGGCGCGCCAGGCGGCTTGAAAGGAGCGCGGGCAGGCGATATAACTTACCTGTCGTAAGTAGGAAGCCAAAGGTAAAGTAAAGGCCAGTATCGGCTCTGCGAAGCGAAATCTCGCTTCCCGCGCGGAGCCAGAGACGAGATTGACGTGACGGTAAAAACCGCAGTAAGCAGATTCCAGATCCACGACGAGCTGACCGCGCCGGACGAGAGCGCCGCGCTGATCAAGGCGATCCAGGCGGCCGGCGGGGCGGTGAGCAAGTTCGTCGGCGTGCTCGCCGGCTCCCCCGCGGTGCTGCGGGCGTACACGCGCATGCGCTCGGAGCTGCGCGGCGGCGTCCTCCCCCGCCCGACCCGGGAGCGGATCGCGCTCGCGGTCGCCGAGCACCGCGAGGACAACTACAGCATCGCCCAGCACGCGAAGTCGGCGCGCCAAGCGGGGCTGGGGCTGGACGAGATCTCGCGCGCCCGCAGCTTCACCTCGTCCGACCCGAAGGAGGCGGCCCTGCTCACCTACCTGAAGGAGACGCTGGAGTCGGACGGGCCGCCGCCGCTACACCTGCACGAGGAGGCGCGCGAAGCGGGCTGGAGCGACGAGGAGATCCTCGAGGCGATCGGCCACTTGGCCCTGAACGAGTTCCAGAGCCTCGTCGCCGGGGCCGCGGCCCTGCCCCAGGACCAGGCCACCCCCCGCGTCCTCCCGGACGCGGCCTAGGCGGGCGGCGGCAGCGCGCCGGCCGGCGCGGCGCGGTCCCCCGCCGCGCCCGCGCCGCCGCGCGTCAGCGGCCCTCGACCAGCGTGGCGGTGTAGAGCAGGCGCGCCGTCGTGTACTTGCAGCCGTACGTGGCGCGGGAGCCGACTCGTTCCTGCGCTTCGCCGCGGCGGATGTCGGCGGAGCTGCGGCAGGCGCCGGGGGCGCGGCTCGCCCGCCAGACGTTGTTGGCGGGCAGGTTCTGGGCGAAGGCGGGCGCCCAGGTCGGCACGCTGATGCCGACGATGTCCCCCGCCTCGACCCGCAGGTTGGTGCCGAAGCGGACCGTCTGGCCGAGGTAGGGCGTCAGCACGCGCAAGGAGCTGCGGGCGCGCAGCTCGTAGCGGGGCGGCTCGGTGCCGGGGATGCGGCGCAGGATCACCAGGCGCGCCTGCGGCGGGGCGCCGAAGAAGCCGTTGAAGAAAGCGCGCTGCTTGTTGGTCGGCTGGGAGAGGGTCAGCGTCCAGGCAGTGATGCGCCCCCGGTGCGGGACCCGGAACGGCAGCCGCGTCTGGCCGTTGGCGACCTGGAAGCCGGTGACGCTGCCGATCGCCTGGCACGGGGTCTCCGGGCAGGCGGGGTCGGGGACGGTCGAGGTCTGGCCGAGGATCACCGTGGTCGGCTGCACGCGGGCGTCGGCGCCCGGGCCGACCAGGGCGGCGAGCAGCGCGAACGAGCCCGCCAGGGCAAGCGCCGCCGCCACGCGCCGCCGCAGGTTCACCGCTCCGATCCGAGGCTTCGTCATTCCGGCCGCTCCTCTCATGGTCTCCGTCGTCTCGTCCGCTTGTCCTCTCCGGTCGCGCCACTCGCGCGCCCCGGCCCCGCCGCCGGGCGGGCCGAGCGTAACTTCGCACCCGCGGGGCCGGATTCCTGCCTCAGTTCCCCGGGAGCCGGCGGCCGCTCAGCGCCGCTTCGCCGTGGACGCGAACTGCAAGGCCACGGCGTAGCGCACCTTCCCCACCCCGACGCTCTCGAAGTCGAGCGCTTCGCTGGCCGCCTCGGTCAGGTCCCAGGCGCGGCCCCGGATGTAGGGGCCGCGGTCGATGACCCGGGTGACGAGGACGCGGCCGCGGTGCATGAACTTGACCAGCGTGCCGCAGGGCAGCGTCTTGTGGGCGACGCCGACCGTGGTCTTGCGCAGCCTCTGCCCGCAGGCGGTGCGGCGGCCGTAGAGGCCCGGGCCGTACCAGCTCGCGCCCCCGACCCGCCAGGCGGTGAAGGCGATCTGGTCGGTGGAGGTGCCGGCGACGGTGGAGGCGAACGGCGAGGCGCCGCCGGTTGCCGCGCCGGCCGGTGCCGCGGCCGCGAGGCCGGCCAGCAGCGCCGCTGCGACAGCCAGGCAGGCTGCCCGGCGCGGAGTGCGATATCGGTTCTTGCTCATCTCTCTTTCGGACGCTTGCGGGGTTAGCTGTCGGGCTCGCGCCGAAAGAGCTGGCGCTACGCGGCCGTGGCCGCGATTCGCCCCGAACCGGTGGGTCCCCCGCTCTCCGCGTTATGTGGCGGAGATTCAGCGGAAGTTTTGCGGCAGGTTAGCAAACGCTAAGACAGGAGCCCCGGCGCGCGGGAGCCCCCGCATGGGAAAGGCCCCCGCGCGGGGGCCTTTCCGGTAGCGGGCCTGTAAGCCGGATTCTGTCGAGAGCGACCATCCATCTGTGCGGCCTACCTGGACCTCGCCGGGCCGGGTCGACGGTCCTGCTTGGCCTTGCACCGGGCGGGGTTTGCCTGGCCGCCGCGTCACCGCGACGCCGGTGCGCTCTTACCGCACCATTTCACCTTTGCCTGTACGCGGCTCACGTGAGGCCGCGCCATCGGCCGTGTCATTTCTGTGGCACTTTCCCGCGGGTTTCCCCGGGTGGGCGTTACCCACCGCCCTTGCCCTGTGGTGTCCGGACTTTCCTCGAAGGGGTTTTCTCTCCCCTCCGCGGCCGCTCGGCCCGCAAGGACAAGGGTAGCTCGCCCGCGGCGCCGCTCCAAGCCGGGGCCGGCTGTGGTCGGGACGAGGCCCGCCCCCTCGCCGGGGGCGGCCCCTCGCCGGCGGCGCGGAGGGCGGCTATCTTGCCTCGCGATGCGGACCGCGGTGGTCACGGGAGCGGGGAGCGGGCTGGGGCGCGCGAGCGCGCTGGAGCTGGCGCGGCGCGGCTTCGCCGTTTGGGCGGCCGACATCGACGCCGCGGCGGCGGCGCGCACGGCGGCCGACGTCGCGGCGCTCGCCGGGCCCGGCGGCGGCCCGGCCCCCGAGGCGCACGCGGCGACGCTCGACGTGCGCGACGAGACGGACTGCCGCTCGCTGGCCGCAGCGGTGCTCGCCGACGCCGAGCGCCTCGACCTCTGGGTCAACAACGCGGGCGTCTTCTTCACCGGCCCCGCCTGGGAGCAGACCGCGGCGCAGCGGCGGGCGATGCTGGAGGTCAACGCGCTCGGGGTGATCAACGGCACCCTCGCCGCGCTGGAGCCGATGCGCGCCGCGGGGCGCGGGCACGTGGTCAACGTCGTCTCCCTCGCCGGGCTGGTGGCGCCGCCGGGCGAGGTCGTCTACGCGGCGAGCAAGCACGCGGCGCTCGCCTTCTCGCTCGGGACCCAGTTCGACCTGCGCCGCGCGGGCGAGCGCGGCGTGCGCGTCTCGGCGCTCTGCCCGGACGGGATCTGGACCCCGATGATCGAGGACAAGCTGGACGACCCGGAAGCGGCGGGCTCCTTCTCCGGCCGCCTGCTGCGAGTCGAGGAGGTGGCGCGGGAGGTGGCGCGGCTGGCCGAGCGCCCGCGGCCCGTGGCCTCGGTGCCGCGCCGACGCGGGGCGCTGGTGCGGCTCTTCGACCTCCTCCCCGGCCCCTCGATGCGGCTGCTGCCGCTGGTGATGTGGGACGCGCGGCGGCGCCAGCGCGCCTACAAGCGCCGGATCGAGGCCGGCCGCTGGCCCTGAGGGGCGGTCGCGCCGCTCAGACCTTGCGGAAGACGCCGATCACCTTGCCGAGCACGCGCGCCTCGGTGGTCAGGATCGGCTCCATCTCGTCGTTCTCCGGCTGCAGCCGGATGTGGTCCTTCTCGCGGTAGAAGCGCTTCACGGTCGCCTCGTCGCCGATCAGGGCGACGACGATCTCCCCGTTCCCGGCGTCGTCGGCCGGCCGCACGACCACGTAGTCGCCTTCGAGGATGCCGGCGTTCTTCATGCTTTCGCCCCGCACCTGAAGGATGTAGTCGCCGTCCTCGCCGCCGATCACGTCCGGGATCTCGAGGTACTCCTCGATGTTCTCCTCGGCCAGGATCGGCTCGCCGGCGGCCACCTGGCCGACCAGCGGCAGCCCGCCGCCGGGCCGGATCGTCCGCTTCGCCTTGTCGAACAGCAGCTCGATCGCGCGCGGCTTTGACGGGTCCCGCTTCAGCAGGCCCACCTTCTCCAGGTTGGCGAGGTGCGCGTGCACGGTCGAGGAGGAGTGCAGGCCGACCGCTTTGCCGATCTCCCGCACCGTCGGCGGGTAGCCCGTGCGCGCCGCGTACTTGCGGATGAAGTCGAAGATCTCTTTCTGCCGCTTGGTCAGGTCGAGGTCAACCATCGTCGCTCCCGCCTCCCGCGTGCCGGGTTTCGCAGAACTCGTGCCGGGTCTCGGAGATGCCGAACACCTGTTCGTAGGCTAACGACCCCGCCCGACGCTCGCAACCCACCCCGCCCGGCCCCGCGCCAGCCGGGCCGCCCCTCCCGCGACCATCTAGAATCGGCCTCCCTCAAGCGGCTGTGGCGGAACTGGTAGACGCGCAAGGTTGAGGGCCTTGTGGCCCGCAAGGGCCGTGGAGGTTCGACTCCTCTCAGCCGCATCGCGCTCGCGCGCGGGGCCGCCCGCCCCTGCGCGGCTCCGTTTCGGGCGCCCGGCGGCGGGTACGTCGAGCCCGATGGACGAGCGCGAGCGGACCGACCTGCAGGAAGACGCCTTCGACGAGCGGCCCGAGATGCCGGGGCTCGACGAGGAGCTGATCGAGGAGGCCGAGGACGGGGCGGCGGCCGAAGCGCGGCGGATCGGCGGTCGCAGCGGCATGGAGGGCATGGACCCTGCCGAGCGGGCCGCGGCCGAGCACGGCGGCGGCGAGGCGGAGGGCTTCGAGGAAGCCGAGGAGCTACTGGCCGAGCAGGCGGCGCACGGCGGCCGCCCGGTCAACCCGCTGCGCGACGCCGGCCGGCCCGAGGCCGAGCCGAGCGACGCCACGTACGGCGAGGCCGACGAGATCGACTCCAGCGAGGACGACCGCGACACCTGACGCGGCGCCCCCGCCTAACGCGCGCTGCCCCTGACGCGCGCCCACCCGCCTCTCCGCGCCCGGTTGCCTTTTGTCGCCGGCCCCGGTTGCCTTTTGTCGCCCAGAGGGCTACAAGCGTGGAGGGGTCCCGGTGCGTCCCCGGTCCCCGGTTGCGCGCCTGCGCCCGGTTGCCTTTTGTCGCCCAGAGGGCTACAAGCGTGGAGGGGTCCCGCGCGCGCTCGCGCGCTGGCCCACGCCTTCGGTGCTGGCCCGCGCCTTCGGTGCTAGCCCGCGAACTCGGTGCTAGCCCGCGCCTTCGGTGGCGCCCAGGGCGCGGTCGATGAACGGGCCGAGCAGGTCTGCGACCGCGGCCGCGGTCGCCTCCGGGTCGCCGCTCGGCGTGGTCACGTGGCTGATCGCCAGCCGCGCCAGCGTTTCGGCCAGCAGCCGCACGTCGTCCTCGCCCGCCTGCGGCCAGCCCTCCTCGATCACCCCGGCCAGCCGCTCGGTCGCCCACTGGACGACCGGCACGCCCTGCGTGGTCACGAACGGCAGCATGCCGCCGGTGCCGTCGTCGCTGAGCAGGATGCGGATCAGCGGGTCCTCGCCGGCGGCGCGCAGGAAGTGCTCCAGCGCGGCGCCGACCGCCGCTCGCGGGTCGTCGAGGTGCTCGCGCACCGCCGCCTCGACGTCGCCGAGGAACCGTTCGCCCTCGTTGATGACGAAGGCGAGACCGAAGTCGTTGCGGTTGCCGAACTCGTTGTAGAGGGTCTGGCGGCTGATCCCGGCGGCGGCAGCGATGTCCGCCATCGTGATCTGCGACCAGGGGCGCTCGGCGAGCTGGTCGCGGGCGGCGGCGAACACGGTCTGGCGCAGCAGCTCGCGCGCCGCCTGCTGGTAAGGGGTTCTGGCACCCGCCATCACCCCCAATCGTCGCAATGACGCCGGTCAGTCGTCGTCCGGGTGCGGCTCGAAGTCGACCTTGTCCCGGACCCCGCAGTCGGGACAGGGCCAATCGTCGGGGACCTCGCTCCACGGGGTGCCGGGCGGGAAGCCCTCGCGCGGGTGCCCCTCGGCCTCGTCGTAGACGTAGCCGCAGCAGGGGCAGCGCCAGGCTCTCACGGCACTCACCGGGAGCCCTCCCTGGCCCTTGTCGCCCCCACCTCCCTGACTCTTGTCGCCCACAGGGCTACAAAGGGCGCAGGGATCGCTGCGGCCATGCGACCGCTGACGCAAGGGCTCATGCGGCGCCTCCGTAGCGGGCGAGGATCTTCTTCCGCTTGGGCGGGTGGATGTTGGCCCGCGTCACGTCGCCGCCGTAGTGCTCCAGCAGGCGCGGGTCCATCACCCGCCGCCACAGGGGCGGGATCCAGGCCAGCACGATCATCCCCGCGTAGCCGGTCGGCAGCTGCGGCGCCTCGTCGACGTGGCGCAGGGCCTGGTAGCGGCGGGTCGGGTAGGCGTGGTGGTCGGAGTGCCGCTGCAGGTGGAAGAGCAGCACGTTGGAGGCGACGTTGTTGCTGTTCCAGCTGTGCTCGGCGCGGCAGCGCTCGTAGCGGCCGTCCTCCTTCTTCTGCCGCAGCAGGCCGTAGTGCTCGAGGTAGTTGACGACCTCCAGTAGCGAGAACCCGATCACGGCTTGGAGCAGCAGGTAGGGCAGCACGACCGGGCCGAAGATGATCGCCAGCGCCGCGAAGAGGACGACCGTCATCGCCCAGGCGGTGAGGATGTCGTTGCGGATCGAGAAGCGGGAGACGCCGAGCCGGTCGAGGCGCTTGCCCTCGATCTCCCAGGCGGAGCGGAGGCTGCCGACGACGGTGCGCGGCAGGAACTCCCAGAAGCTCTCCCCCAGGCGGGCGCTGGCGGGGTCCTCGGGGGTGGCGACGCGCACGTGGTGGCCGCGGTTGTGCTCGATGAAGAAGTGGCCGTAGCCGGTCTGGGCGAGGGCGACGCGGCTGAGCCACTTCTCCACGCTCTCGCGCTTGTGGCCGAGCTCGTGCGCGGTGTTGATGGCGACGCCACCGACGACGCCCATCGTCAGCGCAAGGCCGATGCTTTCGGCGACCGAGAGCCCGCCGTCGGCCCACAGCCAGCAGGCGAAGACGAGGCCCGCGTACTGGACCGGGATGAAGAGGTAGGTGCACCAGCGGTAGTAGCGGTCCTGTTCGAGGTACTTGAGGACGCTGTCGGGCGGGTTGCTGGAGTCCATCCCGATCGCGATGTCCAGCAGTGGGAAGACGACGAAGACGAGGAACGGCCCGAAGAACCAGAACGCCCCGACCCCGGTCAGCGAGACCAGGGCCCAGCCGATGAACGGGGCCATCGGGACGACGACAGCCAGCAGCCACGCGTAGCGCTTGCCGTCCTTCCAGGTGGCGGGGTTGACCTCGACGTCCTCGTGGTGGTGGTGGTGGTGAGCGTGCCCTGCGGTCGTGGCCTCCACGGCGCCTCCTTGTCGCGTTTGGACCCTGCGCGGGACCCTAGACAAATATGGCTGTTATGTCAAACATAGCTACAACTAGGGGAGATCTGTATTGGGAGCCCAGGGCCGGGGGCCGGGCAACGGGAACCGGGCAACACCCCGGTCCCTGCCCCGGGGTCCCTGCCCCGGTCCCCGCTCGCGCCCCCGCTCCGCGCGGTTGAGCTTTGTCCCGCTCCGCGCAACGAATCTCAACCGCATCCCTGACCCGCTTCACGCGGTTGAGCTCTGCCCCGCCCAGCGCAACGAATCTCAACCACATCCATGGCCCGCTCCGCGCGGTTGAGGTTGGTTCCGCCCGTCGCAGCAAACCTCAGCCACACCGGTGCGGTTGAGGTTTGGGGCGCGTGGCGCGACGAAGCTCAGCCACTTCACCGGGCAAACCGGGCCGTCTCGCTTGTGTCTCGCTCATGTCTCGCTTGTGGTTGAGGTTCGTGGCGCCTGGAGCGACGAAGCTCAACCACGCCGAGGGGGCGTGATGCGGTTGCGGTCTGTTTCGCCGAGCGGCACGAAGCTCAACCGCGTGAGCGTGGTTGCGATCTGTTCCGCGGGGCGGCACGAAGCTCAACCACACTTGGTGGCTGACCGTGCTCGGGACGCGGTGGGTGGCGGTTTGCGGTGGGTGGGGACGCGCGCAGCGGTCGCTCGAAAGGCGGGAAGCGCGGGATCAGGGGATGCGGCGGGTGGGGCCGGGGTGCGCCCTCCGGCCGATCGGGGGCTGATGGGCCGGAGGGCGCGGCGGGGGACGCTCAGGCAGCGCGGCGGTCTTCGGCCTCGTCCTCGTCGACGTCGAGGACGAGGCGGTCGGGGGCAGTGTGGCGGACCTTGAAGTCGAGGCTGGAGAGCTGCTCGAGTTCGCGCACCAGCTCGGTCGGCTCGTCGAGGCGGACCGAGAGGGTGGCGCGGCCCTCGGAGAAGCGCTCGATCGAGATCTCGGAGGCGCCGGTGCGGCCGACCGCGTCCTCGAAGCCGACCAGCTGGGAGAAGTCGCCCAGCGGGCCGATGTCGAGCCGGACCAGGCCCTCGAACAGGCCCTCGGCCGAGTCCTCGCCCCCGTCGGCGGGGCCGAGGCTGGCCGCCCGTCGCTCCTCGCGCGGCGCGCCGCCGCGGATGCCGGCGCCGTTGGCGCTCGCCGCGCCGTCGGCGCTCCCGTCGGCCCTGGAGGCGCCGCTCTTGGGCGCCGCCTCGGGGTAGGCGTCGGTGAGCGCCTGCACGCGCTTGCTCACCTCGACCGCCTCGCGCAGCGCTTTCATCCGGATCCGGGTCGCCTGGCCGCGCGCCTGCGCCTGCAGCTCCTCGAGCCGGGCGGTGATGGCGTCCAGGGAGGCGATGCTGCGCTGGTGGCACTCGTTCGCCTCGGCGAGCCGCTCGCGGAGGCCGCGAATCTCCCGCTCGCGCTCCAGCACCATCGCCGACAGCGACGCGGTCTCGCCTTCGAGCTCGACGAGCTCCTGCCGCTGGCGCTCCAGGCGCGCCTCAAGGCTCATCAGGTGCGCGTCCCGCGCCGCCAGCGCCTCGTCCACGTCGGAGCGCCGGTAGCCGAAAAGCGACCGCCTGAAGCTTCCCATGGCAGCACCGTAAGGGCGCCTTCGGACGGCAAAACGGCGCACCCCCGCATCCCACGCGCGCCGTCCCACACGGCGCCCGCGGACCGGGACCGGCTCGCCGCCCGCCCCACAGCCGCGGCGCCTCGGCCTCCACCCGCCGCGGTCAGGCGCTGCGCGCCTGCGGCTCCTCCCCCTGACCCGGCTCCAGGGCCAGCCGCGGCGCGTCCCGCCACAGGTCCTCGAGCTGGTAGCGCTCCCGCGCCTCGGGCGTGAACACGTGCAGCACGCAGTCCAGGTAGTCGAGGATGATCCAGCCGGCGTCCCCGGCCCCCTCGACGCCGCCCGGCAGCAGGCCCGCCTCCTGCTTGACCCGCAGCCGCACCTCGTCGACGATCGCCGCCGCCTGGCGCTCGTTGCGCGCCGTGCAGATGGTGAGGAAGTCGGTGTATGTGACGAGGTCGCGCATGTCCAGCACCACCACGTCCTGCGCTTTTTTGTCGTCGGCCAGCGCCGCCAGCCGCCGCGCCAGTTGCTCCGAGCGCCCGCCCCTCACCGGTAGACCCCCTTTTCCTCGATGAAGCGGGCGACCGAGTCCGGGACCAGGTAGCGCAGCGGCCGCCCCGCCGCCGCCCGCTCGCGCACCGCCGAGGAGGAGACGCCGAACTGCGGCATCTCCAGCATCGTGCAGCGGTCCGCCGCGCCGAGGCTGCGCATCGTCGCCGCCACCTCGGCGTCGGAGACGCCCGCTCGCCGCGCCACCGCCAGCCGCGCCAGCTCGACCACGCGCTCGGGGCGGCGCCAGCTCTCCAGCCCCACGGCGGCGTCCGCCCCCATCACGAACACCAGCTCCGTGTCTCCGCGCTGCTCGGCAAGCAGCTCCAAGGTCTCATACGTGTAGGACGGCCCCTCGCGCTCGACCTCCAGCGGCGAGACCGTGAAGCGGCCGTCGTCGGCCGCCGCCAGGCGCGTCATCGTCAGCCGCACCGCCCGCCCCGGGTCGTCGACGATCCGCTTGTGGGGCGCCTCGCCGGTCGGCACCAGCACCACCTCGTCCAGACCGAGCTGCCACAGCGCCTCCTGCGCCAGAGCCATGTGGCCGAGGTGGGGCGGGTTGAAGGCGGAGCCGAGCACGCCGACCCCACCCCGGGGAGAGCCGGTCGCGGCCGGGCCGCTACTCACGCACCTGGCCCGTGCCGCGGGCCACGTACTTGAAGGTGGTCAGCTCGCGCATCCCGATCGGGCCGCGGGCGTGCAGCTTCTGGGTCGAGTTGCCGATCTCGGCCCCCATCCCGTACTCGAAGCCGTCCGTGAAGCGGGTCGAGGCGTTGATGTAGACGGCGGCGGCGTCGACCCCGGCCGCGAAGCGCTCCGCGGCCTCCTCGTCGGCGGTGACGATCGCCTCCGAGTGCCCGGTCCCGTGGCGGTTGATGTGCTCGATCGCCTCCTCGACCGAGTCGACGACCGCGACCGCCATCTTCAAGCCCAGGTACTCGGTGTCCCAGTCCGCGTCGCTCGCCGCGCCGACCTCGACCCCGCCGGCCAGCTCCCGCGCCCGCTCGTCGCCGACCAGCTCGACCCCGGCGGCCGCGAGGTCGGCGAGCACCGCGGGCGCGAACCGCGCCGCCACCGCGGCGTCGATCAGCAGCGTCTCGGCGGCATTGCACACGCCCGGGCGCTGCACCTTGGCGTTGACGGCGATCCGCCGCGCCATCTCCAGGTCGGCGGCGGCGTGGACGTAGACGTGGCAGTTGCCCGCCGCCGCGTACATCACCGGCACCGTGGCGACGTCCTTCAGCGCCGCCTTCAGCCCCTCGCCCCCGCGCGGGATCAGCAGGTCGACCGCGTCCTCTTGCGTCGCCAGCTCGCCGAGCTGCTCGCGGCCGCCGCCGGCCAGCAAGGTGACCGCGTCCTCGGGCAGGCCCGCCTCGGCGAGCGCCTCGCGGACGACCGCCGCCAGGGCGCCGTTGGAGCGCTCGGCGTAGCTGGAGCCGCGCAGCACGATCGCGTTGCCGCTCTTCAGGGTCAGCGCCGCGCAGTCGACGGTGACGTTGGGGCGCGCCTCGTAGACGACCGCGACGACGCCGAGCGGGACGCGGACCTTGCGCAGCTCGATGCCGCTGCGCAGCGTGCGTCGCTCCAGCTCCTCCCCGACCGGGTCCGGCAGCTCGGAGACGACGCGCACGCCCTCGGCCATCGCCGCGACGCGCTGCGGGTTCAGCGTCAGGCGGTCGCGCAGGGCGTCGGTGAGCGAGGCGGCGCGCTCGTCGGCGAGGTCGCCCGCGTTCGCCTCCAGGATCGCGTCGGCGCGCTCCTCCAACAGGCGCGCAGTCGCCTCCAGGGCGGCGTTCTTCGCCTCCGTGGGGACGCTCGCCAGCTCCCGCGCCGCCCGCTTCGCGGCGACACACGCATCGGCGACGGTGGTCTCGGTCGCGGCCATGCCGCCAAGGGTACCGAGCGGCGGGCCGGCGCCCTGGGCGCGCAGAGGCTGACGCACGCCCCTCGCCCGAGGGCAGTCGCGCGATCCGCGGGCGCGAGCAGTTGTCGTTTGTCGCCCACAGGGCTACGAAAGCTCATGGGGCGGGCTACGGGAGCTCGTGGGAGCGGGCTACGAGAGCTCGTGGGAGAGGGCCACGAGAGCTCGTGGGAGAGGGCTACGAGAGCTCGTGGGAGCGGTCAGATGTGCAGCTCGAACTCGTGCTCGCCGATGCGGACGTCGTCGCCGGGCTCGAAGCCGGCGCGGGTGAGGGCGGCGATCACGCCCATCTCCGTCAGCCGCTGCTCAAGGTAGGCGAGCGCTTCCTCGTTCTCGAGGTCGTGGCGCTCGAACAGCAGCTCGACCCCGCGGCCGGCGATCCGGAAGGCGCCGTCCTCCTCGCGCTCGACCCGGTATCCGCCCTCGCCCGCCGGCCGGTAGACGCGGTGCTCGGCCTCGAAGCCGTCGACCGGGGCAGCGGCAGCGGCCGGGCGGGCGGCATCGTCCTCCGGCAGCGCGGCGAGGATCCGTTTGCGCAGCTCGTCCAGCCCCTCGCCGGTCGCCGAGGAGGCCGCGAGCACGCCGAGGGCGCGGTCGCCGAGCCGCTCGCGCCACTCGGCCAGCAGCTCCTCGACCCGCTCCGGCGGCAGCAGGTCGCGCTTGCTGAGGACGACCAGCTCCGGCAGCCGCTCCAGCCCGGCACCGTGCGCGGCCAGCTCCCCCCGCACGGTCTCGTAGGCGCGAACGGGGTCGCCTTCCAACGGCGCGGCGTCGACCAGGTGGACGAGCATCGCGCAGCGCTCGACGTGGGCGAGGAACTCGTGCCCGAGGCCGGCGCCTTCGGCCGCCCCCTCGATCAGGCCCGGGATGTCGGCGACGATCACCTGGCGGTCGTCGCCGTCGATCGTGCCCAGCACCGGCGCGGTGGTGGTGAACGGGTAGTCGGCCACCTTCGGCGCCGCCCGCGTCAGCCGGCCGAGCAGCGAGGACTTGCCGGCGTTCGGCAATCCGACCAGGCCGACGTCGGCGAGCAGCTTCAGGCGCAGCTCGATCCATCCGGCTTCCCCGGCGGTGCCCTTCTCGGCGAAGCGGGGCGCCTGGCGAACCGAGGTCGCGAAGCGCTTGTTCCCGTGGCCGCCGCGCCCGCCGCGAGCGACGATCGCCCGCTGCCCCGGCTCGACGAGGTCGACCTCGCTGCCGTCGAGGGCGGTCGCCTGGGTGCCCGCCGGGACGTGGATCTCGCGGTCGGCGCCGCGGGCGCCGTGCCGGTTGGACCCTTCGCCGTGGCGGCCGCGCCCGGCGCGGAAGTGCTTGCTGCCGCGCAGCGCCCCGAGGTCGCGCCGCGAGGGGTCGCAGACCAGGACCACGTTGCCGCCGTGCCCGCCGTCGCCGCCGTCGGGCCCGCCGTGCGGGACGTGCGCCTCGCGGCGAAAGCTGACGCAGCCGTCGCCGCCGGCGCCGCCCTCGACCCAGATCTTCGCCTTGTCGTACACGCCCCAGAGCCTAGCCCGGCCCTCCGGCCCCGACCGCGCTCTCGCCGCCCCCCATGAGCCTTTGTAGCCCTCTGGGCGACAAGCGTTCGTGGTCCTCCGAGCGACACGCGCGCTTGTAGCCCTGTGGGCGACAAACGACAACCGCTCGTGTGGGTGGGCGGGCATGCCCGGCGGCCGGGCCGATGGCGCACGGGCCGGCGGTCCCACGCAGGCGGGCGCCCGATCCGTCCCCGGGCCCGTCTCGGCTACCTTGCCCGGCATGACCCTGGTCGTGAAGCTGGGATCGTCGATTGTGGCCGCCGACGACGGCGAGCTGCGCGCGCCGGTGCTGGACACGGTGTGCGAGCAGGCGGTCGAGCTGGCGCGCGAGGAGCGCGTCGTGATGGTGACCTCGGGCGCGATCGCGCGCGGGATGAGGCTGATGGGCCTGGCGGTGCGCCCGCGCACGATCGAAGAGCTGCAAGCCGCCTCGGCGGTCGGCCAGGGGGACCTGTTTCGCGCCTACGAGTCGCGCCTGGCCCGCGGCGGCATCCGCGCCGCCCAGGTGCTGCTCACCGCCGCCGACCTGGCGGCGCGCAGCAACTACGTCAACGCCCGCCGCACCCTGCGCAAGCTGCTCGACTGGGGCGTGGTGCCGATCGTCAACGAGAACGACACCACCGCCACCGACGAGATCACCTTCGGCGACAACGACTTCCTCGCCGCCCAGGTGGCCCTGCTGCTCGACGCCCGGGTGCTCGTCCTGCTCACCAACACCGACGGCGTCCACACCGCCGACCCGACCCGCGACCCGGACGCGGAGCTGGTCCGCGAGGTGACCGACATCGCCCAGCTCGAGGGCTTGGAGATCGGCGACCGCACCTCGGTCTTCGGCTCCGGCGGCATGCGCAGCAAGGTCGCCGCGGCGGAGATGGCCGGGGAGGCGGGCACGCCGGCGGTGATCTGCAACGGCACCCGCCCCGGGACGCTCCGCGCCGCCGCCGCCGGGGAGCCGGTCGGGACCCGCTTCGCGATCCCGGCCAGCCGCACCTCCCGCTTCAAGCTCTGGCTCAAGTACGCGAAGCCGGCGCGGGGCGAGATCGAGGTCGACGCGGGGGCCGCGCGGGTGCTGCGCGAGCGTGGCTCCAGCCTGCTGCCGGTAGGGATCGCCGCCGTGCGGGGCGAGTTCGATGCCGGCGACGCGGTCGACGTGGTGCTCGACGGGGAGACCGTGGGCAAAGGGATCACCGACTACTCCTCGCGCGAGCTGGCGCGGGTGCGGGGGATGAAGACCGAGCAGGTGCGCGAGCTGCTCCCGCACGCCGCCGACGAGGTCATCCACCGCGACCGCTTCGTGCTGCTGTAGCGGCACACACGGCCCCGCCCGGAGCGACAAACGTGCGCAGGCCTGCGAACAGCGAACGCTTGTAGCCCGCTGGGCGACAAACGGCAACCGCACGGACGAGGGGCGCGCGTCAGCGGCTACACGAAGGCCGGGCGCCGGGCGCCCGGCCGACGCGGCACGGCCCGCGCGGGACGGGTCGGCCGGCCCTCAATCCTCGGCGAGGACGCTGATCGTGCGGCCCTTGCGCGAGGTGTGGAAGTCGACCCGGCCGGCGCGGGTGGCGAAGATCGTGTGATCGCGGCCGATCCCGGTGCCCTCGCCGGGCCAGAACCGGGTGCCGCGCTGGCGGACGATGATCTCGCCGCCGTTGACGCGCTGGCCAGCGAACACCTTGACCCCGAGCATCTTCGGGTTCGAGTCGCGGCCGTTGCGGCTGGAGCCAAGCCCTTTCTTGTGCGCCATCAGGCGGCCTCCTCGTCGGCGGACTTCTTGGCGGCTTTCTTCGCCGCCGATTTCTGCAGCTTCACCGTGGTCACCTCGAGCTTGGTCAACTCCGAGCGGTGCCCGGCGCGGCGGCGGTAGCCCTTCTTCGGCTTGTACTTGAAGACTTTGATCTTCGGCCCGCGCAGGTGCTCGGCCACGGTCGCCTCGACCTTGACCTTCTCCAGCTCGGACGGCGCCGCGATCACCTCGTCGCCGCGGAACAGCACCGGGCGCAGGGTGACCTTCGAGCCCTCCTTCGCGTCCAGGCGGTCGACGAGCAGCGAGGTGCCCTCTTCGACCTTGTACTGCTTGCCACCTGTTTCGACAACTGCGTACATGCTCACTCGTCCTTGCTGCCTTGCGCGGAGCGCGACCGGCCCCGGCCGCCGCGACGGCGGCGTTTGCGCGAAGAAGCGGCGTCGGAGTCTAGCTCGGCGCGGCTCTCGCCGCCGTTCCGGTCCGCCTGCGGGCCGTCCTCGCCCAGCAGCGAGGCGGTCGCCGAGGCCCGCTCAACCTCCTCGATCCGCACCATCCGCCGCTGGCCCACGTAGGGCCCGCCGCCGGTCACGCTGACCACGTAGGAGTCGATCAGCGCCACCGCGTCGTCGGGGTTGTACATGTGCGGCTCGTCGATCTTGACCAGCACCTCCTCGCCGACCTTGAACGGCAGCGCCCGCTCCTCGATCTCCTCCCGCGTCCCCGACTCGACCAGCTCGAAGGTGTCGATCGGCAGCGCTTCGCCGCCCTCGAAGTGGAACCGCTTGCCTGTTTCCTCCTCCAGCTCCAGCAGCCCGCTGTCGGGGTCGGTCAGCTCGTGCGCCACCTTCGGGTTGACGCGGATCAGGAAGGCCTCGGTGTGCGGGTGTTCGGCGGCGATGTCGCGCAGCTTGCGCAGCCCCTCCAGGGCCACCGTCTCGGCCGAGAGCACCACCCCTTCCCCGTCGCAGGTCGGGCAGGGCGCGGTGAGGATCTCCCGCACCCCGTCGGTGACGTTCTGCCGCGTCATCTCGACCAGGCCCAGCGGCGAGACCTCGACCACGTAGCTCTTCGACTTGTCGGCGTCGAGCGCTTTGCGCATCGTCTGCAGGACCTTGTCCCGGTTGCTGGCCCGCGCCATGTCGATGAAGTCGATGACGATGATCCCGCCGATGTCGCGCAGCCGCAGCTGGCGCACCGCCTCCTCGGCGGCCTCGGTGTTGACCTTGGTGATCGTCTCCTCCAGGCCGCCCTTGCCGCGCCCGGTGAAGGAGCCGCTGTTGACGTCGATCACCGTCAGCGCCTCCGCGTAGTCGATCACCAGGTAGCCGCCGGAGGGCAGGTCGACGCGCCGGCTCAGGGTCGACTCGATCGCCTTGTCGACCCCCCACTTCTCGAACAGCGGCTTGCTGTCCTTGTACAGCTCGACCCCGTCGACCAGCTCCGGGGCGGTGCGCTGGAAGAAGTTGGTCACCCGCTCGTACTGCTTCTCGGAGTCGATGATCGCCCGCTCGAACTCGCTCAGGAAGACGTCGCGCAGCACCCGCACCGGCAGGTCGGCCTCCTGGAACACGAGCGCCGGCGCCTTGCTTTCCTCCGCCCGGCGCTCGAGGATCTCGTTCAGCCGCTGCAGGTAGGCGATCTCGCGCACGAAGTCCGATTTCTTCGCCCCGTGCGCGGCGGTGCGGACGATCAGCCCGCCGGGGCCGTCGTAGGTGCGGTCGACCATCTTGCGCAAGCGGTCGCGCTCCTTCTCCGACAGCCGCCGGCTGACGCCGACGCCGGACCCCTGCGGGGCGAAGACCAGGTAGCGGCCGGCGATCGAGACGTTCATCGACAGCCGCGCCCCCTTGGTCTTCAGGGGGTCCTTGACGACCTGCACGACGATCTCCTGCCCCGGCTTGATCAGCTCGTTGATCCGCCGGCCGCTGCCGCGGCCGCGCTTCGGGGCCTGCTCGCCCCCGGGGAGGACGATCTCGTCGACGTGCAGGAAGCCGTTGCGCTCCAGGCCGATGTCGACGAACGCCGCCTCCATGCCGGGCAGGACGTTGTCGACTTTGCCCTTGTAGATGTTGCCGACGATCGAGCGTCGGCCGCGCCGCTCGATGTACAGCTCGGCGACGGTGGGCTTGGAGCCCTTCTGCTTCGCCTCGAGTACGGCGACGCGGGTCTCTCCGCGCTCCGCGGAGACAAGGATGGTTTTCTTCATTGATTCAGCTCGGTTCGGTAGGTACGCGCCGACTGACCCCTCGACATCGAGGCATCACCAGGCGAACCTGCCCCTGCGGCTGAGCTGCGCTTGGATGTTGATGCTCTGCAGAACGCCGACCGCCAGGAAGGTTGAGAGCACGGAGGACCCCCCGTAGCTCAACAGCGGCAGCGGGATGCCCGTGATCGGCATGATGCCGAGGTTCATCCCGACGTTGACGAAGACCTGGAACAGCAGCGCGACGGCGATGCCGCCCGCGACCAGGGTTCCGTAGGAGTTCTTGGAGAGCGTCAGTATCCGCAGCGCCCGCCAGAGGAGCAGGGCGTACAGGGATAGGACGAACGCGGCGCCAATGAATCCGTAGCGCTCGCCGATCACCGCGAAGATGAAGTCGGTGTGCCGCTCGGGTACGAAGTCGAGCCGCGTCTGGGTTGCTTTGTCGCCGCGGCCGGTCAACCCGCCGGATCCGATGGCGACCTTGGATTGGTTCTGCTGGTACCCGGCGCCGCTCTCGTGCTTGCTCGGCTCCAGGAACGACGTCAGCCGTTCCTCCTGGTAGCCCTTGAGCACGGGCACGCCCGCGGCCGGCGCAATCGCCAGGATGGCCGCCGCCAGGACCGCGATGGTCCCGCCTATTACCGCGAAGTGGGTCCATGGAGTTCCCCCGAAGTACATCACGCCGAGGGTCGCGGCCCCGAAGACGAGCGAGGTGCCGAGGTCCGGTTGCAGGAACACCAGCCCCGCCGGGGCGAGCCCGAGGCACAGGTAGCGCACCGTCCGCCCCCGCTCCGAGCCGCGCCGGGCGCCGTCGATCACGAACCCGGCGAGGGCGAGGACGAGCAGCAGCTTGCCCAGCTCGGAGGGCTGGAAGGAGAAGAAGGGAAGCTCGATCGCGCGCCGTGAGCCGCGCGCCGTGAAGCCGAAGACGAAGACGAGCAGGATCGCCGTGCACAGCAGCGTGTAGATGCCGACCCGCAGCTCGCGGAAGCGCGAGTAGTCGACCCGGCTCACCAGCACCATCCCGATCACCCCGAGCAGCACGTAGACCGCCTGTCTTTCGACGAAGTAGTTGGGGCTGCCGGGGACGTCGTTGCGGGTCGCCTGGGCCAGGGTCAGCAGGCTGAAGCCGGCCAGCGCCAGCACCGCGAAGGCCAGCGCCCAGTCCATGTGGGCGATCCCCAGCCGTTCGGTGAGGCTGACCTTGACCGCGAACGGCTCCGGGCGGGCGTTGCGGGTGCGCGTCGCGTACATCATCCCGGGCTGCCCCCGTTGTCGCCCAGCGACCGGCCCGCCTTGCGGCCGAAGTACGCTTCCAGGATCCGCAGCGCCACCGGCGCCGCCGATTCGGCGCCGAAGCCGCCTTCCTCGACCGTGACCACGGTGACGATGCGCGGGTTCGGGTACGGCGCCAGCACCGCGTACCAGGCCTGGTCGGCCTGGCCGACCCGTTCCGCGGTGCCGGTCTTGCCGGCGACCGGGATCGGGAAGCCGCTGAAGACGCCGTAGGAGGTGCCGCCCGGGGCCTGCGCGGCGTCGTGCAGGCCCTCGAGGATCGCCTCCGCGTGGGCGCGGTCGATCGCCACTTTGCGCCGCGGGCGGAACTTGAACTCGCGCAGCACCCGCCCGGCGGCGTCCTGCAGTTCGAGCCCCAGGTGCGGGGTGACGGCGGTGCCGCCGTTGCCGACGATCGCGTAGGCCATCGCCATCTGCAGCGGCGTCGTCTGCAAGTCGCCCTGGCCGATCGCCAGCTGGATGTTGTCGCCCACCGACCACGGCCGGTCGGTGGCGCCTTCCCGGTACAGGCGGTCGCGCCAAGCCTTGTTCGGCACCAGGCCTTCGCCCTCGCCGGCGATGTCGATCCCGGTCGGGCGGCCGACGCCGAGCTTGCGCGCCCAGCGCTGCAGGGCCTCGGTCCCGTCCATGCGCAGGCCCAGTGTGTAGAAGAAGACGTCGGAGGAGACCTGCAGCGCCCGCACCAGGTCGACGATGCCGTAGGCCTGGCCGCCGGCGTTCTGGAACGTCTGGCCGCCGACCGTGATCTCGCCACCGTCGGCCATCGTCTCCCCCAGCGCGAGGGCGCCCGTTTCCAACGCCGCCACCGCGGTCACGAGCTTGAACACCGAGCCGGTCGGATAGAAGCTTTCCGTCGCCCGGTTGGTGAGCGGCGCCAGCACCTCGTCCCGGTACAGCTCGTCGACCTGCTTCTGCGTCAGCGGCTTGGTGAACACGGTCGGGTCGTAGGAGGGCGCGGAGCCCATGGCGATGATCTCCCCGTTGTGGACGTTCATCGTCACGAAGGCGCCGCGGGTGCCGTGCGCGGCCAGCGCCGCCTCCCCCGCCTCCTGCACCTTGGCGTCGATGGTCAGCTTCAGGTTCTTGCCCGGCCGCGGCGGCACCGAGACCAGCTGCCCTCCCGGCGTCGGCTGGCCGAGCGCGTTGACCTGGATCTTGATCAGGCCCGGCTCGCCGCGCAAGTGGCGGTCGTAGGCCTCCTCGACGCCGCCCTTGCCGACTTCGTCGCCCGGCCGCAGGTCACGGTAGCGCCGTTCCTTCAGCTCCTCTTCGGTCACCTCGCCGACCGTCCCCAGCAGGTGCGCGGCCAGGCTGCGCTCCGGGTAGGAGCGGACGAAGACGCGCTGCACGCTGACGCCGGGGAATTCGCGCTGCCTCTCTTCCAGGTAGTAGACGAGGTCGTAGCCGACGTCCTTGCGCAGCGTCACCGGCGCCCCGGCCGAGGTCTCTTCCTCCTCGCGGATCCGCCGCCGCAGCTTGCGCAGCGGCATCCCGATCGCGTCCGCCAGCCGCGCCAAGACGCGGTGTCGGGCGGCCGGGTCGTCGGGCAGTTTCTGCGTGTTGAGCAGCAGCGCGAGGCTGGTGCGGTTGTCGACCAGGACCTCGCCGTCGCGGTCGAGGATGTCGCCGCGCGGCGCCGGGACGCGGAACTCGCGCGTGCGGTTGTTCTTGGCTTCGGCGAGGTAGTGGTCGCCGGAGAGGATCTGCAGGTTCCAGAGGCGGAAGAAGAGGATCGCGAAGAGGGCCACGGCGACGCCGCCGAAGACGGCGATCCGCAGCGAGAGTCGGCCCCCGGCAGGTATCTCGTCGCCGCGCAAGTACACGCCCCTAGGCCCCGATCACCCGCGGCCCGCGCCGCGGCCTCACCATCGGCTCCTCGACCAGGGCGGCCCGCAGCAGGCGGCGCAGCGCCAGGAAGATCACCCAGCCGCCGAAGAAGGCGAGGATCGCCTGCACCAGCATGTCCCGCAGCACCAGCAGGCTGACCGGCCCGCCCGGGCCCAGGGTCAGCTCCACGGCGCCGAAGCCGAGCTCGGCGACGAAGGTCAGCCCCATGCACAGGAGCGGCGGCACCAGCATGTTGTGGATCTCGAACCGCTCCC
>Ga0207864_1001767_pt1 | contig 22595 bp, 22 predicted proteins | sample HigsolmetaAR202D_FD_184834 | JGI IMG/M metagenome (GOLD analysis project Ga0207864, IMG submission 184834) | Ionic liquid and high solid enriched microbial communities from the Joint BioEnergy Institute, USA - AR20-2-D (SPAdes) (version 2) ... | reverse complement strand
CCGCCCGTATCGGGCGCCGCCGAGCACGGGGGTCGCGCGCGGCAGGCGCGGATTGCCGGCCGCGCACGCTCCGGGCGGCCGGACGACCCCGCTACAGGATCGTGATCCCGAGCAACACCTGCGTGCGTTCGAAGGCGTTCCCTTGCGCCCGGGTCGCCGCGTCGCTCATCCATCGGACCTGTGCGTCGAATCCGATGTAGACCCACGGTTGGAAGCGGACGCCGACCTGGTACCCCAGCTCCGAGAGGTTGTCGTGGAGCGAGGGGAAGTCGGACGCGCCCTTCCGATACGTGCCGAGCCCGGTGTGCACGCCCAGGTAGGGCGCGAGGCGCAGCGCGCGCATGCGGAGGAAATAGTTCGCCTCGGCGAGCAGCACCACGACGGCCGTCTCGGAGTCGAACTCGGAGACGCGGCCGGAGGTGTAGCCGGTCAGCCCGAAGCCCCAGCCGTTCTCGAAGACGTACTCGAGCCCCACGCCGAACCCGGATTTCGGGGACTCGAGCCGTCCATGGTCGATGCCGAAGGTCGAGCGGTCGAAGATGTGGTGCGCCTTGATCTTGAGACGCCCCGCGAACCAGTCGTACTCCTCGTCGGCCCAGCGCTGGGCCTCGAGCGGGAGCGGGGACAGGAGCAGGGCGAGAACGCCGGCAATGGCCAGCCGCGACTTCATTTGGATCCTCCTAGAACTGCGTAACTACGACGAGGACCGTCGCATGCACGACGCGCGCCGCCGCGCCGCTGCGGTCCCGAATTTCGACAGCGCGAGCCGGGAATTGTAAATTGAAAGTGTTCGAGCGTACACCACGCTGTTGCGGGGGCACGACATGATTCGACGTGAGTTCATCCAGGCCGGCGTCCTGGGCGCCGGCGCGGTAGCGGTCCTGGGCGCGAGCGCTTGCGCCGCGGGGGCGAACCCGGACGCGGAGGAGGATCTGCCAGGCCCGATCGCCGCGCTGCGATCGCGGCGGGACGAGGCGCCGCCGCCGATCACGGAGGAGGAGCGCGTTGCCCGGCGCGCGCGTGCGCAGGAGCTGATGACCGAGGCGCGGATCGACGCGCTCTTCATCGAGCCGGGCGCGTCGTTGACCTACTTCGCGGACGTGCGTTGGGGCCGGAGCGAGAGGACGTTCGGGCTGCTGCTCCCCGCACGGGGCGAGCCGGTCGTGATCTGCCCCGCATTCGAGCGCCAGCGGGCCGAGAAGTCGACGGGCGGCCGCTTCGAGATCCGCGTCTGGGAGGAGGACGAGAGCCCGTTCGCGCTGATCGGCCGGACGATGCGGGACTGGGGGCGCGCGACCGGCCGCCTCGCCCTAGAGGAGTCGACGCGGTACTTCATCGCGCAGGGGATCGCGCGTGACGCGGGGCAGCTCCAACTCGTGAGCGGCGACCCGATCACGCACCGCTGCCGGGGGATCAAGACGGCGCACGAGATCGAGATCATGCGCTTCGCCAACCGGATCACGCTGGAGGCGATCGAGGCGGCGTTCGCGTCGCTGCGCGAGGGGATGACGCAGCGCGAGCTGGCGCGCAACATCCAGACGGCGTTCTCGCGGCTCGGCTTCGGCGGCGGCTGGGTCCTCGCGCTGATCGGCGAGTCGTCGGCGTACCCGCACGGCTCGGACAACCCCGCGCCGCTCGCGCCCGGCGATGTCGTCCTGGTCGACGCGGGCACGTCGGTCCACGGGTACCAGGCGGACATCACGCGGACGACCGTGTTCGGCACGCCGTCGGCCGAGGCGCGCGCGGTCTTCGAGGTCGTGCGGGAGGCGCAGGCGCGTGCGCTCGAGTTCGCGGCGCCGGGCCGGACGTGCGGCGAGGTCGACGCGGTCGCGCGCAAGGTCGTGGCCGACGCCGGCTATGGCGACCGGTTCCAGCTCTTCACGCACCGCCTCGGCCACGGGATCGGCCTCGAAGGCCACGAGTGGCCGTACCTGGTCGGGAACAGCAAGGTCGTGCTCGAGCCGGGGATGTCGTTCAGCGACGAGCCGGGGATCTACCAGTACGGCAAGTTCGGCGTCCGTCTCGAGGACATCATGGTGATCACCGAGACCGGCGCGGAGCTGCTGACCGGGCCGGCCGCGTCGTTGGCGTGATGGCGGGTTCGGAGGAGCCGAGCGGGGAGGCGGGGATGGCGTACACGACGGCGCTCGTCATGCATCCCGATTGCGCGCGGCACGACACCGGCTGGGGCCATCCGGAGCACCAGGGGCGGCTGCCGGCGGTCGTGAACGCGCTCTACCGTGACACGCCTGCACTACTGGAGGTAGTGCGGCAGGTCGAGGCGGAGCCGGCGTCGGTCGAGGCGCTGCTGCGGGTGCACACCGAGGCGCACGTGGAGCGGGTCCGCGCCGCGGTCGACGATGCGACGCAGACCCGACGCCACGTCGCGCTCGACGCCGACACGATCGTGTCCGACGCATCGTGGGACGCGGCGCTCGCCGCCGCCGGGTGCGCGATCACCGCGACGTCGCTGGTGCTGCGCGGCGAGGTCCCGACGGCGTTCGCCGTCTGCAGGCCGCCGGGGCATCACGCCACCCCGGACCGGGCTATGGGGTTCTGCCTCTTCAACAACGTGGCCGTCGCCGCGCGGTGGGCGCAGGCCGAGCACGGAGTCGGGCGCGTCCTGATCCTCGACTGGGACGTCCACCACGGGAACGGCACGCAGGACATCTTCTACGAGGACCCGAGCGTCTACTTCATCTCGCTCCACATGAGTCCCCACTGGCCGGGGACCGGCGGCGCGGACGAGATCGGCGCAGGCGCGGGGAAGGGGACCACGCGCAACGTGCCGCTCCCGCCGGGTACCGGACCCGAGGCGTACCACCGCGCCGTCGACGAGGCGCTGGACGCAGCGCTCGCGGACTTCGCGCCGGAGCTGGTCCTCATCTCCGCCGGCTTCGACTGTCTCGCCGGCGACCCCCTCGGCGGGCTGTGCCTCGAGCCGGCCGACCTGCACGCGATCACGCGGCGCATCATCGAGCGGACGCAGGCGACGGCTGGCGGCCGTGTGGTCGCCGTCCTCGAGGGCGGCTACGTGCCGGCGCGCCTCGGGATCGGCGTCGTCCAAGTGCTGCGGGCGCTCGGCGGGCTGCCTGTCAAGGATTGACCGCCGCGCCCGCGCGTGCCTAACTTCCCATTCATGCCCTCGAGGGATGTGAACGCGGCGCGATCCCCGGATTCCATCGGGGTCACGAGCGCGCCCGCCGATTCCACTACCGGTGCGGCCGAGACTCGCCTCGCGCACCATCCTTCCGCCGCCGGGCTCGCCCGGCTCAGCCACCGACGAGCCTTCTCGCCGGCCGGGCTCGACATTTACCGTCACCTGATCCGGCTGGTCGAGCTCGGCCCCGACCAGGAGTTCCTGCTCGTACCGAGCGGACCGGGCGAGTCGGCACGTTTCCTGGCCGAGGCGACCGGCGCGGCGGGCGCCGGCGTCGACCCGGACCCGGAGTTCGTCGCCGCGGCCACGGCCCGCGCCCGCGAGGCGCGCCTTTCCGACCGGCTGCATTTCGAGCACGCGCCGCTCGACGAACTGCCGTACAAGGACGAGGTCTTCGACGTCGTCATCGCGGACGCGGGGCTCGGCACCGCGGCCGATCCGGCCGCCGCCGTGCGCGAGTTGGTCCGCGTGGCCAAGCCGATGGCGAGCGTCGTCCTGATCCAGTTCATCTGGACCGGCGACGCCAACCCCGAGCGGCGCGACGCCGTCGTCGAATCGCTCGGCGTGCGGCCGCTCCTCCTCGTCGAGTGGAAGCAGCTCCTGCGCGAAGCGGGCGTGGTCGACCTCTACGTCGAGGACTGGTCCGATTCCGCGGCCTCGCCGCGCCAGCCGTGGACGGTCGCGGCGCTCTTCGGCCTCGGCCCCCTGCGCGACCGCCTCGCCGTCCTCTTCCGCGCGTGGCGCCTCTGGGGCTGGCGCGGGATGCGCCAGGCGCTCGCCTTCCGCGACGAAGTCCGCGACCTCGTCCTGCGCGAGCGCATCCTGGGCCTCTCGCTCATCAAGGGGACGAAGTGGCACCGGCCGGCGGAGCCGACGGGTTGAGCGGGCCGTTCCCCGGTCGGCTTTCCTACCACCTCGGCCCCGACGGCGCCCTCCGTCGCGACCTCACGCGGCACGAGATCGAAGCGGCCTTCGAGAGCGGCGCGGGCAGGCTCTGGGTCGACATCGACTCCCGCGACGACGACGCCTGGGCGCTCCTCGACGAGCTCTTCCATTTCCACCACCTCGCCATCGAGGACACGCGCTCGCCCGATTGCCGCGTCAAGGTCGAGGAGTACGATCGGTACGTCTTCATCGTCGTGCGCGGCGTGCACTTCGTGCAGGAGTCGCCGGCGCCGTACGACCTGGATTCCCACAACCTGTACCTGTTCCTCGGCGAGCACTTCCTCGTCTCCGTGCACGCCGGGACGTTCCGCTCCGTGCTCGGCGTGGTCGAGCGGATCGAGGCCGGCGCAGACCTCATCGCCCGCGGCGTCGACTACCTGGCCTACGCGCTGGTCGACACCCTGGTCGACCAGTACTTTCCGATCCTGGACCGGATCGACGACTTCATCGGCGACGTCGAGGCGAAGATCTTCGACGGCGGCGGCGACGAGATGGGCGAGATCTTCGACCTCAAGCGCTCGCTCATCACGCTGCGCCGGCACCTGGCGCCGATGCGCGAGGCGGCATCCACGCTGGCGAACCGGCCGTCGCCGTACCTGCGGCCGGAGACGCAGATCTACTTCCGGGACGTGCACGACCACGTGGTCCGCCAGCTGGACGCGACCGAGTCGTACCGGGAGATGCTGACGGGCGCGCTCGAGGCGCAGGTCGCCTTGATGTCGAACCGGATGAACGAGATCATCAAGGCGCTGTCGGTGATCGCGACGGTGATCCTGCCGCCCACGCTGATCGCGAGCATCTACGGGATGAACTTCCGCTGGATGCCCTGGCTCCACGACCCGAACGGCTTCTGGATCGTGGTGGGCGTGATGGTGCTGGTGACGGGCGCCCTGTTCGCGTACCTCTGGCGGAAACGCTGGCTCTGAGAATCGGGAGAATCACGATGACGGTTGCGATGGAAGAAAAAGCGCCGACGTTCGAGCTGCTGCGGGGGCGGCTGGACGAGATGCAGTCCGCGCTGCGCGAGGCCGGGCTCGACGGCTGGCTGCTCTTCGACGTGTACGCGCGCAACAAGGTCGCGATGGGGCTGCTCGGCTTCGGCGAGCTGAAGCGGCGGTACTTCGCGTGGATCCCCGCGACGGGCGAGCCGGTCGCGGTGATGCACGGGATCGAGGAGGGGCCGTGGGCGCTGTGGCCGTGGGCGAAGCGGCGGTACGTGGCGTGGCGCGAGCTGGACGACGTGCTGGCCGAGCTGCTCGGCAAGACTCGCCGGATCGCGATGGAGGTCTCGCCGGGTGACGCCGTTCCTGCGCTCGACCTGGTCCCGGCCGGCGTCGTCGAGCTGGTCCGGAAGTTCGGCCCCGAGGTCGTCTCCTCGGGCGACCTGATCACGCGCTTCTATTCGGCGTGGACGGCGGAGCAGCTCGCGTCGCACCGGCGTGTGGCCCAAACGCTGGCCGAGGTCGCGCACGAGGCGTTCGCGCACCTGGCCGCGCGGGTGAAGGCGGGCGAGGAGGTGACGGAGTCGCAGATGCGCAGGTGGGTGATCGACCAGCTCGCGGCGCGCGGCGCGGGCGTGGGCGCGGACTCGATCGTGGCGACCGGCGTGAGCGCGGCCGACCCGCACTACCACCCCGTCGAGGGCGGCGCCACTTTCCGCCGCGGCGATGTGGTCATGATCGACCTGTGGGCCAAGGAGAGCGAGGACGGCGTCTACGCGGACCAGACGTGGATGGCGTACCTCGGCGCGGAGGTCCCGGAGGAGGTCCGGAAGCGTTTCGCCATCGTCTGCGAGGCCCGCGACGCCGCCGTCGCGTTCCTGCGCGAGCGGTGGGAGCGCGGCCAGAGCGTCCAGGGCTACGAGGTCGACGACGTGACCCGCGCCGTCGTCGAGCGGCACGGGTATGGCAAGTGGTTCATCCACAGGACCGGCCACTCGATCGACCGCTCTACCCACGGGATGGGCCCGAACATGGACAACCTCGAGACGCACGAGGTGCGTACGCTGATCCCGGGCGTGGGCTTTTCGATCGAGCCGGGGATCTACGTGCCGGGCGACCTCGGGCTGCGGAGCGAGATCAACGTCTACATGGGCGAGAACGGGCCGGAGGTCACGCCGTCGCGGATCCAGCACGAGGTCCTCACGCTCCTGGACGAGTGAGATGGGCACGTCGGGACTGCACCGCGCTTCGCCTGGCGCGCCGGCGGCGGACGCAACTCGCGGGCGCGGCGGCCCCGGCTTCTACCTGTTCGGTATGGTCCGCGGTACGAGCCGGCGCGTCGCACAGCTCGCGCGCGGGCTCGGCTCGGACTTCCAGCGCGTGCCGTACCGCGACCTGGTCGCGCTCGTCCGGCAGACGTCGTTCCGCCTCCCCACGCTCGACCCGCCGCAACTCGTCGAGCACCAGCGCGCGGTCGAGTACGTCATGCGGCGGGCGACGATCCTCCCCGCGCCGCCGGGCGTCGTCTTCCGCGGCCGCCGCCCGCTGCTGAAGTTCATGGAGGACCAGTACCTCGCGCTGGAGGAAGGGCTCGCGCTGCTCGAGGGGAACTGGGAGATCCGGCTCCACATCGCCGCGGCGGCCGGCCAGGCGGACGAGGACCTGGCGCGACTCGCCGCCGACGCCTACGCCGAGTTGCGGCGCCACGCCCGCGCCGCCGTGCCGTTCTCACCGGACAGGGCACACCTCCTCAGCGCCGCGTTCCTCGTCGAGCGCGCCGGCTGGATCGAGTTCGTCGAAAAGGCCGAGGAGCTGGGCGCCGCCCACGCCGGTCTCGCCGTGGACGTGACCGGCCCTTGGCCGCCCTACGACTTCGTCCGTCTCGTGTTCTGAGCGATGCTGGTCGACGTCGCGTTGCCGGTGCCGCTCGCCCGGACGTTCACCTACGAGGTCGAACGCGGCGAGGTGGAGGTCGGCGCCCGCGTGCTGGTCCCGTTCGGCCGTCGGCGCCTGATCGGCTGGGTCGTCGGCCGGCCCGAGCAGGTGATGGAGGGCGTGCGGGTCCGGCCGGTCTCGGCCGTGCTGGACCCCGAGCCGGCCGTGCCGGACGAGCTGCTCCGACTTTGCCGGTGGGTGGCAGACTACTACGTCGCGCCGCTGGGGCTGGTGCTCCGAACCGCGCTCCCCGCCGTCCTGTCGGACACCGCGCGCCCGGCGCCGCCGGTCAAGACTCGCCGCGTCCTTCGCCTCACGCGCGAGCTCCCGTCCCTCGCCCGGCGCGACGAGATCTTCCGCCGCGCCCAGCGCCAGCGCGAGCTCTTCGAGCTGCTCGAGACGATGGGCGGGTCCGCCGAGGTCGCGCACCTGACCGGGCACCACCGCTTCTCGGAATCCGTGCTCCGCGGCCTGGTCGACAAAGGGCTTGCCGCGATCGCCGAGGAGGAGGTCGAGCGCGACCCGTTCGCGAGCCTGCCGGCCGGAGCGCCGCCGCCGCTCACGCTGACGCCGGCGCAGCGCGCGGCCGTGGACGCGCTGGTGGAGGCGGCGCGGGGGCGGGCCCGCGGCTCGCAGGGTGCGGCGCCGGGTGGCACCTTCCTCCTCCGCGGAGTGACCGGCTCGGGGAAGACGCAGGTCTACATCGAGCTGCTCAAGGAGGTCGTCGAGCGGCAGGGGCGCGGCGCCATCGTACTCGTCCCCGAGATCGCGCTCACGCCGCAGACCGTCGCGCGGTTCCGCGCGCACTTCGGCGAGACCGTCGCCGTGCTGCACTCCGCGCTCTCCGACGGCGAGCGCTACGACGCCTGGCGCGCTCTCCGGAGCGGCGAGCGCAGGATCGCGGTAGGCGCCCGGTCGGCCGTCTTCGCGCCCGTCGCCGACCTCGGCGCGATCGTCGTCGACGAGGAGCACGAGGCGACGTACAAGCAGTCCGACGCACCGCGCTACCACGCCCGCGAGGTCGCCATCGTCCGCGCGGGGCTCGCCGGCGCCGTCTGCCTCCTCGGGAGCGCGACGCCGTCGCTCGAGAGCTGGCGCAACGCGCTGTCGGGGAAGTACCGCCTCCTCGAGCTGCCCGAGCGCGTCGAGGGACGGCCGCTCCCGCCCGTGCGCGTCGTCGACCTGCGCCCGCCAACGGAGGGGCGCGCCTCGGGCGACCACCCAACCGTCGACCGCGTCCTCTCACCGCCGCTCGTCGCCGCGATCCGCGAACGCCTCGAGCGCCGCGAGCAGACGATCCTGCTCCTCAACCGCCGCGGCTACTCGACCTTCGTCCAGTGCCGCGACTGCGGGCGCGTCTGGCACTGCCGGCAGTGCAACGTCTCGCTCACGTACCACCGTTCGCGGCGCCGCCTGGTCTGCCACTACTGCTTCCACGAGGAGGCGCCGCCCGTCACCTGCGACGACTGCGGCTCCGGCGACCTCTCCTTCCGCGGCATCGGGACCGAGCAGGTCGAGCGCACCGTGATCGACACGTTCCCGTACGCCCGCGTCGCGCGCATGGACGTCGACACGACGTCGGGGAAGTGGGCGCACCACGAGATCCTCGGGCGCGTCGAGCGCGGCGAGGTCGACATCCTGCTCGGCACCCAGATGATCGCCAAGGGGCTCGACTTCCCGCGCGTCACCCTGGTCGGCGTCGTCAACGCGGACGTGGGGATCAACCTGCCGGACTTCCGCGCCAGCGAGCGGACGTTCCAGCTCCTGACCCAGGTGGCCGGGCGCGCGGGGCGCGGCGAGCTGGGCGGCGAGGTCATCGTGCAGACGTCGCTGCCGGGGCACTACGCGATCCGCGCCGCCGTCGCCCACGACTACCGCGCCTTCGCCGAGCGCGAGCTGGCCGAACGCGAGGCCCCGCGCTACCCACCGTTCTGCCGCCTCGCCAACGTCATCCTGAGCGGGACCGACGAGGAGGCCGTCATGTGCGCCGCCGACGAGGCCGCCGCCGTCGCCCGCGCACATGTCGCCGAAGGGCTCGCGCCGGGCGTTGAACTGTTGGGGCCCGCGCCTTGCCCCGTCGATCGGATCCGCGGCCGATGGCGCTGGCATTTCCTGCTCCGCAGCGAGAGCCCGGCCGCGCTCGGCAGCGTGCTGCGTCGCCTCCACGACCACGGCGAGACGCTCACCGGCAAGGGCTCGCTCCGCCTCGCGCTCGACCGCGACCCGGTCACCCTGCTCTGATCGATACCGTTGCAAAATTCGGTATCGGCGCTGTAAACTGTTGTGTGAAGCACATCTCGCGGGTGAACAAACGATAACGGAACGGCGTATGATGAGACGGACCGGAACAAGGAAGGACGATAGGTCGCAATGAATTGCCTGGCGCTGAACGCATCCTTCGAGCCGCTCACCATGCTGCCGACGAGGCGCGCGCTCCGATTGGTGCTCGACCGGAAGGCCGAGATCCTGGAGGTCGACGAGTCGCGCGTCTTCAGGTCCGAGCGTGAAGAGATGCCCGCGCCCCTCGTCATCCGCCTCGTCCGGTTCGTCCATGTCCCCCGCAAGTTCCGCCGCCAGGTCACCAACACGTTCCTCTTCGCCCGCGACCGCTACACCTGCCAGTACTGCGGGCGGCCGCGCGCGGAGCTGCGCGGCCGGGAGTTCCTGACGCGCGACCACGTGATCCCGCTTTCGCGCGGCGGTGAGAACACGTGGGACAACGTCCTGACCGCGTGCTCGCCGTGCAACAACCGCAAGGGGAACCGGCTCCCCGAGGAGGCGGGGATGACGCCTCTCTCGACGCCGACCGAACCCAACTACGTCGAGCTGGTCTGGGCCGTCCGCCGCGTGACGCCGGTGCAGGCCAAGTACATCCGGATGTTCTACGGCGAGGATGTGCTGAAGGCGCTGCAAGGGGGGCTGGACGGCGCGCCGGAGAAGCTGGCCTCCTGATCGCCCGCGCCGGGGGCGACGACCCGACGGGGCCGCCGCCCCTTCGCCGCCCCCGTTCGTCCTCGTCCCCGAGAAACATATTGCGCAGAACCGGGGGCGCGCATAATATGCGCTCGCCGGTGTCTCCTCGGAACCGGGGCACGCGCGTGCTCATGGACTCCACGAGGCCGGCCGCGTCATGCAGGCCGTTTCACGCTCTCTGGAGTACCAATGACCACGAAGCGTTTCCATCCCATCGTCCGGCTAGACTACCTCGTCCGACTCGTCTGCTTCCCCATCGCGTCTTCGATCCTCTTCGCCGTCTTTCGTGAGACGGGCCGTGTCACGCCCGGGCTGATCGCCCTCCTCGTGGTCTACGGGCTCTTCTGGCCGCACATCGCCTACCTCGTCGGCCGCAACAGCCGTGACAGCAAAGCGGCGGAGTACCGCAACCTGACGATCGACTCGATCCTGATGGGCGCCTGGGTCGCCGGGATGCACTTCAGCCTCTGGCCGAGCGTGATGCTCGTCTCGGGCGCGCACCTCGGCAACCTGAGCGTGGGCGGTGCCCGGCTGGCCGCGCGCGGGGCCGCCGGTGTGGTGCTCGGCGCGGTGGCCGTGGGGATGTTGACCGATTTCCAGACCAGGTTCTCTTCCGGGGTCCTGCCGACGACGGCGAGCATCCTGGGGATCTTCATCTACGGCTCGGTCTTCAGCTACCACTCTCACGTGCAGAGCAAGCGGATCGTGCTGAGCCGCAAGCAGCTCGAGCAGCGGAACCTGGAGATCGAGCAGCGGAACCTCGAGATCGAGCAGAAGAGCCTGCAGCTCGCGCAGGCGAAGGAGGAGGCGGAGGCGGCGAACCGGTCGAAGAGCCTGTTCCTGGCCAACATGAGCCACGAGCTGCGCACGCCGCTCAACGCGATCATCGGCTACAGCGAGATGCTCATGGAGGACGCCGAGGACGCGGGCGAACAGGCGATCATCCCGGACCTGGAGAAGATCCACACGGCCGGCAAGCACCTCCTCGGCCTGATCAACGATGTGCTCGACCTGTCGAAGATCGAGGCGGGCAAAATGGACGTCTACCTCGAGCACTTCGACGCCGACGCGATGATCGAGAGCGTGCGAGGCACGATCGTCCCGCTCGCCGAGAGGAACCAGAACCAGCTCATCGTCGAGGCCGGCGACCTCGGCGTCATGTACTCGGACATAACGAAGGTCCGGCAGATCCTCTTCAACCTGCTCAGCAACGCGAGCAAGTTCACGGAACGGGGCGAGATCCGGCTGCGGGCGCGGCGCGTCCCGCGCGAGGGCGGCCGCGACCGCATCGTGTTCGTCGTCTCCGACACGGGGATCGGGATGACGCCCGAGCAGCAGGAGCGACTCTTCGAGCCGTTCACGCAGGCGGACGCGTCGACGACCCGCCGCTACGGCGGCACGGGTCTCGGCCTCGCGATCACGCGGCGCTTCGTCGAGTTGCTCGGCGGAACGATCACGCTCGAGAGTGCGCCCGGCGTCGGCACGACGTTCACCGTCGACATCCCGGCCAACTCTGCGGCGCCGGCGAGCGCGTCCAACGCCGACGCGGCCGCCGATCCCGACACGGCCCCGGGCGCGAGCGCCGACGCCGGCGACGAGGGCGCGGCGGAATCGGTCGCCGGGGGCGCGACGACCGTACTGGTCATCGACGACGACGGCTCCGCGTGCGACGTCGTCTCCCGCACGCTGGCGCGCGAGGGCTACCGTTGCGTGTCCGCGCGCAGCGGCGAGGACGGGCTGCGGCTCGCCCGGGACGTGCGTCCCGCGCTGATCTTGCTCGACGTGCTCATGCCCGGCACCGATGGCGTCGCCACGCTGTCGATGTTGAAGGCGGACCCGGAGTTGGCGGAGATCCCGGTCGTGATGATCTCGATCACGCCGGACCAGGGGATCGCCTTCGCGCTGGGCGCGACGGAGTACCTGGTCAAGCCGGTGGACCGGGATCGCCTGATCGAGACGCTGCGCAAGCACCTCCCGGCGCCGGTCGAGCGCCCGGTCCTGGTCGTCGAGGACGACGAGGTGACGCGGAGCATGCTCCGCAAGCTGCTCGAGCGCCATGGCTGGGGCGTCGTCGAGGCGCGGAACGGCCGCGAGGGGCTGGCCCGTCTCGAGGCGGATCGCCCGGCGCTCGTGATCCTGGATCTCATGATGCCCGAGGTCGACGGCTTCGCCTTCCTCTCGATGCTGCGCGAGCGGGTCGACGCCGCGACGATCCCGGTCGTGGTGCTCACCGCGAAGGAGCTGACCCGCGAGGAGGAGCGCTGGCTCGCGGGACGAGTCCAGAGCGTTCTCGAGAAGGGGAGCTACAGCCAGGACGACCTCGTTGACGAGATCCGGCGCGCGCTCACCGCGCCGGCCACGCCTCGCTGAATCCGGCGGCGACCCCCGCCGCCGCCACCCCGGACGGCCGATGAAGATCCTGCTCGTCGAAGACAACGAAATGAACCGTGACATGCTCTCGCGCCGGCTGGCTCGCCGCGGGTACGACGTCGTGATCGCGGGGGACGGCGCGGCCGCGATCGAGCTCGCGCTCACGGAATCGCCGGGGCTCATCCTCATGGACATGAGTCTTCCGGTCCTGGACGGGTGGGAAGCGACGGAGCGGCTGAAGGCGGACGACCGTACGCGCTCGATCCCGGTGATCGCGCTGACCGCGCACGCGATGACGGCCGATCGCGACCGCGCGCTCGCCGCCGGGTGCGACGACTTCGACACCAAACCCGTGGACCTGCAGCGATTGCTGGGGAAGATCGAGACGCTGCTCAGGGGTCGCCACCCATGAGCGGGCTCACGCCCATGGGGGAAGGCCCGCGCTTCGAGGCGGCCCGTATCGAGGATCTGGCCGAGGTCATGGGGTACGTCGACGCCGCCTGCGAGGGCGCGGGCGTCCCCGCCGAGGCCGCGTTCGCCGTGCGTCTCGCCGTCGAGGAGGCTTTCACCAACATCGTGAAGCACGCCTACGCCGACTCGCCCGGCCCCGTCCGGCTCGAGCTCTCGATCGACGGGACCGAGGTGACCGTACGTCTCATCGATGCGGCACCGCTCTTCGACCCTGCCCAGGCCCCGCCGCCCGATCTCGACTCGGATTGGGACGACCGCGTCGAGGGCGGACTCGGCTGGCACCTCGTCCATCAGCTCATGGACGAAGTTCGCCACGAGCCAGCGCCCGGTGCCGGCAACATCGTGACCATGATCAAGCGGCTGCCGTCGGCCGCCTCTTGAACGCAAGGAGATCGGTATGTTGGAGATCCGTGTCGAGCCCCGCGGTCACGTCACCGTCGTGGTGATCCAGGGGAGCGTAGACGGCCTGACGGCGGACTCGCTGCTCGGTGCGTTGCAGAAGGAGGTCGCGGGCGGCCGAACCCGCCTCGTCGCCGACCTGAGCGGCGTCGAATACACCAGCAGCGCCGGGCTGCGCGCGCTGCTGGCGACCGTCAAAGACGCCCGCCGCCACGGCGGCGACCTGCGCCTCGCGGCGGTCACGGTCAACGTGCGCAAGGTCCTCGACCTCAGCGGATTCACGAGCATCCTCAAGCTCTACGACGAGGTCGACGCCGCCGTCGGCAGCTTCGGCGCGGCGGACCGTGCCGCCGGCGAGGAGGCGATATGAGCGCGCCCGGCGGCCGGAAGCGGGTCGCACTGGTCATCGGCGCGGGGAGCGTGAAGTGCGCCGCGGCGCTCGGCATGTGGAAGGTCCTCGATCGCGAGGGGATCGACGTCGACATGTTCGTCGGGTGCAGCGGAGGCAGCATCTACGCCGGCGTCATGGCGCTCGGATACGACGTCGAGACCTGCGAACGGTTGACCATGGAGCTTTGGACGCCGGCCGTCACGCGGCGCCGCGACACCCGCTCGATCCTGAGCGCGCTCCTGCCGGGGATCTTCAAGTTCCCGGGTTACTTCGGCATGGTCCACGGCGACGCGGTCCTGGACGCGCTCGAGCCGCCCTTCGGCGGCCGGAGCTTCGATGAGACCACGACCCCGCTCTACATCGTCGCGACCGACCTCGCGAACGGCGAGCGGGTCGTCCTCTCGGAGGGCAGCATCCGTGACGCCGTGCGCGCGAGCATTGCGATCCCCTACGTCTGGCGACCCTGGCGGATCGGCGACCGCTGGCTCCTCGACGGCTGCCTCGCCGACCCGCTCCCCGTCGACGTCGCGATCCGGGAAGGCGCCGACGTGATCATCGCGATGGGCTTCGAGAGCCCCTACCCGCGGCGGATCCGTTCTGCGACGCGCTACGCCTTCCAGATCAACAGCATCTACACGAACAACCTCCTGCGGGCGAACTACTCGTTCCACAACCTGGCGCACCACGCGGAGATCATCACGATCCTTCCCGAGTTCGAGCGGCGCATCGGGCTCTTCGACACCTCGGAGATCCCGTACGTGATCGAACAGGGCGAACGCGCGACGGAGGCCCAGATGGACTACCTGCACCGCGTACTCGAGAAGGCGAATGTCTGAGCGCGCGCACTCCCCCCGCATTGCCGTCGTCGTTGGGTCGGGCGGGATGAAGTGCGCCGCCGCCGTCGGGATGTGGAAGGTGCTGCATCGCGAGCGGATCCCCGTCGACCTCGCCGTCGGGTGCAGCGGCGGCGCGATCTACACCGCCGCGATGGCGCTCGGGATGCACCCCGAGGAGGCCGAGCGGCACACGCTCGTGATGTGGGAAGGCCTGTTCCGCCAGATCCACTACCGTTCGGTCTTCCGGAGCCTGCTCTCGCGATGGCTCGGCTTCAACGAGCGGACCGGCCTGATCGACGACCGCGCGATCGCCAGGGTGATGGAGACCCTCTACGGCGACGCGACCTTCGACGACACGCGTATCCCGCTGCACCTCGCCGCGACGGACCTGCACACCGGCGAACGCGTCGATCTCGATTCCGGGCGCATCGCCGACGCCGTGCGCGCGAGCATCGCGATCCCGGTGCTGCTCCGTCCCTGGCGGGTCGGCGGCCGCCTCCTCGTCGACGGCGGCGCCTCCGATCCTCTGCCGATCAGCATCGCGATCCGCGAGGGCGCCGACATCATACTGGCGATGGGCTTCGAGACGCCGCCGCGCGCGCAGCTCGATTCGCTCTTGTCGCTCGCCGGGCAGACCACCTCGATCGCCGTCAACCACCTGCTCCGCTCGACGTACGCGTTCTACAGCGCGGTCCACCACGCCGAGGTCATCCCGCTCCTCCCGAGCTTCGACCAGCCGATCCGCCTCAGCGACACGCACCTGCTGCCGTACATCATCGAGCAGGGCGAGCGCGCGATCGAGGCGGAGCTGCCCTACCTGAGGCGGCTGATCGCCGCGGCGGACGGCGTAGGGGATCGAGCCGGCCCGGCGGGCCAGGGTGAGGCGGCCCGCGGGCCCGCTCGCGCCGCGGCCGGTACGCTCGACGCGGAAACCACGTAGCCATGAGCACGAATACGGAGCCAGCCCGCATCCTCGTCGTCGACGACAACGAGATGAATCGGGACATGCTCTCGCGGCGCCTGGTCCGCCAGGGCCACGACGTGTCGACGGCGATCCACGGCGTCGACGCGCTCGATCGACTCCGGTCCGAGCCGTTCGACCTCGTCCTCCTCGACATCATGATGCCGGAGATGAACGGCTTCGAGCTGCTCGAGCGCCTCAAGGCCGACCCGCGGCTCGAGCACCTGCCCGTCATCCTGATCTCCGCGCTCGACGACACCGACAGCGTGGTCCGCGGCATCCAGATGGGCGCCGACGATCATCTCCCCAAGCCGTTCAATCCCAGCATCCTTCGCGCGCGGGTCGACGCCTGTCTAGCCAAGAAGCGGCTGCGCGACCGCGAACGGCTGTACGCCGAGGCGCTCGAACGCGAGATCGACATCGCGCGCGAGATCCAAGCGGGATTCCTCCCGGAAGCGCTGCCGGACGCGCCGGGTTGGGAGATCGCCGCACGGTTCCACCCCGCCCGCCAGGTCGGCGGCGACTTCTACGACGCGTTCGCCATCGACGGCGATCGCATCGTGCTCGTCGTCGCCGACGTCTGCGACAAGGGCGTGGGCGCGGCGCTTTTCATGGCGCTCTTCCGGAGCCTGATCCGCGTGGTCGCCGAGCGGGTCTTGGGCGCGAGTGGGGAAACCGGCGAGGGTCGCGGTGAGGCGAGTCTGGAGGCGGGCGACGGTGCCGCGGGGGTGTCGAGAGTGGTACGGTCCGTCAACGACTACATCGCGCGAACGCACAGTCGCGAGAACATGTTCGCGACCGTGTTCGTCGGGGTGCTGGCGGTGGGGAGCGGGGAGCTGACCTACGTGAATGCCGGGCACGATCCGCCGTTCGTCCTGGGGCCGGGCGGGATCCGGGCGCGACTCGCGCCGACGGGGCCGGCCGTGGGGCTTCTTCCGGGTCTCGAGTTCGGGGTCGGCCGTGCGCGGCTCGCGGCCGGCGAGACGCTGGTAGCGTTCACCGACGGGGTGACGGACGCCCGCAACGAGGAGGGCGACACCTTCTCGGAGGAGCGGCTGGAAGCGCTGGTGGCGGGCCTGGCCGGCCTCGGGCTCACCGCCGACGAGCTGCTGGGGCGTATCGAGGAGGCGGTGGCTGAGCACGCCGGCGCGGGCGCGGCCTTCGATGATGTGACCATCCTGGCGACGCACCGGCTCTGAGCGTCGGACGGCCGGGCAGCATTCCTCAGGCGCCGTTGATGACCATCACCGGGCAGGGCGAGTCCGCGAAGATCTGCTCGACGCGCGGGCCGAGGAACGGCCGCCCGGACCCGACGTGGACGTCGGTCCCGAGGAGGATCAGGTCCACCGATCCGTCGCGGGCGGCGCCGATCAGGACGTCGGCGACCGACGCGTCGGTGCGCACCTCCGTCCGCACACGCACGTCCTGACTCCGCCCCAGGGCCGCCAGCCCCTCGACCAGCCGTTCTCCGGCGGCGACGAGCCGCTCGCGGATCTCCGGCCGCCTGAGCGTTCCCGGCTCCTGCACGACGTTGACGACGAGGACTTCCGCGTCTTCGACGCCCGCCGCGAGCGCGAAGGCGATCTCCGCGGCCGCGCGTGCGCTCCGGCTCCCGTCCGTGGGGACGATGATGCGCCGCGGCGGCCATCGGCCGGCGACCGGTTCTCCGCGGACGACGAGCGTGGGGCATGGCGCGAATCGCACCAGCTCGTCGACGATCGGGTGGAACACGCCGGGTACGTCGGCGCTCTCCGGCGCGCCGACGACCAGCAGCTCGTAGTCCTTCTGCGCCTCCTCTAGGATCGCGGCCGCCGGGTCGCGGCTCTCGACGACCTTCCGCGTGACCTCCGGCTCGTTCGAGTCGACGACGAGCGATTCCACGAACGCCGTCCCTTCATCCTGCCGCCCCGGGGGTGCGACGTTGAGGAGCGTGATCGAGAGCGCGCCGTCGGCTCCGAGCCGTTCGAGCGTGTAGCTCTTGATCGGGTCGAGCTCGACCTTGCAGGGGCGCTCCCGGACCGGGACCAGCACTCGGTGGATCCCGGCGATCGGGCTGGTCTCGTCGAGCTTCTCGCGCTGGAGGCGCTCCAGCTCCTGCGGCTCCGGGACGACGCGCCGCAGCGTCCAGCGCAGCGTGGGCGGCGCCATCAGCGACGTGGCCAGCGCCATGACGACGATGATCGAGTACATCTCCTGCGTCAGGATGCCAAGCGAGAGCCCGACCGTGGCGACGATGATCTCCATCGCGCCGCGGGCGTTCATCCCCGCCCCGAGACTCAGCGCCGTCCAGTGGTCCGCGCCGCCGCTCAGCCGGGCGCCGGCGTAGACGCCGGCGGCCTTTCCGATGCAGGCGACGACGATCACGAGCCCCGTGATCGCGAGCAGCTCGGGCGCGAGCAGGTCGCGGAAGTCCACCTTGAGCCCCGCGACGGCGAAGAAGATCGGAGCGAAGATCCCATGCGTCATGCTCTCGAGGCGGTGCACGACCTCGTTCGGCAGGCGCCGCATCTGACCGAACAGGATCCCCATGAAAAAGGCGCCGAGCATCGGTTCGAGCTCGAGCGCCTGCGTGATCGCCCCCCAGACGAACGTCAGCGCGACCACGAGGGTGAGGAGCGCGTCGCGGCTGACCGCCTCGTCCTGTACGCGGTCGAGCGCGCGCTTCACGAGTGCCCGGCCGACTGTCATGCTGAGCAGGATGAAGGCGACGACCTTGCCGATCGCGCCGCCGACGCTCGCCATCGTCACCGCCTCGCCCGCGGCCAGGCCGACGACAATGGAGAGGAGGACCCAGCCGATCGCGTCGTCGGTCATCCCCGCGGCGATGATCGTCTGGCCGATGTCGCGCCGCATGAGGTTCATGTCCATGAGGACCTTCGCGATCACCGGGATCGCGGAAATGGACATCGCCGTCGCGACGAAGAGCGCGAAGACCAGCCGCTCGTCGGGGTCCACGAGGAGCGTGGCGGGGAGGTTCCAGCCGAGGAGGAAGCCGGTCCCGAAGGGGAGGATGATCCCGCCGATCGACGCGCCGACCGCGGCGCCGGCCCGGCGGCGGATCAGCGTGAGGTCGGTCTCGAGTCCGGTGACGAGCAGCAGGAACAGCACGCCCAGGAGCGCGATCACCTCGAGGAGGTAGCCCTGCACCTCCGTCCACGGCACGATCCACGCGCCGATCCCCGGCACGAGCGAGCTGAGCAGGGAAGGACCGAGCAGGATCCCGGACAGGATTTCCCCGACGACGGACGGCTGGCCGAGGCGTTGGGCCAACTCGCCCAGCGCACGCGCCACGAGCAGCAGCACCGCGATCTGCACGATCAGCAGCAGCACATCGTCGTGCGGCGCGGCCGTGAACGGAGTCGGCATCGGCAATGCGTCCTGGCGGCGACCCCCGGCGCTGGGGCCGCCGACCGCGTTTCGCGACGATTGCGCCCGACGGCGATACGCAAGAAAAACGCGCCGCGCTGGAAGGCGCGGCGCGATCGTGCCGACCGACTCGCGAGGCCCGCCGTTTGACTCAGCGCACGGCGAGCCCGAGGACGATCGCCATGAGCACGCCGAACATGACGATCAGGGCGAAGAGCACGACGATCGGGAGGAGCACCGCCAACAACGCGCGCCAGTTGTCCGTGCGGTGCGCCTTGCTGAGCCCGATCACGGCGAGGACGCACATCCAGACGCCGCCGACCAGCCCGCCGATGATGGGAATGATCGCGAACAGGCGGGCGCCGTATGCGTAACTGAGGACCCGCACGGTGGCGCCGGCGCCGTGGCGGGCGCCGCCGAAGATCCAGAGGCTGGCGTGCACGGCCGCGAACACCACGGCGAACGTGAGCGCCAGCATGAGGGGTGCGAACAGGAATCCGAGGATCGGCGAGAACGCGTCGATCGCGGCGATGCCGAACGCCTCGTAGACCTGCGTGAGCAGCGCGAAGGTCCCGAGCGCGACCGTGAAGGCCAGCTGCCAGAACAGCTCGAAGACCGCCCCGATCATCCCGATGATGAAGTAGTACAGGATGGCCGCGCCGGTCCCGCCGCTCTCCGGCATGCGGCTGAAGAAATCGCCCGGCCGGAACACGCTGTCGATCCAGGTCCGGACGAACGCGCCGAACGCGGACGTGCCGGCGGCCGGTGGCCAGGGGAACGTCGCCGCCTGCGGCTCGGGTGCGGCGTTCGTCTCGAGCGTCGTCGAATAGAAGCCGGATTCGTTCATGGGCGTGCCTCCGGGGCGAGCCGGTCGCGGACCAGGTCGAGGAGGGAGCGGATGTCGATCGGCTTGGCCATGACATCGTCGATCCCCGCGGCGAGCGCAAGCTCGCGGGCGCCATGCATCGCGGTGATGGCGATGATCGGGACGGCTTGGGTGGGCGCGGCCGAGCGGAGCCTTCGCGCCACCTCCAGCCCATCCATCTCGGGCATCATGACGTCGAGAAGGATCAGATCCGGTGGATCGACGAGGGCGTGGTCCAGCGCCGCCTGACCGTCGGCGACGACGTCGACGTCGTATCCAGCGGATTCCAGGAGTATGCGCAGGGCCTCACGGCTGTCGACGTGGTCTTCGGCAACCAGGATCCTGGCCGCGTCCCGCGCCGCATGTCGAATGGACCCGTCGTGCATCATCGCTCCGGTCCGGGTGCGCGGCGCCGTCGCCCGGCGCCAGGGGGATTAGATACCGCGTCGTGCAAAGGCGCGCAAGGCCGTTGTTTGCACTCAGTCGGTCGAATCGCCCGGTTCCCATGGCCGGGTCCATTCGCTCTCGGCCTCGTTGAAGCGTTCGATCGCCTCTTCGACGATCCGCCGCGCCTCCTCGACGTCCTTCGACGTCTCCTCCTCCTCGCGCGGGAGGAGGCGTCCGGTCACGCGGACCTCGTACGCGAAGATCTTGGCGCGCAGGTCGCCGAGGACCTTGAGCAGGCGCGGCGTCGCATCGAGGAGCTGGCCGTCCTGATCGAGCTTGACGATCAGCTCGGCGAAGCGGCGCAGGTCTATGCGCAGGTCCTCGGGCGTGATGTCGTCGTAGAGTCCCATGCTGCGGCTCACATCGGGTTCTGGGAAGGAGATACTTCGGCCGCGACCGTCGCCGGATCCGACGCATCGACCGCGGCGCCGGCGGCCGGCGCGGGGCACGGCAGGTACAGGATGAACGTGGAGCGTGCGCCGACGACGCTTTCGGCGACGAGCTCGCCGCCCAGGAGGCGGGCCAGGTGGCGAGAAATGGCGAGGCCGAGCCCGGTGCCGCGGGGCGCCTCGTCCAGCTGGATGTACTCGCCGAAGATGGATTCCAGCTCCTCGCTCGGGATCCCCGGCCCGGTGTCCTCGACGGCGAACCCGACCCAGCCGTTCGCACCCGGGCGGCACGCGGGCGCGGCGCGCGAGGCGTCGTCGCCCGCGCCGCGCGCGGTGCCGTCGCCGTCGATCGGGACGTGGCGGACGGTGACGGAGACACGGCCGGCGTCCGTGAACTTCACCGCGTTGGACAGCAGGTTGACCAGGATCTGGCGGAGCCGGCCGGCGTCGGTGCGGAGCGGAGGCGGCGGGTCGGGGAAGTCGACGCGCAGCTCGAGCCCTTTGCGCGCCGCGTCCAGCTCGATCAGCGCGACCGCGTCGCGGACCAGGAAGCGCAGGTCGACGTCCTGCCGCCCCGTCGCGACCTTGCCGAACTCCAGCTTGGAGAGGTCGAGGATGTCGTTCACGACGCCGAGGAGCTGGCCCGCGCTCGCGGACAATCGTTCGAGTACCTCGGCCTGGCGCGCGGTCAGCCGACCCAGCACGCCCTGGCCCATCAGGTCGATGTAGCCGATGATCGCGTTGATGGGGGTGCGCAGCTCGTGCGTCATCTGCGCGAAGAACCGGCCCCGGGCGGCCAGCGTTCCCTCCAGGTCCCGACTGTGGCGCTCGAGCGCGGAGCGGATCCGCTCGAGCTGCTCCGCCCGCACGGCGTGCCGCTCCGCCAGTTCGCGCAGCCGCGCGTCCTCGCGGGCGCGCGCCACCGCGGCCGCGCCCTGGCGCGCGAGATGGCCGAGCAGCCGGCCGTCCCGATCGGGGTCGTAGACGCCAGGCCGCGTCGAAAAGAGCGCGAGGACCGCGCGCGGCGTCGCCTCCGAGCCCGACGCCGCGACCAGGACCTGCGCCCATGGCCCGCGCGCGGCAAGGGCGCGGGCGGCCGCGGGTCCGGTTCCGTTCGCCGGCTGCACCTCGGCCGCCGGCTGCACCACGCCCGCCTGCACCGCGCCCCCGGGCTCCGACCCCCCCGATTCCGCGCCGCCCCCCAACTCCTCCGCCAGCCGTTCCGCTTCCTCCTCCGTCAACCCGATCGCGCTCACGTGCCCGCCGTCCACGCCCGGCACGCAGAACAGCGCCGCCTCGCCCCCGAATAGCTCGAGGACCCGCGCCAGGAAGCGGTCCGCCAGCTCGCCCGGCTCCCCGGGCTCCAGCAGCAGGCCGGCGACGCTCGCGAGGGCCTCGACATCGTCGCGACGAGACTCCATCGGTTCGAATCCCTTCGCTTCTGCGGAGTCAGGATCGCCTCCCGCTCGGGTGAGGCGCTGCCATCCCGAGCGCCGCAAATCCCCGGCCAGCCCGGCCCCGCCACCCGCCCGATCACTGGACGCTGCCGGCGCGCTCGCTTAACATGCTTCCATGAACATCGCCTACCTCACGCGTGCCATACGCTTCTCGGCCGCACACCGATACTACCGACCCGAGTGGAGCGACGAGGAGAACCGTCGGGTGTTCGGCGCGTGCGCCAACCCGCACGGGCACGGCCACACCTACACCCTCGAGGCCACCGTGCGCGGCGAGATCGACCCCGTGACCGGCTTTTCCGTCGACCTCGCCGCCCTCGACCGGGTCCTCGACGAGCAGGTGTACAGGGTCTTCGACCACCAGCACATCAACCACGCCGTCGAAGACTTCGCCTACGGCCGCCTCGTCCCCACGAGCGAGAACATCCTCGCCTACCTCTGGCCTCGCATCGCCGGGGCGCTCCCGAGCGGCGCGACGCTCCACCGGCTGCGCCTCTACGAGGAGCCGACGCTCTTCGTCGATTACTATGGCGGGGGAACGGAGACGCAGACATGACGGGACGCGACCGGACACGCAGGCCGCGGCCGGTGCCCATCACCGACGCGGTTCGCGATCTGATCAGAAAGACCACGGCCGACCGGCCCGCCGAGGCCGACCGGTCCGCGGACGCGCGCCCGGCGGAGCCGGG
>Ga0207864_1001763_pt1 | contig 22609 bp, 20 predicted proteins | sample HigsolmetaAR202D_FD_184834 | JGI IMG/M metagenome (GOLD analysis project Ga0207864, IMG submission 184834) | Ionic liquid and high solid enriched microbial communities from the Joint BioEnergy Institute, USA - AR20-2-D (SPAdes) (version 2) ... | reverse complement strand
TTGCGACGTCGCAGCACGAGCGCTCCCCCCACACTCAGCAGCGCCAGCGAAGCCGGCTCGGGGATGGTCACCGGGCCAAACTTGATGTAATCGACCACAAAGTCACTGGTGGTGCTGGTACTCCCGGTCCAGAGGCCTACCATCCCGAACTGCGGATTGCCCGCAGCGAAGTTATCGGTGTTGTAGTCGACGGTCGTCAGATGCTGACCTTCCATGTACACGCTCACCTTCATCTGCGTGCCGTCGAACCACTTGGCGATCGTGAAGGAGCGAAGAACACCGTCGTCAAGGGCAGGACCATCGACGCCCGCCTCGTACAGGGTTTCCAGCACCACGTTGAAGTTTGTCAGGAGAACCAATCCACCATTACGATCGGGCGCAATCCCAACGAATCGACCATTCGTGCTGGCATTGCCTTCGCTTCGAACGCCGAAGAAGTTATAGCTGTTGGTGCCGGTATCAATAGTCCAGCTCAATCTGATATCGAACTGCCAGGTGTAATCCGAGGCATCCGCAAGCATTCCCGGATTGGTGATATCGCTGTAAAGGCTAGCCAGGCCATTGCCATTGTCATTGATGTACGCAACGCCGTCCTGAGGTCCGTTTCGTCCAGTATTGAAAAGGATCGGAACAGTACCACTGACCTTCCATGCACTCATTCCCGGCGGCGGCGCGGGTGTGTTGGGCTGATAGCTGCCGTCGTAAATGAACGTATCGGTGACCTGCAGAGCCGCCTCTGCCTGCGCACCTGCGAACAGACCAACAGACGCCACAGCGGTGATCAATGCCTTACGCATGACGATTCTCCAAAAGATGTTGGAATGAAGATGTGAGATTTCCCTCTCGCACCGATCGACACGAATAGATGAACCACTGAATCGCCCTGAGGCGCCCCTCCCCACACGCGATGTGACTGCTGCCGCTTCAAGCTCGTCCTCGTCCCCCGGACAGCCTGTCCCGATATTCGTCGGGCGGCTGGTCGTCCCCATCGCCCTCACAGCTGATCCAATTCTCAGGTTAACGCCGCGGTTTGACATGTCAAGATGAATTTCTCCGACCTCCACGAATTTTTTAAAGGGGCGACAGACGCGGCACATTCGAGTAAAATATCCGATAAATTACGCTTGAAACCAGCACACGCACGTGTTAACCTTTGTGTAGCCTTGCCGTGGGATAACCGATTGATATGGCAAATTACCGTTCTTTTTCCGATGCCGCCGAATCGGCCGAGGCGACCGAGACGCTGACCAGCCGCGTCTACGTCACGTTGCGCGACCGCATCCTCTCCGGGGATCTGCAGCCCGGGCATCGCATGGTGCGGCGAACACTCAGCAAGCATCTGGGCGTCAGTCACATCCCCATCACTGAAGCGCTGTTGCGACTGGAAGTGGATGGTCTGGTGGAAAACAAACCGTTGTACGGTTGTCGTGTTCGGCCACTGACACTCGAGGATGTGCAGAACGATCAGGTGCTGCGTGAAGCCATTGAATGCCAGGCTGCCCGTCTGTGTGCGCAGAACGCCTCAGATGAGACGCTGGACAAGCTGCTCGTTCAGGCGAAGAAGCTCGACCGCATCCACCGGCGTGCCGAACCCAATTCGCGACTGGCGCTGGAAACGCACATGGCCTTTCATGCTCAGGTCGCCCGCGCCACTGGATACCCCGTTCTCGCGGCGGAACTGGAACGCGTCTGGTTCCGCCGACTCATGCGGCTGGCCTGGATCATTCAGACGCGCTATAACGCCGTGCCCGACGACTGGCACGAGCAGCTTGTCAAGGTGATTCTCACGCGCGATCCGGACAAGGCCGAACGCAAGATGCGCGAACACGTCCGCTACGGCAATGAGTTTGACCGCAAGGCGATTCAGGACTATCTGGCTCAGACAGCCTCCGAGGATGCCTGACGGCAGTGCGCGTCACGGTCGCCCTTGCATTTGTTCAACACGCAACAGGCGAAACATCCATGTCCCATCCAGCCACACTCACACCGGAACAGGTTCAGTTCTTTTACGACAACGGCTACCTCGTCGTGCGCAATGCCATTCCCATGGCGATCATTGAGCAACTGCGCGAGGGAGCCGAGCAACTCGAAGAAAGGTTTCGCGATTACCGCGAGGATCCCGGCGTCTACTACACGACCCCGAAGGCCACCAGCTTCGAGGAGATGATGAACGGTGTTGCGGCCCGGCAGGCAACGGCGGTCGATGAGCGGGTGCTGTGGCGCGTGGACAATCTCGATGAGCATCTGCCGCAGGTGGCGGCGCTCAAGTCGTGCGCCTTCGTTCACAACGCAATGCAGGCGCTGCTGGGCGATGAAATCCTGCAGTACAACGAAGCCTACGTGACCAAGCCGCCTCGCATCGGGCAGACCGTTCACTGGCATCAGGACCCCTCCTTCAAGGTGAAGAAGGCTCCGGATCCGATCGCCACGTGCGATGTCTATCTGGACTACGCGGATGAGGAAAACGGCTGCCTGTGGGTGATCCCCGGCTCGCACAAGCATGGGGTGATCGATGTCGCGCCGCTGGTGGAGAAGCATGGCTTCGACCTGCCCGGTGCGATTCCGGTTCGTATGTCGCCGGGCGATGTGGCGTTCCACGACAATGGCACGCTGCACGGCAGCAAGGAAAACAAGTCCGATCGCTATCGCCGCATTGTCTATCTGGCCTTCCAGACGGTGCGACAGGCGCGACTGGCGGACGTCTTTGATGAAGAATTCATCACCAAACGCCGTGAGGCGTTCGACGCGTATCGCCGCATCGCGCTGGGGAATAAGTAACTGATCGCCCCACCACGCCCGTTCCTCGTTTCAAATCCTCCACGACGGAGAACGCCACGATGACCCGCATTCGAATCGCGGTCCTTTTGTTGGTCGTCTTTTCCGCGATCCTGTCCGGGTGCGGCAACGCCGGGGCGGAGGGTGGCACCGTTTCACTCAAACTCGCCTACGTCATGGCGCCGCGCGGCCCGGCACACGAAGCGGCGGAGTATCTGGCGAAGATCGTGGAGGAACGCAGCGGCGGCACCCTGCAAATCACGCTCTACCCCGGCGCACAGCTCGGCACCGACCGCGAACTGGCTGAAGCGCTGAAGCTGGGCAGTATCGACCTCGTGCTGGGCGGCACCGCGCCGATCGGCTGGTACGCCCCTCAGTACGGGGCAATCGAAATGCCCTACGTTTTCCGCGACTACCCGCACATGGATGCGGTGCTGCGTGGTCAGATCGGCGAGGAGATGAAGCAGGCCATGCTGTCCGCGCAGGGGCTGCGGATTCTGGATTTCTGGCATCGCGGGCCACGCTACCTCACCGCCAACAAGCCCGTGCGAACACCGGAGGACCTGGCCGGGCTGAAGCTTCGTGTACCGGAGCTGCCCACCTACATCGAGGCGTGGCGTGCTCTGGGAGCGAACGTCACGCCGGTGACCTACAGCGAGATCTTCATCGCGCTGAAACAGGGTGTGGTCGAGGGCCAGGAAAACCCGCTGGAAGTCGTCCACACCAGCAGCCTGTATGAGGTGCAGCGGTACATCATGGAGACGCAGCACCTGCTGGGCGTCTACATCATGATGATGTCCGATGCCCGCTGGTCACGGCTGAGTGAGGAGCATCGCACGATCCTGAGTCAGGCGGTCATCGATGCGGGCCAGTTCGAGCGTGAACGGATGCTCGAATATGAGCAGACCTATCGTGACGATCTGGCGAAGAAGGGCATGCAGTTCGTTACGGTGGATCATGCCGCGTTCCGCAGCCGGGTTCTCGACACAGTTCCCCGGCAGTTCGCATCGCAGTGGGCGCCGAATCTTTTCGAACGAATTCAGGGGACGGAGGTAGCCCATGCAACCCCCTGATTCGCAGCAATCATCACTGACAACTGCACCCACTCATGAGCAGCAGGCCCCCATTTCCCAAGCGCATTCCGGCGAGAACACTGTGCCGATGAAGCCGATGGATTACGTGCTCGCCGCGATCTTCGGCGCATCCATCCTCATCGTGCTGCTGCAGGTCGTGTTTCGATACGGCTTCAACAATTCGCTGACCTGGTCCGAGGAGGTCTGCCGCTACCTCTTCGCGTGGCTGGTCTTCATCGGCGCAGCACTGGCGCTGCGCGACAAATGCCACATCACGGTCGATCTGATCGGCTGGGCGCCCAGGCGCTGGCAGCACTGGGCACAGGTCTTACAGCATGTGCTGGTCCTGGTGTTCCTGGGGGTGGTGGCGGTGCTGGGGTGCAGGTGGGTGTTTCACACCGCCGGCACGCACAGCCCGGTCCTGGGGTTGCCGGTGAACTGGGTGTTTTACGCGGCACTCCCCGCCGGCTGCCTGCTGGCACTGGTGTATGCCATTCGCGCACTGGCGGCCGACCGGCGTCGCAACCGCGTTACCGATGATGCCGCCTCGGAGGACCGCGTGTGGCGTGGATGATGGCAATCATGCTGATCCTGCTGGTGCTGCGCACGCCTGTGGCTTTCGCGATCGGTATCAGCACGCTTTGCTACATGGCCTTCGCCACGGAACTGAATCTCATGGCCCTGGCGCAGCGTATGTCGGTCGGCGCCGATTCATTCGTGCTGCTGGCGGTGCCGTTCTTTCTGCTCGCCGGTGAACTGATGAACGCTGGGGGCATCACGCAGCGGCTGGTCCGCCTGGCGCAGGCGATGGTCGGTTCGATTCGCGGCGGGCTGTCGCACGTGGTCGTGGGCGTGAACATGCTGATGGCTGGCGTGAGTGGCACTGCGATCGCCGATGCGGCAGCCGTCGGTTCCGTCCTGATTCCTGAGATGGAGCGGCGCGGCTATGGTCGCGGTTTCGCCGCGGCTGTCAACGCCTCCGCCGCAACGATCGGCCCGGTCATCCCCCCCAGTGTCGGGTTCATCATCTACGCCTCGCTCGCCAACGTTTCGGTGGGCAAGCTCTTTCTCGCGGGCACCGTGCCTGGCATGCTCATGGGCCTGTACATGATGACCGCCTGTTCGATCATCGCGCGAAAGCGCAACCTGCCGCGCGGCGAGCCGATCAACCTGCGCGAGCTGTGGGCCGCACTGAAAAATGCAAGCTGGGCGATTCTCATGCCCATCATCATTCTCGGGGGTATTGCCGGCGGCATCGTCACCCCCACCGAAGCAGGCGCCATCGCCGTGGCTTACGGCCTGTTCGTGGGTATGTTCGTCTATCGTCAGATTCGCCTGAGCGATCTGCCGCGACTGCTGGTGCGGTCCGCCAAGCAGTCGGCCGTCATCATGTTCATCATCGCCGCCGCCAGTGCCTTTGGCTGGCTGCTCACCCTCGAGGGCACTCCGGCCCAACTGGTGAATCTGTTCACCTCCATGTCCGAAAGCCCCTGGGTGTTCATCCTCGTCATCATCGCCGCGCTGCTGGTGCTCGGCTGCGTCATGGAGGGGGCGAGCATCATGATCGTGCTCACCCCCCTGCTGCTGCCGGCCCTGGCACATTATCAGATCGACCTCATCCATTTCGGCGTTGTTTTCCAGCTCGCCATCATGCTCGGGCTGCTCACGCCGCCGGTAGGCATGTTGCTGTTCGTCATCAGCGGCGTCGGGAACGTGCCGATGAATGAAATGTTGCGGGACCTGTGGCCGTTCCTCATCGTTCTGTTCCTGGTTTTGCTCATGGTTGCCTTCATCCCGCAGATCTCGCTGTGGCTGCCCCAGTGGTGGAGTGCCGCGGCGATCGGAGGCTGATGCGTCGTATCCCTGCCAAGGAGTGTCCGTCTTGAATTACAAGGTACTCATTACAAACCACCCGCCCCATCAGCATCTTGCCCCTCTGGCGGGCGTGGCGGAGATCATCTTCGGCCCCACCGGCGGCGCTCTCATGCCGCGCGAACAGATCCTCAAGTACGCCCCGCAGCTTCACGCCATCATCAACCAGGGTGAACTGCGCGTCGATGAGGAACTTCTGGCAACCGCACCCAACCTGCGGATCGTTGCCAACGTCTCCATCGGCATCGACAACCTCGACCTGGAATGCCTCAACCGCTACGGCGTGTGGGCCACCAACATCCCTGACTGCTTCACGCCGGCGGCCGCCGATTACACGATCGGCCTGATGCTCGCCGTCGTGCGAAAGATCGCCTGTGCCGACCGCTACGTCCGTACCGGGCGATGGAGCATCGACGGCTTCCAGCCCGGCGCATGGGAAGGCTCCTCCCTGGAGGGCAAATGTCTGGGCATCGTCGGCTACGGCCGCATCGGCCGGGCCGTCGCACACCGCGCCCGAGCCTTCGGCATGCGTGTCATCTACTACAACCGCAGCCCGCGCCCCGAACCCGGTGCCCGAACGCTCGATGAACTGCTCGAACAGGCGGACATCGTGTCCCTGCACGTGCCGCTGACACCGGAAACCGAGCGGCTGATCGACCGCGATGCAATCCAGCGCATGAAACCCGGCGCGGTGCTGCTCAACGTCTCACGTGGCAAGGTCGTGGACGAAGCGGCGATCGTCGATGCGCTGCGCTCCGGGCACCTGAGCGGCGCCGGGCTGGACGTCGCCGAGGATGAGCCGCACTTCCACCCCGCACTGCTGACGATGGAGAACGTGGTACTCACGCCACATATCGGCGGAGCGGCTCTGGAAAGCCGCATTGAGGCACGCCTGCTCGCTGCCCGGAACGTGGTGAACGTGCTGCAGGGCCGTGCACCACTCACCCCGGTCAATACCGTCGCCCCGATCGATGCGAAGCGCGAAATAGATTTTCCTGTGCCAACGCCTTGACCGCCGCCCCTTGCGGCTAAAATGATGACGTGTTCCTGCTTCCGCCCGCGCGACGCATATCCAACCCGCGGGCGGCTGCGGTTCGTTCGAACTTCTTGAACGAGCACGTCTTATGCACACCAGCCCTCCCAACCGTAATCGTGCCGCCGGCCCTACGCTGCTGGAGGTTGCGGTCGTTGTGACCGTCGCTCTTGAGCGATCGCGATGGTTATGCCGTTCAACAGAAAAACACCTTCCCGTCGCGCGGAGAGCGCATCCGCCTTCGCAGCATTCGCCAGAACCTCGTGATCTTCGCACAGGTCAATCACGGCTACTACCCCGCCATCCCGAAGTGAAACGCCCGGCCAGGTGTGCATTGCTATAATGCGCCGCGCCGTGGCGGATTCGCCGCGACGAACGGGATTTGCGCCCGTAGCTCAGCAGGATAGAGCAGCGGTTTCCTAAACCGCAGGTCGCGTGTTCGAATCACGCCGGGCGCGTTCGGGTCGGGGAGACGATGACGCGTGTGGTGTCCCCTCCGACGGATCAGCCCACCTTTTGACGTTTCAGACATCATGGCTCGCCCCGGCAACATTCGCCTGAAAGTGCTCCGCCTTGCGCGGCAGCGGTCGCATCGATACGACCTCTACCGGGCGGTGAGCATGAGCTTTTCGCTCTGCGTGCTGCTGGGCGTACCGCTGAGCGGGCTGGCGCGAGTCGATTTCTGGCGCGGCGAGCATCGGCTCTTTTTCGAGCCGGCAACGCTGCGCACCGGGCTGGCGGGCGTGATCGTCGGCATCGCCGCGATGTATGTCGTCACGTTTCTGAGCAACGTGGTCGCGGGACGGATGTTCTGCGGCTGGGGATGTCCGGTCGGCCAGGTGAGCCGATTCGGTGAAGTGGTGGATACACCGGGCATGTCGCGCTGGCAGCGATTGCGTGCCCACGTAATCGGGGCGCTTTTCAGCGGCGCGTTCGTGCTGGCGATGCTCGCCTGGTGGGTGGACCTGCGCATGTTGTGGCTGGGGTCGGCGATGGAGCTGGCGATCGGCTGGGCGCTGCTTGCTGTGGGCATCACCGGGGCGTATCTGCATGGGCGATACTGGCGTTGGGAGTTCTGCAAGGCTGTCTGCCCGATCGGGTTGTATTACTCCTTTGTCTCGCCGGCCAAATGGTACGGTGTCTACTTTCGTAATCAGGAAAAAAGCTGCATCGAGTGTGATGCGTGCGACAATGTCTGTCCGGTCGATCTGCTGCCACGCGAGCTGATGACGCCCTTGTATGATCGGCCGGGCATCTCCATTTCCGGGGCGCCGGGGCGGAATCACTGCCTGGAATGTGGCGACTGCGTCCGGGCGTGCGAAAAGATGATCGAACTTCGCGGTAAGGGCGGCCCGGTTCCACTGCTTTTAGGATTCCATACGGGACCTCAACGGGTCGTCGCAGAGGATGGGCCGAACCACCGCCCCGCTGACCACTCACCTCCGGCAGCCACCTCCCGACCTGCCGCGGAGCGCTAAACGGCCCCACTACACCGTCGCGCCTCACTTCGATTTGACCAAACGGGAGAAAAGGATATTTTGGTCACATGAAAGGCGGTGCGTCACCTGTCCTTCACGTGCCAGGAAGTCCGCTGTGGACGAGAACACACGCAACGAACTGATTCGGAAACACCTGGAAGCCGTTCGCCTGCTTCAGCAGACGCCCGTTACGGACAGTGCCAGCCCCGGCTGGCCGCCGCAGGGCTATTACCTGCTGTGGCATGTGGTAATCGGCATGATGCTCGGCTTTATCGGGGCGATGGTGAGTCTGGGCTTCAACATGATCGCCGCCCCCCTCTTCGGGCAGCCGGCACTCAAGTTGATCCGCGTCTACCTCACCTTCCCGATGGGCGAGGCAGCCCTGGACCCGGCCGTCACCGACGCCAATATTCTGGGCGTGGGCTGCTTCCTCTACCTGGCCACCGGGGCGCTGCACGGCGTGGTGTTTCACCTGGTGATGAGCATCTATTTCGGCCAGTTGTCGGTCATGAAGCGTTTCTTCATCGCCGGCGGCATGGGCCTGCTGTTGTGGCTGGTGAGCTTCTACGGCGTGCTGAGCTGGCTGCAGCCGATGCTGCTGGGCGGCAACTGGATTATCGAACTGATCCCCTGGTGGGTGGCGGCGCTGACGCACCTGGCCTTCGCCTGGACCATGCTGGCGCTGCAGCACTGGGCGAAGTTTGAACCGTACATCCAGCAACGTGACAACCCCGCGGATCAGTTGCCTGACTCGGTCCGCATGGGCATCGATTCATGACAACCCCAACGGTGCATTGGAGAGAGATCGTGGCCACGGTGACCGGCCGAGGCGTCGCGCGATGGGTGACGCTGGCACTACTCAATGGAACGATGCTGGCAACGCTTGCCGGCTGCAACCCCGACGCGGCCCAGGCGGAAGCAGCGAATGACGACGCTGCTGTGGCACAGGCCGTCACGACAACGACACACCTGCCGCGGCCGACCAGTCCCCAGGACCCGCGACCCATCGAGTACAACCACTGGCAGACGGTCTCTCCCGGTGAATACGCCGGTTACAACCAGCGCGCCTCGCTCATTCAGCGCGGCCGGGAGATCTATCACAAATACTGCATCGGCTGCCACGGCGAACACGGACAGGGCGACGGCCCGGCGGCGGTGCGGCTGATCACCAAGCCACGCGACTTCACCAGCGGTATCTATAAGTTCCGCTCCACCGACTCCTCCAGCCTGCCCATGGAGTCCGACATCCACCGCGTGATCACGCGCGGCCTGTCGCGGGTGAGCATGCCGGCCTTCCCGCTCATGCCCGAGACAGAGAAGGTCGCCGTCATCGAATACATCAAATCGTTCTATCCCCGCTGGGACGAGGAGAAGGACAACCGCAAGATCGTGCCCGTGCCCCCCGCCCCGGCTGATCTTGATACGCGCGAGCGGCAGTTGCGTGGCCGCATCGTCTATCTGGCGATGAACTGCAACTCCTGCCACGGCATCGATGGCGCAGGCAAAGGCGCCACGCGCACCGAATACGTCGATGCCTGGGGCAACCCGCAAAAGCCCTTCAACTTCACACGCGGCCAGCTCAAGAACGGCGATACGCCCGAGGACATCTACCGCACCTTCCACACCGGCCTGCGGTCGATCATGCCCTCGTACAACGTCGACCTGCTGGCCACCGCGAACGTGGAAGCATTTGAAGCGGTCGCCAGCGAGCTGGACGAAGCGGAGCTCGCAGAGCTGCGTGAGTACCTGTCGCAGTTCCCGAAGAATGCGGCCGAGGTGTTCCAGAACATGAGCGAAACGGAGCGTCACGTCCGGGGCGTGCAGAACAGTTGGGACCTGGTGGCGTTCGTGCGAAGCCTGCGCCGGGAAACGTCGACGCGCGAGGCGGTGCTGGGCGTCACGGTTCAGAATGGACAGGACCGCTCTGGAGTGAGTGAGCGATGAGACAGATCCTGCTTGGCGATGAGAGCGACAATCCCAAACCCGCATTGACGGGCGGCGCTCATGCGCTGGTGAACGATAAGCTGGTGAAATGGCACCTGGTCGCCGCCATCGTGTGGCTGGGCATCGCCATGATCGGCGGGATGCTTTATTCGCTGCAGCTTCTGCAGCACTGGCCGCTGCCGCGCATCGCGGTGCTGTCGCCTGGTCGCATCCGCATGATCCACACCAACATGGTCGCGTTCGGCTTCCTGACCAATGCGTTCTTCGCGATGCTGAACTGGACGGTGCCACGGCTGACCGGCCGGCGCGTCGCCAGCGATCTGCTGGGCTGGGCAATCCTCGGCGCGTGGAACCTGATCGTGCTGGGCACCTACATCGGATTGCACCTGGGCGAAGCGCAGGCGATCGAATGGGGTGAAACGCCTGTGTGGATCGACCCGCTGGTCGTCGTCGGTGCGATTCTGGTAGCCATCCAGTTCTACACGCCGATCATCCGCAGCAACGAGCGGTCGATGTACGTGAGCCTGTGGTACTTTTCCGCGGCGTTCGTGTGGCTGGGTCTGACCTACATCATGGGCAACTTCCTGCCGCAGTACATCGTCGCGGGCAATCAGGCCGGGCCGCTGCTGGGTCTGTACATCCACGACCTGGTGGGTCTGTGGGTCACACCGATGGGCTGGGGCATGATGTACTTCTTCGTGCCCATCATTCTGAAGAAGCCGATCTGGTCGCACGCGCTATCGCTGGTGGGCTTCTGGGGGCTGGCCTTCTTCTACCCGCTACAGGGCGTACACCACTTCCTGGGTTCGCCCATCCCGATGTTCGCTCAGTACAGTGCCGTAGTCACCACCATCGCGATCGAGATCGTCGTCACCACCGTGGTGATCAACTTCTTCATGACGTGGCGTGGCAGCGAGGGTTCGCTGCGCGACAGCATCCCGATTCGCTGGTTCTGGGTGGGCGCGCTGAACTACCTGCTGACCTGCACGCAGTGTGCCTTCCAGGTGACGCTGACCTTCCAGCAGGTGATCCACTTCACCGACTGGGTCGTCGGTCACGCGCACCTGGTGATGTTCGGCGTGTTCACGTTCTGGATCTTCGGCATGATTGAACATCTGTGGCCGAAGCTGACCGGTCATGAATGGTGGAGTGAGAAGCTGCGACGGTGGCACTTCTGGCTCACGACGATCGGGCTGGCGTTCATGGTGCTGGCGCTGACGGCCGGTGGCCTGGTCGATGGGTTCATGGCCAAGGGACTGGTGCCGCGTGAAACCATCCTGACGGCGTTGAGGCCGTTCTGGCTCACCCGCACCTTCACGGGCCTGTTCATCCTGACCGGCTTCGGATGCCTGGTCGTGAACATGATCGCCACGGCCCGGGTCGCGCGTCGCGCCCACGTGGATGTCGATTACGCACCGTACGAAGTGCTCGAGGAACAGACCGCCGGAGCAACAGCGTAAACACCACCGCGCGTGGATGACTCATCCACGCCAATGAGAGTTCATCAGGCCAAGCGCCTGCGTCATTCGGAGCAGACCTCGTGGAACGGTTTGGTTTCGTTTTCCTGGTAGCCGGACTTGGCTTCTTCGTGCTGGCCTTCGCCATCAGCGCGTGGATTCCGATGCTGCCGGTGGCGCATCTGGAGGTGCGTACGGTGGAGCAGATGGCCGCCGTGCCGCCGCTGGAGTTCATCGAGCTGAAGGAGCAGTACCCCGAGGCGTTCGCCAAGGCGTTCGGCGATAAGCCGATCGAAGAGGCGTTCGCCGAAGCGCTGCGTATCGGCCACAAGACCTACATCGGCGAGGCGTGCTGGCACTGCCACTCGCAGCAGGTGCGCCCCTGGGGTAACGATGAGGCACAGTACGGCCAGCGCAGCTTTCCCGAGGAATACAACAACGAGCTGAACATGCCGCCACTGTGGGGGACACGCCGCATCGGCCCGGACCTGATCCGCCGCGGCGGATTCCACTCCAACGACTGGCATGTGGCGCATTTCTACCACCCGCCTGATGTGGCGCCGGTGAGCGTCATGCCCAGCTACCACTGGTTCTATGAAGAAGATGGCCTGACCCCCAACAAAACTGGCCTGTCGATCATTGCCTACGTGCAATGGCTGGGTTCGTGGGTGGATACGCGACAGGAAAATATCCACGGCGCCCGCGCCATCGAAGCCGCCTACCCCGCGCCGAACCTCATCCGTCCCGAACCGCCCGTCAAAGCGCCTGTCCAGCAGGACGATGGTGGCATGGATGACGGCCATGGTGAGGACGACTATGGTTATGGCGACGAAGATGACGAGTACGGCTACTGAGTGGAGGGATTGAGACGATGATCGCGCCAAACAAGCCACGCCAGGAACCGCTTCCGCCCTGGACGCCTCAGCCGACCTCCCGGCGAACGCGAATCTTCCTGTGGTCGTTCAGCATCGTCATGCTGGTGACGGCGGGCGTGGCGTTCATCTTCAAACTCATCGAGTTCGCCTACACCGCGTTGAATCAGGGCAACGATGCGCTGGCGTCGTTTCTGCTGCCGGTGCTGAACTATCTCGTCGTGGCGGCCGGGTTCATGTGCCTGTTCTTCTGGGCGTACCTGACCGGCCAGTTCCGCGATGTCGAAAAAGCCAAGTACCGCATGCTCCAGATGCAGGAAGAAATCGACGAGACCGGCACCCTCACCACCAACCACTAACCACAACCTTCTTCGCCCTATGTTTCAGCGACATCGATATCTGAGCTACAAAGGTTACGCGTTTCCCTGGTATGCGACGCTGCTGTGGATCACGTTCTTCGTGTTCGCTGTCGCGTATCTGGTGCGGTACATCCTTCTGGAGCCGTGATGGGCACCGCCTCGTCGGCACTGGCAGTGGCGGCGTCTTCGCCACCGCAGGGCGGCGAGGTCATCAGTTGTGTGCACTGCGGGTTGCCGGTGCCCGCTTCGCGTCGTGCCACCGGCCATCAACCCTCCTACTGCTGCTTCGGCTGCCGGTTCGCCAGTGAACTGGCGCAGCGCGCCACCACCGACACCGAAACTGATGGTGCCCAACCGCCCAACACGCTCTTGCTGCGGCTGGGGCTGGGCATCTTCCTCTCGATGAACATCATGGCCTTCAAGGGCCTGTTCTATTCGCCGCTGGTCTATCAGTCGGGTGAGCCGGACGCTCTGCGTCACGATGCTCTGCAGCAACTGGCAGCCTACTTCATGATGCTGCTGACGACGGGGGTGATCGTCACGCTGGGAATGCCGCTGCTGAACGATGTGCTGGCCGGGTTTGCGACACCAACGCTGGACGGACAGCGACGCACCTGGCGGGCGTGGCTGGGCGCACTGCCGCGGCGCGTCGATGCGAACCTGCTCATCTGCATCGGTGTGGGGGCTGCGTTCACGCTCAGCGTCATTCACACGGTGCGTGGCCACGGCACGCTCTACTTCGATACCGCGGCGCTCATCCTCACGCTGGTCACGCTGGGTCATTACCTCGATTCGACCGCGCGCCGCCGGGCCACTGCGGCTGCGCGCGATCTGCTGACCGCGATGCCGACGCGCACGTGGGTGCAGCGCGGCGATGCGCTTGTCGAAGTCGATGCCGATGCGGTGCAGATGGGCGATCATGTTCGCGTGCGGCCGGGCGAGACGATTCCCGTCGACGGCCGGGTGATTGAAGGTAGCGGGTACATCAACGAATCGAGCCTGACGGGCGAATCCAACCCGCGCGCGGTGGCAGCGGGCGACCACGTCATGGCGGGCTGCATGAGCCTCGATGGGCAACTTTGGATCGAAGCGACGCAGGTGGGCAATGATCGCACACTCGCCCAGACACAGAAGCTGCTCGAAACTGCACGGCTGCACCAGTTGCCATTGCAGCGACTGGCGGATCGCATCTCGGCGGTGTTTGTGCCGGGTGTCGTGCTGCTGGCGATCAGCGTGTTCGCCTTCAACGCTTGGATCGGTGATCCGACGAGCGGCCTGTTCAACGCGCTGAGTGTGCTGCTCATCAGTTGCCCCTGTGCGCTGGGGCTTGCCGCTCCGCTGGCGACATGGAGCACACTGCACCGGGCGGCTCGTGCGGGTATCCTGATTGATTCAGCGATCACGCTCGAACGGGCTGCGGCTATCCGTCACGTTTTCTTCGATAAGACGGGTACGCTCACGGAACCCACACTAAACCTGCACGCGGTGCATACCAGCCAGGATGTCTCGCGCGACGAAGCACTGCGTATCGCTGGCGCGATCGAAAGTTCGAGCGTGCATCCCATCGCCGTTGCACTGACCACGCACGCTCAGCAGGCAACTGATGTCCCTCTGCCCGTCGCGGAGGATGCCCGCGCGCTGCCGGGACTTGGCGTGCAGGCAGTGGTCGAAGGGCGAACTTACTGGCTGGGAAGCGCACGACTCGTGCAGCAACGGCAACTCATTCCCATCGAAACAGCGAACGATGCGGGCATGTGCGTCTATCTCATGGATGAAACGCGCGTGCTCGCCTGCTTCACACTGACGGAAAAGCTGCGCGATGATGCGAAACGCGCGGTTCGATCGCTGCGTGAGATGGGCATCGACGCGACAATCCTGACGGGCGATCGCACTGAAACAGCCGAACGCGTCGGCAGGGCGCTGGGCATTGGCGTGAAGGCGTCACTCCTGCCCGCTGACAAGCTCGAACATCTGCTGACCGCGCGAAACGATGTGCCCGGTCGGGTCGCCATGGTGGGCGATGGCATCAATGACGGCCCCGTGCTCGCCGCTGCCGATGTGGGCTTTGCCATGCGAAGCTCGACCAGCCTCGCGCAACAGGCAGGCAACGTACGGCTGCTGGCGGATCGGCTCGATCGCGTGCCGTTCACCATCGCCATGGCACGTCACGGCATGCGTCGTGTGAAGCTGAACCTGCTCTGGGCGTTCGGCTATAACACGATCGGACTGGCACTCGCCGCGATGGGCTACCTCAACCCAATCTTCGCTGCCTCGGCCATGTTCGTTTCGAGCCTGCTCATCGTCACGACTTCGCGCAAGGCCGGTGCGGTGCCGCAATGGCAGGAGGGTGCGTGATGGACAGCGGTGCGCTCATCACGGCACTGACGTCGCTGCTCGTCGCCGGGCTGGCGGGCAGTCTGCACTGCGTGGGCATGTGCGGGCCGATCTTGATCGGTTTTGCCGGCCGGTTTGAACAGGCGACGCTGACCATCCATGGCAAACCCGTTGCAACAGCAGCCGCTGCGGTGAAACCATCGCTCACGTGGGATTTCGCCTGCTATCACGTCGGCCGCATCTGGACCTACGCGATGCTGGGCCTGGCCGCCGGCTGGCTGGGCCACGGCGTGCGAACCGGCTCCGCCACCTTCGGCTGGCAACGTCCTACCGCCATCGTCATGAGCATCGTTGTAATTCTCACGGGCATCATTCTGCTCGATCTGATCCCACGATGGCGCATCGAGGCACTCTTCGATGCCTGCGGCATGCAGCGTCTGCGCAACATGAGCTGGTTCACGCAGCTTGTCGGCAGTCGCAGCACTGTGTCGCGTCTGTTGCTTGGTGCTGTAATGGGATTGCTGCCTTGCGGGCTGGTTTATGCAATGCTGGTCGTCGTCGTCGCCCTGCCCCATCCCTTCTACAGCGCCCTGGGTATGGTCGCGTTCGGCGTAGGCACACTGCCCGCCCTCTCCGCGGTGCTCGTCGGTCGGCGCATGTTACCCGCCACCTGGCGTATCCACGGCACGCGCATCGCGGCCGTCACCATCATCGCCCTGGGCGCCTACATGCTCATCCGTACCCTCGCCTTCACCCCACCCGACGCGGTGTGTCCGTTCTGTCATTGAGGCACGATCTGAACCGCGAATGAACGCGAATAGACCGAATAAAAAGGGATTTACGCGACTGGTCGCGTCCCTTCATAAAATCCTTCATACTTCCACCCTTCGTTTTCTCGTTCGCGTTTATTCGCGGTTCAAAAAAAACCGGTGAGAACGATCAGCGTCCTCACCGGTTTTCTATTTCTCTCGATGAATCTGGCTGTTAATCCAGGTTCATCGTCATCAGGAACTCGGCGTTGGTCTTGACCTTCATGAGGCGGCTCTTGAGAAGCTCCATCGCTTCGACCACGTTCATGTCGGCCAGCACCTTGCGCAGGCGGTAGACCAGCTTCAGCTCGTTCGGGTCGAGCAGCAGTTCCTCGCGACGCGTGCCCGAAGCGGCGATGTCGATCGCCGGGTAGACACGCTTCTCGACGAGACGGCGGTCCAGATGCAGTTCGCTGTTACCGGTGCCCTTGAACTCCTCAAAGATGATGTCGTCCATCTTCGAGCCGGTGTCCACCAGCGCGGTGGCGATGATGGTCAGCGAGCCGCCGCCCTCGATCGCACGGGCCGAGCCGAAGAACTTCTTGGGCCGCTGCAGCGCGTTGGAGTCCAGACCACCGGTGAGTATCTTGCCCGAGTGCGGCATCTCGTTGTTATACGCACGAGCCATACGCGTGATCGAGTCCATCAGGATGACCACGTGCTCGCCAAACTCGACCATGCGGCGGCTCTTTTCGATGACCATCTCGCACACCTGCACGTGACGCGAGCTTTGCTCATCGAACGTCGAAGCCACCACCTCCACATCGTCGGGCGTGTTGTTGCGGAAGTCGGTCACTTCCTCCGGACGCTCGTCAATCAGCAGCACGATGACCTTCACATCGGGGTAATTCTTGATGATGGAGTTGGCCATCTTCTGCAGCAAAACCGTCTTGCCGGTGCGCGGCGGCGCGACGATGAGGGCGCGCTGTCCGCGGCCGATCGGTGCGACCAGGTCGACGATGCGCATCTCGATGTTGCTTGGATCATCCGGCGTTTCGAGGACGAAGCGCTGATACGGGTGCAGCGGTGTGAGGTCCTCGAAGGTCTTCAGGTCGTTGAGCACATCCGGCGGATGGCCGTTCACCGCATCCACGCGCAGCAAGGCGAAGTACTTTTCCGACTCCTTGGGCGGACGGATGGTGCCCTGCACGATGTGGCCGGGCTTGAGACCGAAGCGCCGAATCTGCGACGGGCTGACGTAGATGTCATCGGGGCACGCCAGGTAGGAGTACTCGGGGCTGCGCAGGAAGCCGAAGCCATCGGGCAGGATTTCCAGCACGCCCTCGCCGTACATCAATCCCTGCTTGGTGATGTGCTTCTGAAGGATCTGAAAGATGAGATCCTGCTTCTTCAGGCCAGAGAAGTTTTCCAGCCCTTCCTTACGTGCCAGTTCGTGCAGTTCCTCGACGGACATTTTCTGCAGGTCGACCAGGCGCATTTCATCCTTCTTGGCCTGTTCGTATCGCGCCTGCGTTTCGGCGTCGAGCTGTTCGTCGGTAACGGCCGGCCGACGCTCCGGTTGTGCCGGTGCCTCGACAGTGTTCGTCGCTGCTGCCGGTCCACGATCCTCCGCGGGCTTGACGCTCTTGCGGCGGCCGCGGGGCGATTGGGTTTTAGCCATGAGTAGGGCTCCTTGATCCCAGCACGTCCGTCTGCAACCGGACACGCTGAATTACATGTCATGCGGGAAGAAACATCGGGAAAGGCACAATCCGTTGCAGCCTGATCGAATCCTTCGGGTTGGAAGGCCGGAGGCCGGTGATGAGCGCGATCCGCGGCTCATCGCCTTGCTCCCCCTCCCAACAAACAATCATTTAATCCGGTGGAATATTTCGGAAAGAACGCGGCGGACGTGGGATTTTGTTTCCAACTCGTTTCCGTCGTTGTCTATCACATAATCCGCACGCGAGGCCTTAAAGTCAAGTGGAAGCTGCTGACTCTCGCGTCGGTGCAGCTCCTCTTCGCTCCATCCCCGGCTCCGCCTCACGCGTTCCAGTCGTTTTTCCGGGGAGGCGGCGACGAAAATAACAACGTCGCACTGCTCGTCAAGCCCCACCTCGTACAGCAAGGGGGCATCCTCGACGATCGCCCGGATTGCCGGGTCCTCTTCGTACCGGGCCCGAAGTCGTACCCGGCCGGCGTGAACCCGTGGATGGACCAGCCCCTCCAGGCGCTTACGCTCCTGCTCGTTGGCGAAAACGATCCGCCCCACCGCCCCGCGATTGACCGAACCATCCGGGTTCAGGATGTCCCTGCCCCACCAGTCCACCAGCGTGCAGATCACGTCCGGCTCCTGCAGCACCTGCCGCGCCAGGGCATCAGCGTCTATGACGCCACAGCCCTCCTCAGCGAGCATCCGGGCCACCAGGCTCTTACCCGATCCGATCCCGCCCGCCAGACCAATCACCGGTTTTTTCTGCGGAGAAGGCGACATCTGTTCAAGCATAGAGCGCCGCCCCCCCTCACGCGACAAATGCCCCCACCCTCCGCAACGGGAGGGAGGAGAATCCCGGCGATGTGGAAAAGTGGGCAGGAAGGGACGGAGAACGGATGCGACGGGATTTGCTGCGTTCAAAAGCGATAACCCGGGTAGTGGCGTTGTACCAGGCGATGCCTCACCGCAGCAGGCCAGCCAGCACGCCCCCTTTGGCGAGGATCAGCCAGGGCTGCACCACGTACGACTCGCGCAGGTCGCTCAAACCGAACAACACGAACAACCCGGCGTACGCGAGTTCCAGTGATGTCCGGCGGAACCGATAAAACCGAGCCAGAACGTACAACGCAATGACGAACCAGGCGATCGCCTCGGCCACATTAAACTAGGCGTAAACCACGGCCACTGTGTCGTCAGACCGGTATGACCATAGGATGTGGTTGATAATGTCCATCCATACTTTCTACGCCGGGAGAGGGTCGCGGTGAGGGGCGAACCACCCCGCTGAACCCATGAAGGAAAAGTCCTGAATGTTCGCAGGCAGCTCATCAAAGCCATCGAGCGCCCACGGACATTCGCCCTCACCCAGCCTCAGAGGAAGAGGGATTGAAGCTTTTGCCGCTTCGTATCTCCGTGCGTCGTGCCTCTCCCTTAGTCCCTCAGTCCCTAATCCCTTAGCCCCTGCCCCCTTCATTTCCTCCGAGCGGTACGGTTTTGAATAGTATATGGCCTATGTCTTTATCGCAGATGCTAGCGCTGGTGCCGGCGCTGATTGCGCTCAACGCGTTCTTTGTGGCGGGGGAATATGCGGTGGTAGCAACGCGGCCGGTGCATCTGGAGCGGTTGCGGCGGCGGGGCCGGACGCGGACGGTTGCTGCAATGGAGCGGCTGAAGCGCGACCCGGCCAGCGCGATCGGGGCCATTCAGGTCTGCATCACCGTCACGAACCTGGCGCTGGGGTGGATCGGCGAACCGGCGATGTCGCGGGTACTGCTGCTGGCACTGGGGCCACTGGCCGAGGCGGTGCCGGAGGTCGTGTTCCGCCCGATGTCGATCGCCCTGTCGTTCCTGATCGTCACGCTGCTGACGGTCGTCTTCAGCGAGCTGCTGCCCAAGGCGCTGACGCTGCGGTACATCCCTGCGGCGGTGACGCTGACGGCGGTGCCGATCATGGCGATCGGGCTGGTGGTGCGGCCGCTGGTCTGGGTGATGAACCAGATGGCGAACCTGGTGACGATGCCGCTGGGGCTGGGCCGGGTCGAGTCGATGGAACAGACCGAGGCCTCCGTGGAGGAGTTGCGGCTGCTGGCGACCGAGGCGGCTCGTGAAGGCATCCTCAGCCCGGCAGAACGAGCGCTGATCCTCAACACGCTCACGCTGGACCATCGGCTGGTGAACCGCGTGATGGTGCCGCGCACGCAGGTGCAGTACCTGGACCTGCGGCGTTCGATGGACGAGAACCGCAGGGTGATGGGCGCACACCTGCACACGCGGTATCCGCTGTGCGATGGCGGGCTGGACAACGTGGTGGGCGTGGTGCGCAGCAAGGCGTTCCTGACGGCCTACCATGCGGCGGCGGACAGCTCGGTACTCAGCCTGATCGCGGATGAGGCGGTCTACGCACCCGAGATTTCAACGCTGGGGCAGGTGCTCGCCCTCTTCCGCGAGAAGAAGACCGATTTCGCCATTCTGGTGGATGAATACGGCGGCGTGGCGGGCATCGTCACGCTGCGGGACATCGTGGATGACCTGCTGGGGGCGGTGGACGAGTCCAAGGCGTTGCTTGCGGAGGCGTTGCGTGGCGATGCAACGGCGTCGGTACGCCCTGCGTCGGGCCGACGGGTGGTGCGCGGCGACCTGGCGGTTCACGAGCTGGCACGGCTGCTGAACATGCCCGAATGGGGTGCGGAAGAAGAAGCCGCCACCGTCGGAGGGCTGATTCAGTCGCGGCTGGGCACGCTGGGTCGGCCGGGCGAGACCGTCGTGGTGGATGGCGTGGAACTCAAGGTGCTGCGAAGTGACGGCAAGCGGATTCGGCGGGTGGAAGTCCGGCCCGTGGAGGGGACGGGGGAATAGTTCAAAGTGCAAAGTTGAGGACGCGACGGGTGGTGGCGCACTCGTGCGCAATTGCAGCTTGGGGGCTTCACGAAGGCTCACTTCAAACGACAACGCGCGATGTGAAACACATCGCGCGTTGCTTTGCCTAGCATGAAAATCGCCGAAGCGGGATCACCCGTTTTTAGCGGGTGATCAACTGGACAGCGTTGCGGGTGGCGGGCGCCAGGGCGCCAAACGCCTTGGCAGCGTCGACGGCGAGCGGGCCACGGCTGTTGGCGACCAGTTCCTGGAGCTGGCGGACGGTGCGCTCGTCGAGGCTGGAGCCGAACGACGTTGCCGATTCCGCCAGGCTCACCAGAGCAGCGCGGCGGATTTCGACCGAGCGGGTCGTGTCCAGCGCCAGGCGGGCGATGGCGGCCTGCGCTTCGGCGTTGTCGATCATCGCCAGCACCGCGGCAGCACCGGTGACCACATCGTCACGGGCATCGTTGAGCGCCAACATCAGTGCGGGCTGAGCATCGGTGACCTTGTAGACGTCACCGCTGACCAGCGCCACATCGCGCAGCAGTGCCAGGGCCTTGACGGCGTAGTCGGACGCCTGGGCCGAGGTCATCTGCGGGCCGGCGAACGAGTTGCGAGCGTTTTCGAGGGCGGCCCGCATCGTGTTCTCGTCGGCATCGGCCGAGACCAGTACCAGCCGCCGCTCATTGGGCATCCGGGCCGTCAGCTCGAACTGCTGGGCCGGCGAGGTGACCGCCACGATCGGAATGCTGGCAAGCTTGAAGTCGGCCGCAGCGCGATTGAACACCGCCATGACCTCATCCGCACCCGCCTGCACCAGCACCAGGTCGATGCCCGGAGCGACACGAATCTGATCGTTCACTGCCAGCAGCGACTGGCCGGCGATCGTGTCGTAGCCCAGGCTCGAAACCATCGCCTGCAGCTTGTTGAGCGTTTCCTGGTTCGGGCTGATGATGACCGCGTGATGCTGCTCGGTCTGGCGGACCGCCTCGGCGAGCACGGGCACCACCTGATAGGAGCCGGGGAACGCTTCCTTGGGCCGGGCCCGGGTCAGGGCAAAGGCAGCCTCGAACCGCACGCGGCGATCAGGGAACGACAGGGCCTGCAGCAGCGGCTGAATCGTGCCTTCGAGGTTCAGCAGCGCCTCTGTGCCGGCCGTCTGATCGAGCGCGGCGATGGCGTCCAGCGCCAGTTCAGAGTCGCCATCCGCCAGTGCCCGGCTGAGCACCTCGTGCAGACGGATCGGACCGGCCAGCAGCGCGTAGTAGGCCGCCGGCTGGAACTCGGAGGGGTAGCTTGGGTCGCGTTCGCCGTCGAGGCGGTTCTCACGACGCAGGTTGGCCATCACCCACAGGCTCAGGGCACGATCCATGCCCGGGTCGAGCGTCAGCGCCTTGCGGGCCGACCGCATCGCCAGCACGTCGCCGTAAACCTGGCCCGGCACCGGAATCGGCACCAACCCGGCCTGCAGGCTGTACTCCCAGACAATCCCCTTCTTCTCCGCCGGGTCGTACCCGACGATCTCCTGTCCGCTGGTGCCATACTCGTACTGGCTCAGGCCCAGCAGGAAGAAGGTCTCAGCGGCGTTGAGGTCCTGTCCCCGGCCGGCCACACGTACAATCTGATCGTGGGCAGCCTGCACCGCACGACGCGCGGTCGGGTCAACCGAGGTGTCCTCCAGCACCAGCTTCAGGTACGGCAGCGACATCGGGTAGCCGATCTCCGCCAGCACCTGGGCGATCTGGCCCATCGGCACCGGCTCCAGCTTCGGCAGCGCCTCGGACAGCGGGTAGACCATCGGCCGGCCGATCGACACCATCGCCGTCAGGATGTGCGGGTGCAGGTTGGCACGCTTGGGATCGAGCAGCGCTTCGAGCAGGTGCGGCGCAGCATACTGGCCGGCGGCACGCAGCCGTTCCGTCGCCAACATGCGAGCCTGCAGGCCGCGACCAAGTCGTTCGATGTCATCCTTGATGCGCTGCACATCGCGGGCACGGGCGATGCGGGCGGCCTGAATGCGGCGTGCCAGTTCCGCAGCGGTCTCCGCCACGGTTGGCATCCCGTCGGCACGCACCTTCACGCGGTCGAGC
>Ga0207864_1001759_pt1 | contig 22642 bp, 9 predicted proteins | sample HigsolmetaAR202D_FD_184834 | JGI IMG/M metagenome (GOLD analysis project Ga0207864, IMG submission 184834) | Ionic liquid and high solid enriched microbial communities from the Joint BioEnergy Institute, USA - AR20-2-D (SPAdes) (version 2) ... | reverse complement strand
CCAGCCGGTACGGACCGACCCGCTCCGGGTCTCCCGATCGCAACGGCTCCATCAGTCCCGCCCTCACCGAAATCGCCCAGACGACCGTCGGCCTCTTTTCTGCGCGGCATTATTTCAAGACGGAACTTAATTTCGGACGCTCTTGAAATTTTTAACCCAATTGTCCTCTCCGCACGGGAGCCACTCCCGTCAAACGGCCAGAGGAGCAGTTCAGCAGCTTTTCTTGCAGTATCAGGTCAGGACGGGACACAACCGCGCCGCCAGCCCGCCTCCGAATCACGCCGGATTCATGTCCGTTCGGCCGGTTCGACAGCAACTGCTGTTACGACAGGTCCGAATCCGCAACGGCCCGCCCCGTCGTCCGCCGCCCTGTTGAGGTGCCGCAGGCTCCGCCCGCACCGGTCACCCGCCTTGGGGGTCCTCCAGATAGTGCAGTTCGACGTCGCCCTCCTCGTTGCCGCTGACCACCACGGAGCCGTCCGGGTGGAACGCCAGCGCGGTGGCCCTGCTGAAGCTGTCCACTTCCTCCCCGCCCTCACCCAGGTCCCACAGGTAGGCCCGGTCGTCGCTGTCCAGACTGGCCAGCAGGGAGCCGTCCGGACTGAAGACAAGATCCTCGAACCACCACTGAGAGCCGCTGTGCGCGATGGAGAGCAGGAGCCTGCCGGACTCGGCTTCCCACACGTCGATCGCCTCGCCGCCGCCGCGGGCCAGCAGGGAGCCGTCCGGGCTGAACGCCAACGCTTCGACCGAGTAGTTGTCCTCCGCCCCCTGGAGGACGGGACCTCCCTCCCCGCTCTCCGCGTCCCACAGCCGTACATGGTCGTACTCGTACTCGGTAGCCAGCAGCAGACCGCCCGGGTGCAGCGCCTCCGGGTTCGCCGTGGCGTACTCCATGTGCTCCGGGTCGGAGGGGCCCGCCGCGGAGAGCAGCTCTCCGCTCGCGACGTCCCACCTCTGGACCACGTCGTCCGCCGCGACGCTGGCCACCACGGCCCCGTCCTCGTCGAACGTCACCCCGGTGATCCGACAGTCGAACGACTCGTACCGGTCGGGGTTGACCAGGGTGGCCGTCTGCTGCCCGCTCTCGAAGTCCCACAGCCGGAGGGCGCCGTTGTCGCAGCCGGCGGCCAGCGTGCTCCCGTCCCGGCTGAAGGCCAGCGCGGTGACCATGGTGCACGTCTTCTCCTCGTCGTCCTCGTCGAGGAAGTCCAGGAACTCTCCGCTCTCGAAGTCCCATACCCGGATGTTCTCGGCCGCGACGACCAGTCGAGAGCCGTCCGGACTGAACGCCACCGCCCGTACGCTCTCCTCGATGTCGGTGACCAGCGGCGCGCCCGAGTAGGACTCCTGTCCGGGCAGGACCAGGTCGGGGGTCGCGGGGAGGGAGTCCACCCATCCCCAGGCGAGCGCCACGACCGGTATCAGCATCAGGGTCGCGGACCAGCACCCCGCGTTGTCCTGGCTCTGTTTCTTCCCCTGGGCGGCGTTCGCGTCGGACTGCCGGAGCGTCGCGCCGGTCCGCGGACTGCTCTCCGCCTCCCCGCCGCCTCCCGGTTCCTCCCCCTCCCACCGCTGGGGGGTGATGTCCGGGGGCGGGGGCGCGGGCGGCGGGGGCGGGACGGCCGCCCCGACGGGGAGTGCCGTCCCGACCAGGTCGGCGAGGTGCGGCGGCGGCCAGTCGGCCCCGGCCCGGCCGCCGATCCGGGCCAGCAGGTCGGCCGCCGTGGGACGCTCGTCGGGGCGCTGCGCCCAGCAGGCGCGGATCAGTTCCCGCAGGTCCGGGGAGAGTTGCGGGAGTTCCGGGGGCGGGCTGATGAGGCGCATGACGATCGCGCCCAGCGTCTCGGCCGCAAACGGGGACTGTCCCGTGGCCGCGAACGCCAGCACGGTGCCGAAGGAGAAGATGTCGCTGGCCCGGCCCACCGGCTGCCCCTGGACCTGCTCCGGCGACATGTAGGACAGGGTGCCGATCACGGCCCCCGTCTGGGTCATGGTGCTGGCGTCGGTGGGCCGGGCGATGCCGAAGTCGATGATGCGCGGACCGTCGGCCGCCAGGATGATGTTGCCGGGCTTGAAGTCCCGGTGCACCAACCCACAGGAGTGGATCGCCGTCAGCCCCTCGGCGAGTCCGGCGGCCAGGGTCCACAGCGCGTGCTCGTCCAGCGGCCCCCGCTGCCGCACCGCCTGGTCGAGGGAGGGGCCGGGCACGTAGGCAGCAGCCATCCACGGCGGATCGGCGTCGGGATCGGCGTCCACGATCTGCGCCGTGTGGAAGCCACCCACCCGGCGCGCCGCCTCCACCTCACGCGCGAACCGCACCCGGTACTCGGAGTCGGAGACGTGCTCGGGGCGGATCACCTTCACCACCACCGGACGCCCGCCCGGAGAGCGGGCCAGGAACACCTGCCCCATCCCGCCCGCGCCCAGGCGGTTCACCAGCCGGTAGGGGCCGACCTGTTCGGGATCCCCCGGCAGCAACGGCTCCATACCCGTCCGCCCTTACTGAAACCAGTCGAACAGGCACCGAACGTATACCTGTACGGCACGGTGTCAAGGCCTGGAGCCGTATCCGGTCAGCCGCGCCCCGCGGCCCGTCCAGCGGGCAAGCCGCCGCCCCGGCTCCTCGCCAACCGCCACAGGCGGCGTTTCACGTGGAACCAGCAGCAGGGGAAGGCTCCGGGCACGGCAGAGTTCGACGAGACCGGTGGGCAGCGAGCCGTGCACCGGGGCGCCCCTGCCCGGCACCGGCCCCGAGTCTATGGTGTGGGAGGTCCTGACCTGTGCCTTCGACAGGTCGAGAACCGCGCCCCAAGCCGTGTCCCCGATGCGACAGTGACGGAAGGCGGTAGCCCGTGAGCACTCCGATCGGCCCCACCGACTCCAGTCGGGTCCCCCGGTTCGCCGGTCCGGCGACCTTCGCCCGTCTGCCCCGCACCGACGAGGTGGAGAAGACCGATATCGCCGTGGTCGGCATCCCCTTCGACACCGGGGTCTCCTACCGCCCCGGCGCCCGGTTCGGCCCGGCCGCCATCCGGGAGGCCAGCCGCCTGCTGCGGCCCTACCACCCCGGTCTGGACGTCTCCCCGTTCGCCGAGGTCCAGGTGGCCGACGGCGGCGACATCGCGGTCAACCCGTTCTCGATCGGCGACGCCATCGAGACCGTGGACGAGGGCGTCAGCCGACTGCTGTCCGCGGGCACCCGGGTGGTCACCCTCGGCGGGGACCACACGATCGCACTGCCGCTGCTGCGCGCGGTGCACCGCGTCCACGGCCCGGTCGCGCTGCTGCACTTCGACGCGCACCTGGACACCTGGGACACCTACTTCGGGGAGCCCTACACCCACGGCACCCCCTTCCGGCGCGCCGTGGAGGAGGGGATCCTCGACACCGAGGCCCTCTCGCACGTGGGCATCCGCGGCCCCCTCTACGGCAAGAAGGACCTGGAGGACGACCGCCGCTTCGGCTTCGGCATCCTCACCTCCGCCGACGTGATGCGCCGCGGCGTGGACGAGGTCGTGGACCTGCTGCGCCAGCGGATCGGCGACCGGCCGCTGTACGTGTCGGTGGACATCGACGTCCTCGACCCGGCGCACGCGCCCGGCACCGGCACCCCCGAGGCGGGCGGGCTGACCAGCCGGGAGCTGCTGGAGATCCTGCGCGGCCTGGCGCCCTGCAACCTGGTCGGCGCCGACGTCGTGGAGGTCGCCCCCGCCTACGACCACGCGCAGATCACCGCGACCGCCGCCGCCCACGTCGCCTACGACCTGGTCTCGGTGCTCGCGCTGAACCTGGCTCGAGGCCGCTGACCCCGCCGACACGGGCCGCACGGACCGCGGGGCCGCAGGGGAGTGCGGCCCCGCGCCGTCTCCGGCAGGGCCCCAGGCGGGGCCGCTCTCATGAAAAGAACCTGGGAGAACCATCGACAAAACACTGTTGGACGCGCCCGCGGGGACGCCTAGGCTGCTAGCCGATCGGGTCCGAAACACGTCGGCGGGCCCCGGTCCGGGGCCCGCTGCGGGCCAGGGCTCCGACACCCCGGTTCGACCCGAGTCGACGGGGAGGTCCCCATGGCCCAGTTCAACAGCACGACACTCGACGACACCGCCCTCACCGAACTCCGCGCCGACTTCTCCGGCCGCGTCCTCCAACCCGGCGACCCCGACTACGCACAGGCCCGCACCCTCTTCAACGCCATGGTCGACCTGCGGCCGAGGGTCATCGCCCAGTGCGCCACCGTCGACGACGTCGTCCGCGCGGTCCGCTTCGGGCGCGACCACGGACTGGAGATCGCGGTCCGCGGCGGCGGCCACAGCGTCGCGGGCAGCTCCCTCACCGACGGCGGCATCGTCGTCGACCTGAGGATGATGAACGAGGTCGTGGTCGACCCCGAACAGCGGACCGCGCGGGTCAGCGGCGGCGCCACGATGAGCCACCTGGACCGCGCCGCCCAGCCGTACGGCCTGGCCACCACCGGCGGCCGGGTGTCCACCACGGGGGTGTGCGGGCTCGTCCTCGGCGGCGGCAGCGGCTGGCTGGAACGCAAGTTCGGGCTGGCCTGCGACAACCTGCTGGAAGCCGAACTGGTGACGGCCGACGGCAGCCTCGTGCGCGCCTCCGCCGACGAGAACCCCGAACTGTTCTGGGCGCTGCACGGCGGCGGCGGCAACTTCGGCGTCGCCACGTCGCTCACGCTGCGCCTGCACGACCTGTCGACGGTCACCGCGTCCCTGCTGTTCTGGGACCCCGAGAGCGGCCCCGAGGTGGTGCGCGCCTACCGCGACTTCATGGTCGGCGCCCCCGACGACGTGGGCGGCGCCGTCATCTACCTCACCGCCCCGCCCGAGGACTTCATGCCGCAGCGGCTGGTCGGCCGCCTGGCGTGCGCGGCCCTGCTCATCCACGCCGGCGGGGACCACGAGAAGGCGATGCGCGACCTGCGGCCGATGCGGGAGCTCGGCCACGTCGCCGAACTGACCGCCGAGATGGCCTACGCCGACCTGCAATCCATGCTCGACGACCCGCCCGGCCACCGCAACTACTGGTCGGCCGAGTACCTGGGCGCACTGCCCGGCGCGGCGGTGGACCGGTTCTGCGCCGGGGCCGAGCGGATGCTCGTCCCCTCGCCGTCGCAGTACCTGCTGTCGGCGCAGGGCGGCGCGGTGGCGCGGTCCCTGGCCGACTACCCGGTGCCGTGGCGGCGCGCCTCCTGGGTGGTGCACCCCTTCGGACTGTGGGAGAACCCGGACGACGACGAACGCGTCATCCAGTGGACGCACAGCACCCGCGCGGACATGCGCCCGTGGGCGCTCGGCGCGGTCTACCTCAACTTCATCGGCGACGAGGGTGAACAGCGGACCGTCGCGGGCTTCGGTCCCGACAACTACCGCCGCCTGGCCCGGGTGAAGGCCCAGTACGACCCGGACAACGTCTTCCACCGCAACCACAACGTCAGGCCCGCCTGACCTCCGGCGCGTCGGCCCCCGTGTCCTCGGCCGGTGCGCGTCCGGGGCCGCACAGCGTTTTCCGCGCGACACGTTTCACCACGCTCCGTTCGCGCAAGTAGCACGCTGTGTGTGCGGCGGGGCTTCCGCCGGAAGCGGGCTCTCCGCCCGACTCCCGTCCGCGGACCGCTCCGCCCCGCCACCCGGCACGAGGAGTCGAACGCCAGATGTCTCTGCTCAACCGACTGGGCCTGCGCACGGACCCCGTCATCTTCTCCGTCTCGGTGGCGCTGACGGTCCTGTTCGTCGGGGCCTCCATCCTGTTCACCGCCCCGGTGGACGCGCTGTTCGGCACGGTGTCCGCCTGGATCATCACCAACCTCGGCTGGTTCTACATCCTCGGCGTCACCACGTTCCTGATCTTCCTGATCTGGATCTGCTTCAGCCGCTACGGGAGGATCCGCCTCGGCCGGGAGGGGGACCGCCCCGAGTACTCCAGGCTCACCTGGTTCGCCATGCTGTTCGCGGCGGGCATCGGCACCATCCTCATGTTCTGGGGGGTCGCCGAGCCGATCAGCCACTTCGCCAACCCGCCGCGCAACGACGTCGCCCCGCAGTCGGTGCCCGCCGCCGAGCAGGCCATGGGCTACACCCTCTACCACTTCGGCCTGCACACCTGGACGATCTTCTGCCTGCCCGCCGTGTGCTTCGCCTACTTCGCCTACCGGCGCGGCCTGCCCATGCGGGTCAGCTCGATCTTCCACCCGTTCCTCGGCGACCGCATCCACGGTCCCATCGGCCGCGCGATCGACATCCTCGCGGTCCTCGGCACCGTGTTCGGCGTCGCCGTCTCCCTGGGCCTGGGCACCCTACAGATCAACAGCGGCCTGGCCGCACTGTTCGGCGTGGAGTTCAGCAAACCGGTGCAGGTCCTGCTCATCACCGTGACCACTGCCCTCGCCACGACCTCGGTGGCGCTCGGCCTGGACCGCGGCATCAAACGGCTGTCCGACATCAACATCGCCCTGGCGGTCGGCCTGCTGCTGTTCATCCTGGCCACCGGCTCCACCCTGTACCTGATCAGGGGCACCATCGAGATGGTCGGGGTGTACCTGGGCTGGCTGGTCCCCCTGGCGTTCTGGAACGACACCTTCGGCGACACCGGCTGGCAGGGCACCTGGACGGTGTTCTACTGGGCGTGGACGATCACCTGGGCGCCGTTCGTCGGCATCTTCATCGCCCGCATCTCCAAGGGCCGCACCATCCGCGAGTTCGTGCTCGGCGTGCTGGGCCTGCCCACCGCGTTCACCGTCGTCTGGTTCAGCGTGTTCGGCCTGTCCGCGTTCGACATCGAACGCAACGGCCCCGGCGGGCTCGTGCAGACCGTGGTGGTCGAGGGGGACATCCCCGGGGCGCTCTTCGCGTTCCTCTCCAACTTCCCCCTCGCCACGGCGGTGTCGGCGCTGTCGGTGCTGATCGTGATCATCTTCTTCACCACGTCGGCGGACTCGGCGGCCCTGGTGGTCGACATGCTGGTCTCCCGCGACGAGGAGGGGACGACCCCGGTGCGCCAGCGCGTGTTCTGGGCCATCACCTCGGGCGTGGTCGCGGCCACCCTGATCACCGCCACCGGCCAGTCGGGCCTGGAGGCGCTGTCGGAGGTGGTCACCGTCATCGGGCTGCCGTTCTTCGCCATGGGCTTCCTGATGATGGCGGCCCTGCTGCGATCGCTGAACAGCGAGACCGTGCCCCCGGCCGTCCACCGCCTGCCGACCCTGCACGTCCACCTGCCCCGCCAGCGGATGCCGCGCCTCCCCCGCCACCACCCCCGGTGATCCCGAGGGGGCGTCCTGGGGGCGGCTGCGCAACGATCTTGGCACCACTACCAGAACAGGCACCGATCATGGCCCCAGAGCCAGAACGGCTGAGGACGGGTGCCGCTCATCCGCTCAGTTGTTCCAGAAAGCGCATCGCTCCCGGCACGTCGAGGGCCTGCGCAGCGTAGGAGCGGGACAGCAGCTCCTCGCCCAGGTAGTGGTCGTACTTGTGGCGGCGCTTGTCGGCGACCATTCCGGCCAGGTCCACGGGATCGGGCGGCCCGGCCTTGACCAGGCGGGACACCGCACCGCGCAGCCTTTCCGGGGGCACGTCCGGCACGGTCACGAGCGCCCCGGCGTGTGCCGCCTTGATCCCCACCCACCGCAGCAGATGGCAGATGGTTTCGACGACTCGGTCCCCTCGCCACGGGAACAGCAGCGTCTCCCCGTCGTATTCGTGGACGTGAAGGTCGGCCAGTCCGATCTCCCGAAACGCCATACGCCCCTCTTCCAACAGGATCGCTGCTGCCTCGTCGAGGTAACGGGGGACGTCCGTGCCCAGGTACACCTCTCGCATGTGTTGTCGGACGCCGTCGCTGACCGGCACCGGCACCCCGGCGAACCCGGGCGGCACGCCCCCGCCACGGGCGGGAACGACAAGTACCCGGCGTTCCGCGGGTTTGACCTCCACCACCTGCCAGGAGCGTCCGCCGAACGCCAGCAGCGCCCCCGTGTCCACGGCCGGGCTGATCGGCATGGTGCCCATGTCGCCGTCGACGGTGGCGATCGTGTACTCCTCGACCGTGTCGAACGCCGAGTAGAACGAGTAGTGGTTGAGGAGCGTCTCCCCCACTTTCCCCGGCAGCAGCAGGCCGCTGCGCTCCTGGGTGACTATTCCGTGTGCTCCGAGAGCACGCAGCAGGTCCGCGAAGGTCTGTTCGTCCACTCCGGGGAAGGCCCCGTCGGCGCACAGCTCCCGGTACAGTCGCAGTGCACTCGCTCCGCCGTGCTGGGCGAGCACGGACAGGATCTGCTGTACCAGTGTGGACAGATGCGGCGTCTCCAGATCGGGAGGTTCACACCAACGGCGCAGCAGCAGTTCCACCATGGCCACGGTCTGCACCAGGTCGAGGCGCAGCCGCTCCACCGGGGTCTTGGGCAGGCTCTGTTCGGTGATGTACACGTACAGCTTCGCGGGTGCGCTGCCCCGACCGGAGCGGCCGAGCCGCTGGCGCAGCCCTGCCACGGTGGGAGGGGTGCCGAGCTGCACGACCGTGTCCACCCAACCCACGTCGATCCCGAGCTCCAGAGTCGCGGTGCACACGATCGTGGCGGGTGCCGACCGGTTCTTCAGCCGCTGTTCGGCATGGGCGCGCAGCTCTGCGGAGAGCGAGCCGTGGTGGGGGGTGAAGGGGTTGGGAATCCGGTCCTGTTCGGCGAATTCCGACAGGGCGGCGGCGCAGCTCTCCGCCTCGGCCCGCGAGTTGACGAACACCATGTTGTGCCCGGTGCGGACCACCTGATACAGATGCCCGGTGGCCGCGTCGCACGCTCCGCCCTCGGCGTCCTCACGCAGGTCCGCGACGTAGCCGCGTACTTGGAGCAGCAACTGTTTGCCTGCTCCCCGGTCCTCGAGGATCGTGACCCGATCGCCCTCCCCCGGACGGAGGAACTCGGCAGCGGCCCGCAGGTCCGCAAGGGTCGCGGACAATCCGATTCGGGCAGCCCGGTGGCCGGCAGCACGCTCCAGCCGGTGCATGAGGGAGCGCAGTTGTGCTCCGCGCGCGGTGCCGAGGAAGGCGTGCAGTTCGTCAACGACGATGTAACGCAGGTCGGCGAAGAGCCGCGCCACTGTGGAACCGCGGGTGACGAACATCGCCTCCAGCGACTCGGGGGTGATCAGCAGGATGCCGGAGGGCTCCTCGCGCAGCCGGTCCTTCTGTATCACCCCGATGTCGCCGTGCCAGGCGGTGACGGGGATCCCGATGCGCGCGCACAGGTCGGTGAGGCGCGTGTGCTGGTCGTTGATGAGTGCCTTGAGCGGGCTCAGGCAGACCGCCTGGATTCCGGTGCTCTCACCGTGCTCGGCGTCGCGGGCCAGCACCGAGCACACCGGCAGGAACACCGCCTCGGTCTTGCCTCCGGCGGTCGCCGCGGCCAGGAGCACATCGGTGTCGCCTCCGATGATCGGACGGATGGCCTGTTCCTGGATGGGGCGCAGGCTGGTCCAGCGTCGTTCCCAGACCCAGCGCTGGACTCCGCGGTGCAGCAGGGCGAACGCGTCCGGTCCCGTCTTCTCAGAGCCGGAAGGAGGCGAGGGGCGAGTCATTGTCCACGTCGTCCTCGGGACGCAGGGGTTGCAGGTCGGGGTTGGCCTCCTTGACGATCTCCACGGTCGACAGCAGGGCGCGCCAGTCGGCGTCCTCGTTCTGCACCAGTACGTCCATGAGGCCGATGAACTGCTTGATGGTGCTACGCGGGGTACGGAAGTAGGCGTCGCCGACCCGCTCTGCGCAGTGCTGCATGAACGCCTCGATCGCCTCGTCGGGCAGCGGGTAGCGCGCCGGATCACCGCCCGCGTAGACGTGCCGGACCTTGCGCAGCAGTTCGTAGAAGTGCTCCTTGGTGAAGTGGCTGAGCCGCAGCACCGGGCCGTGGTAGTCGACGAGCCCGCCGGTGGCGTACGGGTTCTCTTCCAACCGGGAGCGCAGCGCCTCGTAGGAGTACAGGCCGCGCATCGGGTCCTCGAGGAACTCGGGGGTACCGCCGAACAGGAAGCCGATGTGTTCGGCCCGGCCCTGCTGGGTGTCGTTGATGATGTTGAGGATCTGCTCGTAGTTGGCGACCCTTGATCCCTTGTGGCTGAGCTTGTAGAGGTTGACGAGTTCGTCGAGGCAGACCAGCAGCCCTCTGTATCCGGCCATGGTGGTGAAGGCCGCCATGAGTTTGAGGTGGTCGAACAGGGATCGGTCGTCGATGATCTCGCTGACGCCCAGGTCGCGGGTGGCCTCGGTCTTCTTCGCGTACTCGGCGCTGAGCCAGCGCAGGGCGTGCGCACGCAGTTCCTCGTCCTGGTTGATGTAGGCGTGCCAGTACGCCTGGACGACCTTGGCGAAGCTCGGACCGCCGGGGAATTCGCGCAGCCCCCACAGGCGCTTGCTCAACTGCTCTTCGGCTGTGGTCCCGGAGGCTTCGGCATCACGCTGCACCTGGGCCACGAACTGCTCCACGACTGAGGTGAGCGCCTGGCCGCCTGGCTTGGCACGGGTCGCCATGTTCGCCATGAGGGTGGAGTACAGCTTGCGGGCGCGCCCCTGGCTGCCCTGGAGGCGGCGGTCGGGGGTGAGGTCGGCGTGGACGGTGACCAGCTTGTTCTTGTGGGCGAGGGAGCGCACGACGTGCAGGAAGAACGTCTTTCCGGCACCGTAGTCGCCGATGACGAACCGGACTGCGCCCGCTCCGTGCTTGATCTGTTCGATGCTGGTCTGCAGCGCTTCGAGTTCCCGGGCCCGTCCGACCTGGATGAGGCTGGCGCCGCGGTGCGGGACGACGCCGTTGCGCAGTGCGTCGAGCAGGGGTCCCCTGTCTCGGCTGCGGATGCTGCGGGTGGTTTCGGGGGTTTCGGTCACTGGGTCATCTCCTCGAAGATCACCGTGCGCACGGTGACACGCTCTTCTTTCTCGTCGATCACGGGGGTGTCGACGAGGTCCCACGCGGCCTCGTTGATCTGGTCGACCGCCTCGTCGTAATCCAGGCCGTACCAGCGTGCGAGCCGAACGGCATCGGCCAGGCTCCAGCGCTCCCGGGTGGAGAGGTCGGTGAGCAGCGCGGCGTGGTGCTGGTCGAGCCCGTCGATCTCCCGGGGGCTCCGCTCCGTGGGATGCGTCCTGGCCGAGGGGAAGAAGAAGGCATCAGGAGTCCCCGGTACGGCGTTCTCGGGTGGCAGCGCGGTGCCCCGGTAGCTCAGCCTCAGCCGGAGCACCGCCTCCAGGCCGAGAACGCGGTGCACGCCGAGCAGGAAGACTGCCTGGTCGCGGGTGATCTTCCCTGCGCTCTCAGCGGCTTCGAGCAGGAGGTCGCCGACCTTCTCCCGGTCCCGCAGCGGCAGTCCGGCGAGACGGCGGCACAGGTCGAGCGGGGTCTCCCCGGCGATTCCTCGTTCGTGGAGGCGCAGCTCCCGCCACTCCTTCCCGGCCAGGTCCGCCATGCTTTCAATGGCGCGGACGATGGCCAGCTTGTGCGCCACGGCGGGCGGCCCCTCCAAGGAAACCAGCCGAACGGCGAGCTCAGCGAAGTCCGAAGCGGTTGTCCCCTGCCGGGCAACCGCTTCGGGGGCCTCGTCCGGAGGCGTGGCGGCCGTGCGGAGGCCCGTGACGGTCGGCGGCGCCGTTCCCCTCCCCCGCGCCGCGCGCTGCTCGGCGGCCGTCTCCGCGGGAGGGCGGCGGGACCGCACGGCCTGTTCGTAGGCTTTCTGCACGCGGCGTACGAGGTTGTCCGGCGGAGCGGTCCTCTCCACGTCGCGCACTCCCGGTACCGGCAGGCGGACTTCTCCCAGCCCTGGGCAGGAGGACTGGTAGACGTACTCGAGTAGGGGTGCGGAGCGCGGCACGATCTGCTCGCCCCGGTAGGGCAGCACCTCCTCGTCGAACGGGGTGAGCCTCCGGTACACCTCGGGGTCGGCGGGGCGCAGGTGGTACAGCACCCATTCCAGCGCCCAGTCGGCGGGCAGAAAGCGGTTGTCCCTGGCCAGCACACCCAGTCCCAGCCGGAAGCCGTAGGGGATCTGCTCGTCCCCCGGACGGTAGCGCGGCGGCTCGGCGGGCGGCTCGGCCTTCTCGGAGGCGAGGTCGGCGAGGGTGAGCAGGCGGTGCGTCTGCTCGGTGAACTCCGGGCTCGCGGCGAACCACTCGGCCAGCCTCTCCAGTTCTTCGCGCAGTCGCGGCGGAACCCGTACCGTCCCCTTCGGGGAGCGGATCATTTCGACGATCCGACGTTCCAGGCCGTTGCGGAACAGTCTTCCGAAGACCAGGGGGACCGATACGTTGCTTTCCCGTTTCGCCAGCCAGGACAGGTACCGCGACCGCTCCTGGGGGGTGAGGTCGGGGTATCCGAGGACTTCCCGCTGCGGGGCTCTGCCTCTCGGATGCATAACGGTGTGGTCCCGCTCCAGGGAGATGTCGATCGCTGAGGCCCACTGCACGATGTCGGTGATGCCCACCGCTCCGGAGCTTCCCGCGTACACCATCCCGTCAGGAATGGTGTAGCGGCCGACCCTCAGCATGGTTCCCGGAGCTTTCCAGCTCGACCAGCGGTGGGTGATCTCCGTGGACAGTTCTGCCGGCAGCCCGGCCGCGGTCGTGGAAGCGGTCGGCTGTGTGCGGTGTCCCGTCGGAGTTGCCGGGGGTTGCGCCGTTTCCGGATCCCGCTGTCCGGTCTTCTTCTCGAGGTCGGCGAGTGCGGCCTGCACGATCCGCCGGAGATGGTTCAGCGGAAGGGCAAGGCTGTGGACGTCGTCGACTTCTCGGACGGGGAGCGTGACCGTCTCAAGGTCCGGGTTGGCCGGCTGGTAGGTCCAGACGACGTTTTTTCCGCCGCGGAAAGGCACGGGCAGCCCTTCGGGGAACTCGTCGGCGAAGCGCTTGCGGAACGCCTCGTGAAAGTCCTCGGAAGACCGTCTGGCCATCGGAGGGCTGACTTCCTTGTGGTGTACCGCCCAGGAGAGCGCCCAGTCGACCGGGATCTTTCCGTCTCGGGAGGCCAGCATGCCGAGCCCGTAGCGGAGTTCGTCGGGGAACGAGTCGAAAGGGTCGGTGGGGGACGGCGGGGTCAACAGATAGTCGTTGTCCCCGTAGATGAGGTGCCTGACCACCGAGTTGAAGGTCCGTGCCCGGTGCCGGAAACGCCGTAGGGACCGGTAGGTGCCGATCAGACGGACCAGTTCGGTGTGGATGTCCGGCAGTTCGTCGGCGAGCGCGTGGCCGGGCATGATGTCGCACAGCACCCGCTGTTCCAGGCCGTAGAGGAAGAGGAAGAGCGGGCTGTCGTCGTCGAGCGTCCCGTTGCGCCCCGTGGCGAGCCAGTCCAGATACTGCCCTCGGGTGCTGTCGGCGCCTTGGTGGTAGCCCTTGCCGTAGTCGCTGGTGAGCGCTTTTCCCGGGGACAGGGGAACGGGAAGGGTCGGGTCGATCACCGCGGCCCGCCGGTCGCCTCTGTCGGGCGTACCGAAATAGACCATTCCGGCGGTGATCCTCCGTCCCCGGACGGTGAGTTCCTCTCCCTTCCTGGTCCAGCGGGGACCGCTCTGCGCTCCTGCGGGCTGTTCTCTGGCCTGGACGGTGGCGGAGCGCGGCTCCGCCGTGGCGGCGGGCTGGGGGTCCCGCCGTGTCTCGGCCGTCTCGACTGCTGTCGGCAGTGCCCCTTGTTCCCGGAGTACCTCCAGTGCTTCGGGGTCCACGACGATCGTGTCGCCGTCCTCGTCGAGGAGCTCCATGTCGACGGCGTCGAGGGTGTACTCGTTGATCTCGGCCAGCGCGCCGTCGACCATCAGGCCCTGCCGCCGGGCGAGCGCGGAAGCGTCGGCTCGGGACCACTCCTGTCTGGTCACCAGGGTCGCGAGGAAAGTGCGCAGGGCAGGCTCCAGTCCCGGAAGCTCCGGGTCTGCGGCTCCGGCGTGGGCGGGGACGCTCTTGGCAGCGCCGACGGCCGGTACCGGGGCTGTTTCTCCGGTCTCCTCCTCGTCTTCGTCGTCATCGAGGTCAGCGAGGAGCGCGTCGGCCCGGCGCACGTCGTCCTGCACGGCGGCGAGCTGTTCGGGGTCGAGGTAGAAGCCGCTTCGCGTGGGGGCCGGTTGGTCCTGGCCGGCGGTCCCGGGTGCCGGTGCCTGTGGCAGCGCCGCGGCGGACTGCTCGTTGTTGCCGGAGAGGTCGTGCGAAGAAGCGGGCGCTTCCGGCCTCGTCGGCTCCGCAGTCCGCCTCTCGGGCGCGGGAGCGGGCTGCTGGGGTGGCCTGTTCTCCGTCTTCTGCTGCTGGCCCGCTGAGGTGGCAGGCCGGGGAGGAGCACTCGTCACCCGCCGCTTCCCGTAGTAGACGGGCTGGCAGCCGGGGTTGGCCGGCCGGTAGGTCCTCGACAGCGGAAGAGTCTCTTTCTCCCAACCGAGGCGCCAGTCCTGTCGCGGGGTCTCCTCCACGTAGGCAAGCAGGTCGAGAAAGTTGGCGGCCTGCTGCTTCAGGAGCGGGTCGCGGCCGTAGACCGTCAGCAGTCGGTCCACCTCTCCACGGAGCAGCGGGAGTTCTGCCACCTGCCTGCTCTTCTGTAGTTGTCCGAGCACCCGGCGTTCCAGTCCGGTGAAGAAGAGGTAGACGAAGTTGACGGCCACGTCGGGCTTCTTCCTGCCGTCGGCATGCCACCGCAGGTATGCGGCTCTGGCTGCCGGGGAAAGCCGGTGGTAGGGGAGGAGGGCCGACGGTTTCATCGTCTGGGGTCGGAAGTCCGCGATCAGACCGACTGACAGAGCGGGGATGATCGCGGAGATCTCGGCGGCCTGGGAGCCGGTGTTGACGTAGACCATTCCGTCCGGGATGACCAGGCTTCTCACGGCCAGCGAACTTCCCAGGGGCACCCACCAGAGGCCGTCGTTCTCCTGCTGCCACTCCTTGCTGGGACCGGGGCTCTGCCGCTTCTCCAGTGGCAGGAAGCGCTTGGAGAACGATGACTTCTTGGCCAAGTCCTGCTCCTTGCTGCTCGAGCGCCCGATGCTGTCAGAGGGGGAGAGGCGATCGGCGCCTGCTCCGCCCCGCCTGTTCACCCCGGGACCGCTTCTCACCGCGCGGCACTGTCCCCACTCTTCTCCTACCAGCCCTTCTGGGGACCTGCGTCCCGAATTGTGGTGATTTCCTGGTGATTCCCAGACACCGTCCCCGACGGTGTGCCACGATCCCTGTGGAGCCACCCACCAACTACAGTTGTGTGAACTGAGCTAACAATATAATGTCCACCCTCGACAGATCACAACCCTGCCCGTAAGTTAGATCCGCGTCCGTGTCCACCCGTCCGACGGCGAGGAACCCCGATGGCGAGCACAACCAAGGACACGCCCACCCCCAACGCCCTGGTGGCGGTCCGGGGGCAGAAGTGGGTGGTGAGCCAGGTCGAACCAGCCGGAGAGCAGGCCACCCTGGTGGCCTTGCAGAGCGTCGAGGACGGCCGCTTCGGCGAGACCCTGGAAGTGATCTGGGAGGTGGAGCCGGGCCGCCGGGTGCTGCCCGCCGGTTCGCTGCCCGAGGTCTCCGTCGCCGCGGGGTTCGACCCGCCGGACCAGCTCGCCGCATTCCTCGACGCGGTGCGCTGGTCGGCCGTCACCTCCGCCGACGTACGGCTGCTCCAGGCGCCGTTCCGCTCCGGAGTGACCGTCGAGGACTACCAGTTGGAGCCGGTGTCGCGCGCCGTGGCCGCACCCCGCGTGAACCTGCTGCTCGCCGACGACGTCGGCCTCGGCAAGACCATCGAGGCCGGCCTGGTCGCCCAGGAGCTGCTGCTGCGGCACCGCGCCAAACGCGTCATGATCGTCTGCCCGGCGGGCCTCACCGTGAAGTGGCGCGACGAGATGGCCGAGAAGTTCGGCCTGGACTTCACCATCGTGGACTCGCAGCGCTGCGCCAGGGTGCGCCGCGACTTCGGCAGCGCCGCCAACCCGTTCAACGTGTACCCGCTGACCATCGTCAGCCTGCCGTGGCTGCGCAGCGCGAAGGCGCAGCGGCTGCTCGACGAGGTGCTGCCCGCCGACGGCCCCGGCTACCCGCGCGCCTTCGACCTACTGATCCTGGACGAGGCGCACCATGTCGCTCCGGCCGCGCCCAAGCAGGTGTACGCGGTCGACTCGCAGCAGACCAAGCTGATCCGCCGACTCGCCCCTCACTTCACGCACCGCCTGTTCCTGTCGGCGACCCCGCACAACGGCTACCAGGCGTCGTTCACCGCGCTGCTGGAGATCCTCGACGACCAGCGGTTCGCCCGCGGCGTGGCCCCCGACCGGGCGGCGGTGCGCGAGACGGTGGTGCGCCGCCTCAAGACCGACATTGTGGACGCCGACGGCAACCCGCGTTTCCAACGCCGCGAGGCGAAGGCGCTCCCGGTGGTCTACCCGGACAGCGAACGCGAGATCCACGGCCTGCTCACCCGGTTCGCGGAGCTGCGCCGCGCCAAGATCGCGTCGCGTCGCGGCCGCAAGGCCACCGACCTGGTCACCCTGCTGCTGAAGAAGCGCCTGTTCTCCAGTCCGGCGGCGTTCGCGCACACCCTCTCCGTCTACCTGGACACGCTCAACCGCCGCTCCGGCGCGGCCCTGACCACGGTCGACGACGACGTGCCCGAGTGGCTGGAGGACTTCTTCGACGACACCGCCGCCTACGACGACGAGCAGTTGGCAGAGGCGGAGGACGACGCGCTGGACCGCACCCGCCCCATGCAGCCCGACGCCGACTCCGAGGAGACGGCCCTGCTGGAGCAGATGCTGGAGTGGGCCGTCAGCCACGAGGCCAACGCCGACGCCAAGGCCCGCGAACTGATCGGCTACCTGAAGTCGGTGTGCCGGCCCGACCAGCACTGGACCAACGAGCGGGTCGTGGTGTTCACCGAGTACCGCGACACCCTCGACTGGCTGGTAGACCTGCTCCGCCAGGAGGGCATGGGCGGCGACCGGGTGGCGGTGCTGCACGGCGGCATGAACGCCCACGAACGCGAACAGGTGCGGCTGGCCTTCCAGAAGCACCCGTCCGAGCACCCGGTGCGCATCCTGCTGGCCACTGACGCCGCCGGTGAGGGCATCGACCTGCAACGCCACTGCCACCGCCTGGTCAACTACGACATCCCGTTCAACCCGAACAAGCTGGAACAGCGCATCGGCCGCATCGACCGCTACGGCCAGTCCCAAACCCCCGAGGTGCGGCACTTCGTGGGATCGGGCTGGCAGGGCGCCGTCGACTCCTACGAGGCCGACCTGGAGTTCCTGTCCCGGGTCGCCACGAAGGTGGCGCGCATGGAGGAGGACCTGGGCCAGGTCAACGCGGTGCTGGCGGACGCGGTGCAGCGACGCATGCTCGGCCAGGCCACCGACGTCGACGTGGAGAACGCCGGGTCGCGCAAGGAGCGGCTGGCCTCCGACGCCAACGTCCGCGACCAGGTACGCAGACTCCGCGAGAAGCTGGACACCACCGTCGAGGAGCTGGGCCTGACCCCCGACCGGGTGAAACGGGTCGTGGACACCGCGCTGGCCCTCGCCAACCAGCAGAGCCTCACCCCGCACGTCGACGAGCGGGAGCTCGCCGACGGCCTGTTCGACGTGCCCACGCTCACCGACTCGTGGGCGCGCGCCGCCGAAGGGCTGACGGAGAAGCTGCCGTCGGGCGGCGGCGAGCCCCGGCAGCTGCCGGTCACCTTCGACCCGGAGGTGGCGCGGGGCCGCGACGACGTGGTGCTCGCGCACCTCAACCATCCGCTGGTGGCGATGTCCACGCGGCTGCTGCGCGCCGCCGTGTCCAACGACCGGGTGGGGCTGCGCCGGGTGACGGCCGTGGTCAGCGACGATCCGGCCCTGGAGGACGTACTGGTCGGCGCCTACTCGCGGTTCGTGCTGGTGGGCGCCGACGGCATCCGACTGCACGAGGAGGTGCTGTACGCGGGCGGGTGGGCGCCCGAGCACGGCCGGTTCCGCCGCTTGGAGAACCTGGGCGTGCTCGGCGGCATCCTGGACCGCGCGCTCACCAGTGGCCGCCCCGCCTCGGACGTGGTGTGGCAGCGCGTCGCGCAGCGGTGGCCGCAGATCTCCGACGGCCTCATGTCGGCCGTCAAGTGGCGGAAGAAGACCCGTCAGGAGTCGCTGGGCCGCCAGTTGGAGCAGCGCGCCGCCGAGGAACGCGAGCGGATCACCTCCGTGTTCAAGCAGTTCTCCGCGACCCTGCGCGCCGCGCTCGCGGCGGACCCCGACGACGCCGAGGACGCCCTGTTCAGCCGAGTCGAGCTGGAGAAGTCGAAGGAGGAGTTGGAGCAGTACCGGCGCGACCGCCGCAACTGGCAGCGCCGCCTCGACGAGCTGGACGCCGAACGCGAACGCGAACTGGCGGCGATCGAGGCCCGCTACAGCCGCCAGGAGCCGCACCTGTTCCCCGTCGCCGTGGTGTTCGTCATTCCGTCCCGGGAGGCCGTCCGATGAGTCCCCGTCCTCGCCGTTCCCGCCCCGCCGCCCCCGACAGTGCGCAGCAGCACCGCGAGTGGCTGTCGCTGATCGAGGTGAGCGGCCCGTTCCTGTCGCTGCCGGTGCTCCGCGACACCTGGCCGAGCCTGGAGGCGCTGACCAAGGAGCAGGTCGCTGCACTGCGCCGGGCGCACACCGCCTGGCAGGCCGACACGGCCGCCGGACAGCGCCCCTGGGTGGACTTCGTGCTCGGCGAACTGCTCGACTGGCGGGAGGAGTACCGCACCGACGCCGAGGAGCTGGCGGGCCTCGCGATGGAGGTGCCCGAGCACGACACCACGGTCACCCCGTCGTTCGCCCTGGTGGAGCCGGGCGAGGACGCCAAACCGGACACGGTGCGGCTGCTCGGTCTGGTGTGCCCGCCGAACACCTCCCCCACGGCCCGCGTGAAGGGCGAGGCGTGGTCGGCGACCCCCGTGGACCGGCTCGCCCAGCTGTGCCGCCACCACGGCGTGGAACTGGGCCTGGCCACCGACGGCCGCTGGTGGGTGCTGGTGTGGGCGCCGCGCGGCGGCGTCACCACCACCGCCGTGTTCGACGCGGTCGCCTGGCCGGAGGCCGCGGAACGGGTCGTGGTGCGCGCGTTCTTCTCGCTGCTGGGCCGCCGCCGGTTCTTCGCGGTGCCCGACGAGGAAATGCTCGTGCCGCTGCTGCGCAGGAGCCTGGACTCCCAGGAGGAGATCACCGAAGCCCTCGGCGTGCAGGTCCGCCAGGCCGTGGAGCTGCTGGTCGCCGCGATCGGCCGCGCCGACACCTGGTCCCGGGAGCACGGCGAACCCGGTCTGGCGCACGTGCCCGCGCACGAGGTGTACCGGGGCGCGGTGTCGGTGATGATGCGCGTGGTGTTCCTGCTGTTCGCGGAGGAGCGGAAGCTGCTGCCGTCCGACAACGAGCTGTACGCCAGGGCGTACTCGGCGGGCCGGCTCTGCGCCGAACTGGAACAGCGCGCCCTGGAGGGCTCCGAGGAGGAGCTGGAGAACACCTACACCGCCTGGCACCGGCTGCTCGCCCTGTTCAACGCCGTCTACCACGGCGTGGAGCACCCGAGGCTGCGGATGACCGCGCACGACGGGTCGCTGTTCAACCCGGACCAGTTCGGCTGGCTGCCGCTGCACATCGACGACCGCACCGTGCTGCACATGCTGCGCGCCGTGCAGTACGTCGAGATCGGCTCGGGCCGGTCGAAGGAGCGGCGCAAGCTGTCGTTCCGCACGTTGGACGTCGAGCAGATCGGCTACGTGTACGAGGGCCTACTGTCCTTCGACGGCTTCCGCGCCGACGACGTGGTCGTGGGCCTGGTCGGCAAGGAGGGCCGCGAGGAGGAGGTGCGCCTCGCCGACCTGGAGGCGCTGGCGGCGCACCACTCCGACCTGAGCGGACTGGCGAAGGCCGTCTCGGACGCCTACAGGCAGTCCGGCATCGGTTCGGCGCGGGCCGTGGAGAAGCGGCTGGCCCCGCTGTCGGGCGCGGCGAGGGAGGAGGCCCGCAAGAAGCTGCTCGCGGTGACCCGCGGCGACTACCCGCTGGCGGAGCGGCTGCTGCCGTTCTTCGGGATTCTCCGCACCGACCTGCGCGGACTGCCGGTGGTGGTGCTGCCGGGCGAGCTGTACGTGACGGAGTCGCCGCTGCGGCGGAACACGGGCACGCACTACACGCCGCGCTTCCTCGCCGAACAGGTCGTCGAGGGCGCCCTGGAGCCCCTGGTGTACGAACCGGGGCCGTTGCAGACCGCCGACCGCGACGAGTGGAAGCTCAAGTCGAGCGCCGAGATCCTGGACCTGAAGGTCGCTGACATCGCGATGGGCTCGGCGGCGTTCCTCGTCGCCGCGGCCCGGTACCTGGGAGACCGCCTCATCGAGGCGTGGGTCGCCGAAGGCGACGAACGGGTCCGCGACTACACACCCACCGGCGACGAGTTGGGCGCCGACGAGGACCCGGTCGTCATCGAGGCACGGCGGCAGATCATCGAGCACTGCCTGTACGGGGTGGACATCAACCCGATGGCCGTGGAGATGGCGAAACTGTCGCTGTGGCTGGTGTCCATGGACCCGAAGCGGCCGTTCACGTTCCTGGACGACCGGCTGGCGGCGGGGGACTCCCTGCTGGGGATCACGTCCCTGGAGCAGGTCGAGTACATGCACATGGACCCGAAGAAGGGTCGGAAGATCCACTCCGAGAACGCTCTCATCGACTTCACGGCGGGAATCCGCGACGTGGTCTCCGAGGCAGCGGCGGAACGCCGCGAACTGGCCACCATCGAGGGCACCTCGTTGCAGGCGTTGAACCGGAAACGGTCCATGCTCGCCGCAGCCGACCTGAAGACCCGGAAGGCGGAACTGCTCGCCGACCTGTGCGTGGGCGCGGCACTCGCCTATGCCAAACAGGGCGAACGAGGGCTACGCGCTGGGTCGCTGAAGGCAGCGGAGTTGGCTCAGCGGATCGACGAGGCCGAGGCGGAAGCCCGCACCAAGATCCGGGAGTGGCTGGAGACCGACAAGCCGGAAGGGGCGTTCAAAAGGAAGCCGGTGCACTGGCCGCTAGTGTTCCCGGAGGTGTTCGAGAAGGGCGGGTTCGACGCGGTGATCGGAAACCCGCCGTTCTTGGGAGGCCTGAAACTTCAGACTGTCCTAGGCGAATCCTACCGAGATTACCTGGTTGATCAACTCGGCAGAGGCGTCCGTGGAATCCGCGGAACAGGAGATCTGGTCGCCTACTTCGCACTACAGATACACAAAATCGTTAAAAAGTCTGGTCAATTTGGCATCATAGCCACCAACACTCTCGCTCAAGGGGACACCCGGAGAGTCGGCTTGGACCAACTGGTCGCTAATAAGGTCACCATCCGACAGGCAGTCAAGAGCAAACCTTGGCCTTCAAAGAGTGCGGCTCTGGAGTACTGCGCGGTGTGGGGGAGCAGGGCCGAACTGGCGGGCAAGGCCAAGAAGATTCTTGACGGAAGCGAGGTAGCGGGCATCACTCCTTCACTGGACCCTACTTCCCGGGTGAATGGAAATCCGGAGCGACTGGAGAAAAACAAGCAAATATGCTTTGTCGGCTCGTACATACTTGGCATGGGATTCACCATGCCCCCCGAACAGGCACAAGAACTCATCGAGAATAACTCACGCAACAAGGAAGTTCTCTTCCCCTACCTCAACGGGCAGGACCTGAACACCCGCCCAGACTGCTCAGGAAGCCGTTGGGTCATCAACTTTCATAATTGGCCAGAGGAAAAGGCACAAAAATACACAGAATGCTACAACCAAGTCGCCCGACTGGTAAAACCAGAGCGGAAAAAAAATAAATACAGCAAATCTGCAAAAGAAAAATGGTGGCAATTCATTGCCCCACGGCCAAATCTCACAAAGGCCATCTCAGGGCTAGACCAAGCTATCGTTATTACACTCGTAAGCAAGACTGTAATGCCGATGATGGTGCCGACTGGCCAAGTTTTCTCGCATATGCTGGCAGTCTTTGCCACCGACGACACCGCCATGCTGGCCTTGCTTTCAAGCGCACCGCACTACTGGTGGGCTAAGTCCCGTGGCTCTTCATTGAAGGCCGATCTCCGCTACACCCCCTCCGACGTCTTCGAAACCTTCCCGCTCCCTGAACTCACCGAGGAACTGCGCGAGCTCGGCTCCCGCCTGGACACCTTCCGCCGGGACGTGATGCTCTCCCGTCAGTCCGGTCTCACCAAGACCTACAACCTGGTCTTCGACCCGGAGTGCTCCGACGACGACATCGAGGAGCTGCGCCGGATCCACAAAGCCATCGACGAGGCCACTGTCCGCGCCTACGGCTGGGAGGAGCGCATCGAGGCGGTCGGCGGACTCGACCACGGGTTCCACAAGGTCGGCAGTAAGGAACTCCGCTACACCATCGGCCCGGCCGCCCAGCGCGAGATCCTGGACAGCCTGCTTGAGCTGAACCACGAGCGCTACGCCCAAGAGGTCGCCCAAGGCCTGCACGACAAGAAGAAGGGCACGCGCGCCACCCAGCAGAGCCTGCTTGACTGACGCCGCCCACCTGCCCCGGAATTAATTGGACTCCCGAGGCCCGGCAGCCAACAATCCCTCCCCCGCCCGAAGCGGCGGTCAAGGCTGCCGGGCCTCCCGGCCGAAGACACCGGA
>Ga0207864_1001755_pt1 | contig 22700 bp, 22 predicted proteins | sample HigsolmetaAR202D_FD_184834 | JGI IMG/M metagenome (GOLD analysis project Ga0207864, IMG submission 184834) | Ionic liquid and high solid enriched microbial communities from the Joint BioEnergy Institute, USA - AR20-2-D (SPAdes) (version 2) ... | reverse complement strand
CCCGGTGGCGGAAGACCGGAACTGGGCCGAGGGGGCCATTGCGGCGACGTGGCGGATTTCGAACCGGACGGTGCTGTCGGCGGAGCTGGCGGGCCGCACCGGCAACACGGCCGAACCCGAGGCGAGCCTGATGGTCGGCCTTTCCATGCGGCTGTAGGCGCGGGAGGTATCCTGATCGGCGAATCCTCGCCGGCACATTCGAGGAACAGTACCCGCAGCCCGGCGCGGGCGTTCATGGACGCGGTTTGCCACTGCAGGCGGGCGGCACACCGTCCCTCCGCCCGGTGCCCGTGCCGACGTCCTGACCGATGGGCTGAGCGGGTGCCTCGTGGGTGACGGCGTTCGCCCGCGCGAAGCGTGGACGGCACCGGCCGTCCGGTTTAGGCTGGCCGCCCTGCGTTCAGCGTTCCGAAAGGCATTCGCATGCGAAACGTACCGATCGGCACAAAGGGCGAGTTCACCCTCGTCGTCGCGGCCGAACATCTTGCCGCCAACTTCAAGGATCCGTTCCTGCCGCCGGTCCTCGCGACGCCGGTGATGATCATGATGATGGAGAATGCCGCGCTGAATGCGATCCGGTCGTTTCTCGATCCCGGCGAAAGCGTCGTCGGCACCGTCGTGAACGTCCGTCATCTCGCCGCCACCCCGGCCGGGCAGCGCGTCCGCGCCGAGGCCGAAGTCACCGCCGTCGAGGGACGGCGGATTGCATTCAAGGTGACCGCCTGGGATCAGCGCGAGATGATCGGGGAGGGCGTGCACGAGCGGATGGTCATCGACCTCGCGCGATTCCGCGAACGACTCGCCGCCAAGACGGACGCGCCGCGGACGGGCTGACGCGGCGCCGGGGGCGTGCCGGAACCTTCGATCGGGACGATCACCGGTGCAGCAAGGGCCGGAGCGCATGGCTGCCCTGCAGGCCATGCGTAAATTGGACGCACGCCAAACTGCCTCGATCTGCTATAGCCGTCGCCGGACACGCAACAACCGATCCGCAAGACCTGTTCATCCGTGAATTCCGACAGCACCCAGGTTCCTGTCCGCGGGGGCCCGCTCTTCATCTGTGCCCTCGCGTTCCTGACGGCTTTCGCGCCGATGGCCGTCGACATGTATCTGCCGGCGCTTCCGGCGATGGGCCGGACCTTCTCGGTATCGCAGGAGGCGGTTCAGTGGTCGCTTTCCGCGTTCTTTCTCGGCTACGGCGCCGGCCAGCTCGTCTGGGGGCCGCTCGGCGACCGGTTCGGCCGGCGCGGGCCGGCGGCGGTCGGCATCGTCCTGTTCGTGGCGGCGTCGATCGGATGCGCTCTCGCGCCGTCGATCGAGATGGTGATCGCCTGCCGGTTCGTCCAGGCGGTGGGCGCCTGCGCCGCGCCGGTCCTCGCGCGCGCGATGGTGCGGGACATCTTCGCGGGCGACAAGGCGGCAAGCGTGCTCTCTCTGATGATGGTGGTCATGGGCGTGGCTCCGATGATCGCGCCGCTGATTGGCGGCCAGTTGCTGGCCTTCTTCGACTGGCGCGCCGTGTTCTGGGCGCTTGCCGCCTTCGGCGTCTTCGGGCTGGCCATCCTGTCGAGGTTGCCGGAGACGCTGCCGCAGGACAGGCGGATACCGGCGCGTCCGTCGAGCATGATCAAGGGATACGCACAGCTCATGGCGAACCGGACCTACATGGGCTATGCGCTTTGCGGCGGGTTCATTCTGGCCGGGCTGTTCGCCTATATTTCGGGCACGCCCTTCGTGTACATCGAAATCTTCGGTGTCTCGCCGCAAGCCTATGGCCTGCTGTTCGGGCTCAACGCCGTGGCGTTGATGATCGGCAATTCGATCAACAGCCGGGCCGTGCTCAAGTTCGGCAAGGACCGGATCCTGGCGGTCGCGTGTGGCCTCGCGACGACGTTCGGCGCGATTCTTCTCGCGGCCGGCGCCACCGGGTATGGCGGTCTGCCGGGGATCGTCGTCCCGCTGTTCTTCTTCATGTCCAACGTCGGCGTGATCATCGCCAATGCGATGGCCGGCGCACTCGGCGTCTTCCCGCGGATCGCCGGCTCGGCCTCGGCCTTGGCCGGTTCGTTCCAGTTCGCGTTCGGGGCTGCGGCCGGCTGGGCGGTCGCTGCGCTGGCGGACGGGACGCCGCTGCCGATGACGGCGGTGATCTTCACGGTAAGCCTCGGGGCACTCGCCTCGTATCTGCTTCTCGTGCGCTGGGCGCGCTGACGCCGACGTCGGGGCGCATCGGTGCCGGATGATCGGAGCGCGCCGGCGACACGGCCCGGCATGCCGGTCTCAGTTCGCATCCATGCGCGGGTCGAGCGGCACGGCGACCGGCGTGGTATGGGGCAGGGCATGGTAGCGCGACTGGAGCGCAATGGGGACCGGCGGGCGGGCCAGCATTCGCCACACGCCGATCACCACGGCCAGAAGTCCGGTCGCGCCGGTGAAGATGAACAGGCCGGCCGCGTCGGTTGCGTCCATGGCAGATGAGGCGCCGAGCGGTCCGAGCGTGGCGCCGATCGAATACGCGAAGAGGAGGCCGCCGCTCGCGGGGACCATGTCGTCTTTTTCGAGGTGGTCATTAGTATGCGCGACGCAAAGCGGATAGAGCGCGAAGCTGACGCCGCCGAACAGGGACGCCACGACGATCAGCAAGCCGAGATTTCTGCCGGATACCGTCACCATTGCGGCGCTGACGCAGACGAGACCGGCGAAAAGACCGACGATGACGCGACGGCGGTCGAAGATGTCCGACAGACGGCCCAGCGGCCATTGCAGGGCGATACCGCCGAGGATGGCGGCGGTCATGAACAAGGCGGTCTCGGACAGGTCGAGGCCGACCGCGCGCGCATATACCGGCGCGAGGCTGTGGAGCGAGCCGAGAATGACGCCGCTGATCAGCGTACCGAAGGTGCCGAGCGGCGAGGCGCGATAGAGCTGGCGCAGGGTAAAGGAGGTGATCGCCGACAGCACCGGCGGCGCCATCCGGGTGAGCGCCACAGGCACGAGCGCGAGCGAAAGCAGCATCGATATCGCGGCGAACACCAGCGCGCCATTTCCGTCGTCGAGGTTGAGCAGAAACTGGCCGAGTCCCATGCCGGTGTAGAGGCTGATGGTGTAGAGCGCGAGCATCCGGCCGCGGGTCTCCCGTACGGCCGCGTGATTCAGCCAGCTCTCGACGCAAATGAAGAGCCCGGCGAGGCAGAACCCTTCGACGAGCCGCAGAACGCCCCAGAAAACGGGATCGAGATACATGGCATGGCCGAGAACCGCGGCCGCGAACATCGCCGCGAAGGCGCTGAAGGCGCGGATGTGGCCCACCGCCAGAACCGTCCGGAACGCGAAGAGGGAGCCCAGCGTCAGACCCGCGAAATTCATCGCCGAAACGGCGCCGATCGCGAGCGTCGGCATACCCGCTGCCGCCAGCCGGACGCTGACGACGGTGTTCAGCACGCCGCTTCCGGCCATCATCAGGAACGCGGCGACGAGAAGGACGAGGATCGGTCGGACGGTCGCGATCATGGCATCGCTGCCGGTTCGCCCCGATCTGTCGGTGCGATTCTCACCGGGATCGACTCCAACCGGCGCACGAGAACTTCCGTCAGGTTGCGAGGTGAATGGAAAGGAGAGAAAGCCGGAGCTGTGGCGGAAGAGAGCCGGCCGTCACGAACGCAGGCAATGCCGACGATGCGGCGTGCCGGTTTTCGCGCCAACCGTGCGGGTGAATGTCGCAAGGCTTCAGGGCCGGGTCAGAGGCGATCCGGCGTGGCCGTTGGGGGGCTTGCGCGCCCCGGTGCGGGCGAGCAGATCGGCGATCCGGCGCAAATCGGGCGCGGGGAGGGACGGCGAGGTGCGGAACGTCGTCCCGCTGCGCGATGATCTCGCGCGCAAAGACCGCGTCGGCGTCGGGCTTGAAGATCTCGACGGTGGACTTGACCGCGATCGGTCCGCCGCGATCACGCGTGTCGCGCCATTGTCGCGCAGGATGTCGAAGACCGCTCGCGCGCGATAGGGATCCGAGAGCGACATGTCGACCACGACGGCAATGCGACCCGACATGGGCATCAGCGGCCTGTCGCGACGATAGAGCCGGCGCTGGCGCTCGATTTCCTGGAATTCCCGCGCTGCCGCGCCCGCGATCCATGAGGCCGGCAGGCCGACGGATACGGCGGCGCGATGGATGATGGCCCGGGGCGTATCGGTATCGACCACGGTGGCGACGACGCGGTCGGGTCGATCCGGGGCGGCAATGTTCCGTGCCAGCAAAAGATCGAGCGAACCGTCGAGCCGATCGGCGATGGGCGCGCCGAGCGGAACGGCCGCGGCGGAAAGCGCGAGCACGACGGGATCCTGTCCCGTCAGGTGGGCGAGCCTGTTGGCGATGTCCTCGGCAGCACGCATATCCAAGTTGCACCCTGCGGCCGGCGCCTGTGCCGGGGCTGCCATTGGAACAAGCGGCGCCGGCCGAAGTTCCGAGGAACCCCTCATGTCCGGCGCAACGAGGCGCGTCACCTCGGCCGCGAGAGACGAATCGATTGCGGCCCGCGGCCGAGTGCCGCCCGTCCGCCGCCGTATCGCCGAATTCGGTAGGTCTGATAAAAGAGGCGCATCAGCCCCGAAGATCGTCGACCCGCACCCGTCGAAGCATGCTTCCCGTCGAAGAGGTTCTGCCCGAACTGCGCAAGGCGCTGCGCGCGCATCGCTGCGGCGTGCTCGTCGCGCCGCCGGGGGCGGGCAAGACGACGCGCGTGCCGCTCGCGCTGCTCGACGAACCGTGGGCGCGCGACGGAAAAATCATCGTGCTCGAGCCGCGCCGGCTGGCGGCACGCGCGGCCGCCGAGCGCATGGCGAAGACTCTCGGCGAGACGGTGGGCGACACCGTCGGTTTTCGCGTCCGTCTGCAGTCGCGCGTCGGCCCCCGGACACGGGTCGAGGTCGTCACGCAGGGCGTGTTCAGCCGCATGATCCTGTCGGATCCGGCCCTCGAGGGAGTCGCGGCCGTCCTGTTCGACGAGTTCCACGAACGCAGCCTCGATACGGATCTCGGCCTGGCGCTGGCGCTCGATGCACAGGGCGCGCTGCGCGAGGATCTGCGGCTGCTTGCCATGTCGGCGACTCTCGACGGGGCGCGCGTCGCGCGGCTGATGGGCGATGCGCCCCTCGTCGAGAGTGCAGGGCGCGCCTATCCCGTCGAGACCCGCTATATCGGGCGCACGCCGCAGCGCGCCATCGAGGAGGACGTGGCGGACGCGGTGCTGGCGGCGCTCCGCACGGAAACCGGAAGCCTGCTCGTCTTCCTGCCGGGCGCGCGCGAGATCCGGCGCACCGCGACCCTGCTTGCCGAACGGATCCGCGATCCGGCGGTCATGGTGACGCCGCTGTTCGGGGCGATGGAGGCGGACGTTCAGGAAGAGGCGATCGCACCGGCGCCGCCTGGACGGCGCAAGGTGGTGCTGGCGACGTCGATCGCGGAGACGAGCCTGACCATCGAGGGCGTGCGGGTGGTCATCGATTCCGGTCTGGCGCGCGTGCCGCGCTACGATCCCGAGTCCGGCCTTACGCATCTCGCGACCGTACGCGTGTCGCGGGCAGCGGCCGATCAGCGCCGCGGCCGCGCCGGCCGGACGGAGCCCGGCGTGTGCTACCGGCTGTGGCACGAGCCGGAAACGGCCGCGCTCGCGCCGTTCTCGACACCGGAAATTCTCGAGGCGGATCTTGCGCCGCTGGCGCTTGCGCTCGCCGAGTGGGGCGTCAGCGATCCGACCCAGCTTCGCTGGCTCGATCCGCCGCCCGGCCCCGCGTTCAGCGAGGCGCGTGCGCTGCTGCAGAAACTGGGCGCGCTCGACGCGGACGGCCGGATCACCGCCCAGGGCAAGGCGCTGTCGCGGCTGCCGCTGCCGCCGCAGCTTGCCCACATGGTTCTCGCGGCGGCGGAACGCGGCGAGGGCGCGCTCGCCGCGCAGATCGCCGTCGTGCTCACCGAGCGGGGGCTCGGCGGCAACGACGTCGATATCCGGCACCGGCTCGTCGCGATGTCGCGGGAGCGCAGCGGGCGGTCGCAGGACGCGCGAAAGCTGGCGGAGACGCTGCAGCGTCTCGCCGGCGTCAAGGCGGAAACGGCGATCGACGTCGAACGCGCCGGCGCGGTTCTGGCGCTTGCCTATCCCGACCGTGTGGCGAAGGCCCGGCCCGGCCGGCCGGGCGAGTTCATCCTGGCGAACGGGCGCGGCGTGATGCTGGATGCAGCCGATGCGCTCGCGCGCGAACCATATCTTGCCGTCGCGGCGATAACGGGCGCACAGCCGCGCGCCCGCATCCTCGAGGCCGCGCCGATATCCGAATCGGACATCATGGCGGAGTTCGGACACGCGATCGAGGTGGCCGACGAAGTCCGCTTCGACCCGGCGAGCGGCAGCGTGCGCGGACGCCGCGTGCGCCGTCTCGGGCGCATCGTGCTTGGCGAGGAGCCGCTGGCAAATCCCGATCCGGCGGCGGTGGTCGCGGCGCTGCTCGCCGGCATCCGCGCGAAGGGGATCGAGGCGCTACCGTGGACGCGGGCGCTGCGCCAGTGGCAGGCGCGCGTGCTGTTCCTGCGCGAGGCGGAAGGCGAGGAATGGCCGGACGTATCGGATGCGGCACTTCTCGCGCAGCTCGATACGTGGCTTGCCCCCTTTCTTGCGGGCAAGCGCTCGCTCGGCGAACTGCGGGCCGAGGATCTCGATGCGGCCCTCAAGGGATTGCTGCCGTGGGCGCTGCAACGCCGCCTCGACGACGAGGCGCCGGCGCATTTCGAGACGCCGACCGGCTCGCGTTTGCCGATCGAATACGACGCGGAAGGCGGGCCGGCCGTCGCCGTGCGCGTGCAGGAGCTGTTCGGGCTGACCGATCATCCGTGTATCGCCTCGGGCCGTGTGCCGCTGACGCTTCGGCTGCTGTCGCCGGCGCTGCGACCGGTTCAGGTGACGCGCGATCTTCCGGGCTTCTGGCGCGGCTCGTATCAAGCGGTGAAGGCGGAGATGCGGGGGCGCTATCCCAAGCATCCGTGGCCGGACGATCCGCTGCAGGCGGCGCCGACCCGGCGGACGAAGCCGCGCGCCGCCCGCTGATCGAGGCGGCGACGTTCCACCCGCGCTCAGCGCGGATCGACCACGCCCACCTGCCGGCACATCGACAGCAGCAGGCAGGTCGAGCATTTCGGCCGCGTACCGGTGCAGATGAATTTGCCGAACGGCACCAGGCGCTCGTTGATCTCGATCCAGTACCGGCGCGGCAGCTTGCGTTCGAGTTCCGCCATCGTGCGTTCGGGCGTCGTCGTTGCGACGTATCCCCAGCGGTTGGTGATGCGATGGACATGCACGTCCACCGCGATTGCGGGGTGGCCGAAGCCGACCGCGAGGGTGAGCGCGGCGATCTTCGGTCCGACGCCGCGAAGTGCCATGAGGGCTTCGGCGGAATCGGGAACCTCGCCGGCATGATCGGCGACGAGCGTGCGTGCGATCTCCTTGAGATCGCGCGCCTTGGGTTTGGGAAATGTCACGCCGTCGAGTATGTGAACGAGCTGCTTGTCATCCAGCGCCGCGAGTTCCGCCGGCGTCCGGGCGATGCGGAAAAGGCGCTCGCAGACGCGGATGGTCGTCTCGTCCCGCGTCCGGGCGGAAATCAGGCTGCCGACGAGCTGCTCGAAGGGCGACGCGTAGCCGCGGTCGCGCAACTCGAACATCGCGGCCTTCGGCAGGCCGGCGACGGCGCGCCGCAGCCGCCGGAAGACTTCATCGATGTCGAGCGGGCACTTCGCCGTCTCCACGACCCCATGGTCGACGCGCGGGGTCATGAGATGGGAACGTCGGGCGCGGCCGTAGCGGCGCCGCGTTCGACCGCACGACCTTCGCGGCGCGCGGCACGGATCTCGGCCAGTGTCACCGGCCGGAAGTCCCAGACGTCGACGCCGACGTCAATCTGTCGCGGCAATTCCTTCAACTGACCGTGGCTGTGGCCGTGAAGGTTGTAGGCGCCCTTGTACATGCCGTTCCACGTGCGGAATGGATAATGGCAGAGGACCAGCCGCGTCCCCTCAAGCTCCAGCTCGGCATAGTGCCGGACGTCGCGCCAGCCGGCGAGGGCGGTCGTCGTCCGGCCATCGTTGTTGCCCACGATCAGGTGCTTGCGCCCATTCAGGCGGGCGAGAATGTCGGCAATGACGGTAGCGGATGGGTGGATCGCAAAATCGCCGAGATGCCAGACCTCGTCTTGCGGGCCGACCGCGGCATTCCAGCGGGCAATCATCGCCGCATCCATCGCCGCCACCGATGCGAACGGCCGCCGAAACCTGGCCAAGGCGCCGGCATGACCGAAATGCGTGTCGCTGGTGAAATAGACGGTCATCGCCGACCTCGCCAGGAAAGCAGAATCATCGGCGCCGATTGGCCGCAATGGTCACGTCAGCGTCTCGCGATGACGCCGCATGCGATCCTGTCGCCGGAATTTCCGGACGGATCCGACCGGTAATCATCGGCACCAGCATGAACGACGACGGCGGCGCCGTCCCGATCGAGGAGGTTCGGGGTCGAGGCCGTTCCCGCCTGCTCTCCGGTCGATCCGGCGCCGCCGGCGGCGGTGGCGCTGGACGAGACCGCACCGGTGGTTCCCGCCGGTGCGCCCGAGGTGGCGCGGCGGCCGCCGAGCGTGAAAGCGGACGTCATGATTTCGAACTTGGCGGTGCCGTCCTGACCGGCCCAGAAATTCGGCAGGTCGCCCGCGTGAGGCTGTGCACGGTCCACGCTGTGATGGCCGCCCACCGGATCGAAGTGCTTGCCGGCCGATTGAAAGTCATCGTCGCACGCGCCGGTCTCATGGATGTGGATCGCATGCCAGCCCGGCTGAATGTTCTCGAGCTCGCCGCGGATGATGATGCCGTTCGCGTATTCGGTGAACGCGATCCGGCCTGCCGACTGTCCCTCGACCGTCTTCAGCGCCGCGTCGGCGAAGGCCAGCGCGCCAGGCGGCATCGTCGTCGGGGCTGGTCCGGGCTGCGGGCCCGTCGGATTCGACTGCGCACGCGTCACATGGGCGCCACTGGCCGCCAAGGCTGTCGCGAGGCCGGCGACGAGAACGATGTTCCGGATCATGTCTTCTTCACGTTTCCATTCCGTTCGACGGGCGACCGCCTGATACCTGCCCGTCGAACGGTGCCGGCGCCCGGTGGTTCCGTTCGGGGAACCTGCTGCCGCGGTTGCCGCGCTCGCGCGCCATGCTCTAAATGGACACGTTTTGTCCCCCGCACGCGACGGGCGGCACACCGGTCCGGACGCGTGACTCGCCCGTGGAGGAGGTCTCATGCTCGTCGCCGCTGCGGCGCTTCATCGTATCGTCGAGAACATCTGCATCGCCGCCGGATCGGCGCTGGCGGAGGCGACCTGCGTCGCGCGACAACTGGTCGAAGCCAATCTGCGCGGCCACGACTCCCACGGCGTGGGCATGCTGCCGCAATACATCGAAAACGTCCGCCGCGGCACGTTGCGGCCGAACCAGCATGTCGCGGTCGTGTCGGACCACGGATCCGTCATCGTGCTGGACGGACAGTGGGGCTACGGCCAGGTGATCGGGATGGAGGCGATGGCGGCGGGCATCGCGAAGGCCAAGGCCACTGGCCTCGCGCTCGTCGCCCTGCGGAATTCGCATCATCTCGGCCGGATCGGCGGCTGGGCCGAGCAATGCCTCGAGGCAGGACTGGTATCGATCCATTTCGTGAACGTGGCCGGTTCGCGTCCGCGCGTCGCACCGTTCGGCGGCAGAGATGCACGGCTCGGGACCAATCCGTTCTGTGTCGGCATTCCGGCGCCGGACGGCGCGCCGATCGTGCTGGACATGGCGACGAGCCGCATTGCGGTGGGAAAGGTGCGGGTGGCGAAGAACAAGCGCAAACCGGTGCCGGAGGGATGCCTGATCGATGCCGACGGACGCCCGACCCGCGATCCCGAAAGCCTGTTCGCCACGCCGCCGGGCGCACTCACGCCGCTCGGCGAGCACAAGGGCTACGGCCTCGCCCTGATTTGCGAGGTGCTGGCCGCCGCGCTGACGGGCGGCGTGACGATCCCGACGCCCGAGCAGCGCAACATGATCATCAACAACATGCTGTCCATTATCATCGACCCGGCCGCGACCGGCGATGCGGCAAGATTTCATGACGAGGTGCGTGCCATCGTCGATTGGGTCTGCGCCTCGCCGCCAGCGCCGGGCATCGACCGCGTGCTGGTGCCGGGTGATCCGGAGCGGGCGATCCGCGCCAAGCGTCTTGCCGAGGGGATACCGGTGGATCCGGAGACGTGGCGCGAGATCGTCGAGGCCGGTGCCTCGGTCGGCGTCGCGCGCGAGGTGCTCAACCCCGCGGCATGACGAGGACGGCCGCGCCGCGCACGCGTCCGCGACGCAGGTCGTCGAGCGCCTGGTTGGCCTGCGCCAGCGGGTAGGGCTGCGTTTCGGTTCGAACCGGAACCTTGGGCGCGAGGGCGAGGAATTCCTCCGCGTCGCGCCGGGTGAGATTGGCCACCGATCGCACGACGCGCTCGCCCCAGAGGATTTCGTAGGGGAAGCTTGGGATGTCGCTCATGTGGATTCCCGCGCACACGACAGTGCCGCCCTTGGCGGTCGCGCGCAGCGCGGCAGGGACGAGCGACCCCACGGGCGCGAATATCAGCGCGGCGTCAAGCTCGTCGGGCGGGCTTGCGGTGGAATCGCCGGCCCAGGCGGCGCCGAGCTCGCGCGCGAATTGCTGTGCATCGGTGTCGCCCGGCCGCGTGAAGGCGAAGATGGTGCGGCCCTGCCACGCCGCGACCTGGGCGATGAGATGGGCCGCCGCGCCGAAGCCGTAGATGCCGAGCCGTCTGGCGTCGCCGGCCATGCGCAGCGCGCGGTAGCCGATCAGTCCGGCACAGAAGAGCGGGGCCGCCTCGACGTCGCCGTAGCCGGCCGGAACCGCGAAACAGTACCGTTGATCGGCCCGCGCGAACTCGGCGTAGCCGCCGTCGATCTGATAGCCGGTGAAGCGGGCCTGCGCGCACAGATTCTCGCGCCCGTCGCCGCAATATCCGCATGTGCCGCACGTCCAGCCGAGCCACGGCACGCCGACGCGGTCGCCGATTTCAAACCGTTCGACGCGCGCGCCCTTGGCCACGACCGTGCCGACGATCTCGTGGCCCGGAATGATCGGCAGGGTGGGATGAGGCAGTTCGCCGTCGACGACGTGCAGATCGGTGCGGCACACGCCGCATGCATGGACGCGCAGCACGATATCGTCGGGGCCGGGCGTCGGGACCGGCAGATCGCGGGCGACGAGCGGCGTCTTGGGACGCTCCAGGATCATGGCCTGCATCGCGAACCTCACGCGCAGATGCGTAATCGAAGACAGTCTATTCACCGGCCGCGGGCGGATCAAAGTCGCGCGGCACGGCGTTGAGCGCTACGGAGACCACCCCGGTCAGGTTTGATCGAAAGGAGGTCGCATGAGCGGACTGACCTACTGGATCATCGGCACGATTGCCGGCCTCATCGGGTTGGCCGGCCTGTTCGTCGCTTCCGCCGCCACGAGCGGCAGCGTGACTTACTGGCTCGGCCTCGTCGTCTTCGCCGTCGCCGTCGGGTTCGAGTTCGGACTCATCCGGCGATGGTTCGACCGTCAGATCCCCACCGATCGCTCGCCGTTGGTGGAGGCCGACTGACCGGTTCCGGTGCGGCGCTGGCACGGCGCTCAAGCGGCGACCGGCGGGCCTTGATCTATGGTGAAGCGACGATGCCAAGCCCGCTGCTGATGTCGGCAGGATTCATGGCCGGCCGGCATTCGCACTGCGCCTGAGGAGGTCGCGCAGGATGCGCTTCAGGTTCTCGACCTCCGCCGGCGTGTAGGAGGCGAGGCAGGCGGCCTCGTGTCGTTTCGCCTTGACCAGCAGTTCCTGAACGACGGCACGACCTTTGGCGGTCATGACGATGCGGATGCGGCGCCGGTCACCGGCACCCGGCTGGCGTTTCACCCAGCCTTTGCGCTCCATGCGGTCGATGAGCTTGGTTACGGTCGGCTGCTTGAACAGGACGGCATCGGCGACTTCGCCGAGCGAGCAGCCGTCGCTCCCCTCGAGCGTGGCGAGCACGCGCCACTCGAGCACCGACAGGCCATAGGGTTTCAGCTCGCGATGGAACTCGCGACTGACCTGATGGCTTGCGCGCGCGAGAAGATAGGACAGGTAATCGTCGATGAAGCGGCCCGACGGCGCCGCGGCATCCGCGGCGCGCGCGGTGCCGGACGCGGGGGGCCGCGCGTTGCGACGTCGAACGAAGTTCGGGCTACGATCCATGGGTGGGATCGTAACCGAGGCCTGCTTCGCGACAAACATGAAGTTTCAATCTATGATTTTTCATATATTACGGTTGCGCTAGATTCAGGCGAAAACGGCCCCGGCCGGACCGGGGCATCGACGAACGGAACGGGAGGACTGGACATGCTTGCAGACCGCATCGAAGCGAAATGGATCGATGCCTTTGCCGCCGTTTTCGAGCGATGCAAGGTGCGTGTTGACGAGCCCGTCGCGATCCTCTCCGAGACGCAATCGCGCGCCCTCAACGTGCAGCTTGCCGAACTCGCCCTGCTGCGGCTCAAGGCGCGTCCCTTCCATGTCGTCGTGCCGACGCTGCCGCAACGTGCGCCGGTCCCGATCCGCTCGACCGGCGCTTCGCATGCCGTGCAGGGGCTGGGGCCGGTCATCGCCGCGCTCGCCGGCGCCGGCCTCGTTGTCGACCTGACGGTCGAGGGCATGCTGCATGCGCCGGAACTTCCCAAGATCCTGAAGGGTGGCGCCCGGCTACTCATGATCAGCAACGAGCATCCGGAGGCGCTGGAGCGGCTCGTCCCGGATCCGACGCTTGAGGCCAAGGTCAAGGCGGGCGTGAAGCTTCTGAAGGCAGCCAAGTCGATGCACGTGCAGTCCGATGCCGGCACAGATCTGCGCATCAATGTCGAGGGCGCGATGCCGGCCGGCGTATGGGGATGGTGCGACCGGCCGGGTTCCGTCGCGCATTGGCCGGGCGGTCTCTGCCTGTGCTTTCCGCGCGCCGGCACCGTCGACGGGGTGCTCGTCATGGCGCCGGGCGACGTGAACCTGACCTTCAAGCGCTATCTGGAAAGCACGGTCCGCCTGACGGTGGAGAATGACCATGTCGTCGCGATCAAAGGCGACGGCGTCGATGCGGAACTGATGCGCAGCTACTTTGCCGCCTGGGGCGACCGTGCGGCCTATGCCGTGTCGCATGTCGGCTGGGGCATGAACCCGCATGCGCGCTGGGATGCGATGGCGATGTACGACAAGCGCGACTTCAACGGGACGGAGTTGCGCGCCTTTGCCGGCAATTTTCTCTATTCGACCGGTGCCAACGAAACGGCGGGCCGGCATACGCTCGGCCACTTCGATCTGCCGCTGCGGAACTGTACGATCTGGCTCGACGATCGCGTGATCGTCGAGCGCGGCGTGCTGCAGGGAGAACTCGCATGAGCGGCCTGCCTGCGGTCTATGCGCGCGGGACGCGCGGCGCGCCGATCATGTTCCTTCACGGCGTGGGGGGCGACCACGTGGCGTGGCGTCCGCAATTGCTGCGGTTTGCCGATCGCTACCGGGTTTTTGCGTGGGACATGCCCAGCTACGGGGCCTCGCCGCCGCCACCGGCAATGACCTTTCCCGATCTCGCGCGGGCGCTCCGCGATCTGCTCGATGCGCTCGCTCTTGAGAAGGTGCATCTCGTCGGCCAGAGCCTGGGCGGCATGATCGCGCAGGAATTCGCCGCGACCTATCCCGAGCGGCTCGCCACGCTCGTCCTCGTCGCGACGAGCCCGGCCTTTGGCCGCTCCGACAAGGAATGGCAGCAGAAGTTCATCGCCGATCGCATCGGCGTGCTCGAGGCCGGCGCCACCATGGCCGAGCTTGCGAAGGCGAACGTCATGCGCATCGTCGGTCGGGATCCCGATCCGGCCGGCGTAGAGATCGGCATCGCCTGCACCGCCAACATTCCCGTCGAGAGCTACAAGGCCGCGGTGCGCATGATCACCGGTTTCGACCGGCGCGATGCGCTCGCGCGCATTGCCGTGCCGACGCTGGCGATCGCCGGCGAGGTCGATACGGTGGCGCCGGCGCCGATGATGCAGAAGATGGCGTCGCATATACCGGGCGCGCAGTTCGTCGTCGTGCCCAAGGCGGGACATCTCGTCAACCTGGAACAGCCGCGCGCGTTCGACGATGCGTTGGCGTCGTTCCTTGGCGCGTATGACGGGATCTGACCGGCGGTGGAGTGGACGGTGACATTTCCGGCGCCGTGCCGACCCCCGGCATCCGGCGGTATGCCGGCCCGATTGCGAAAACATGAAATTTCATATTTCATGAAGATGAATTGGTCGGGCCGGCGGCCGGTCGTGATTCTGCCGCAAGGTCCGGCAGCCGAACAGGGAGGAGATCCATGGCTTCGATCCTTCGCACCAGCCCGAAGGAAGCCTCGCGCAAAGACAAGCAGGCGGCGCTGATTGCGCTCGTCAACAGGCTCGGTCGGGAGAAGTTCGCGCCGCGCGCCGCGAAATACGATCGCGAGGCGAGCTTTCCGTTCGAGAACTACGCCGACATGCGGGAGGCCGGGCTGCTCGGGCTGTGCGTGCCCGAAGCCTATGGCGGGCTCGGCGCCGACTTCGAGACATACTGCCTGGTCGCGGCGGAAATGGGCCGGTGGTGCGGCACGACCGCGCTCACCTTCAACATGCACGCGTGTTCGGCGCTGTGGACGGGACCGCTCGCCGACGACCTCGACATGAGTCCGGCCGAGCGGAACGAACTCGAGACGCTCCGCCGCGAGCACTATCGCCGGGTCATCGAAGAGGGCGCGATCTACGCCCAGCCGTTCTCGGAGGGCAGTGCCGCCGCCGCCGGTAAGGCGCCGTTCGGCACGACCGCGAAGAAGGTCGACGGCGGGTGGATCATCAACGGCAAGAAGATCTTCGCGTCGCTTTCGGGGGCTGCCGACTACTACGGCGTGCTGTGCACCGAAGACAAACCCGACCGCAGCTTGCGCGACACGCTCTACATCGCCGTGCCGAAGGACGCGGAAGGGCTGAGCATCGTCGGCGACTGGGATCCGCTCGGCATGCGCGGCACGGTCTCGCGCACACTGGTCATGAAGGACGTGTTCGTTCCCGACAGCGCGCAGCTCATGCCGCGCGGCCTGTACTTCAAGGCGGCGTCGGCCTGGCCGCACATGTTCCTGACTTTGGCGCCGACCTACATGGGGATCGCGCAGGCGGCGTACGACTTCACGGTGCAGTATCTGCGCGGCGAGGTGCCGGGGCAGCCGCCCGTCAAGCGGCGGATGTATCCGACCAAGCAGATCGCGGTAGCGGAGATGTACATCAAGCTGCAGCAGACTCGCGCGCTGTTCGAGCGGACCATCGCCGAGGCGAAGGTGAACCCGTCGAAGGAAGAACGGCTGCGCTGCTATGCGACGCAGTACACGATCATGGAGAACGCCAACGACATCGCCCGGCTCGCCATCCGCACCTGCGGCGGCCAGTCGATGCTGAAGTCGCTGCCGCTCGAGCGGCTCTATCGCGACAGCCGGTGCGGCGCGCTGATGCTGCCGTGGACCGCCGAACTCTGTCTCGACCGGCTGGGTCGCGAGACGCTCTACGAACCGGGCGAGACCGACGACTAGGGCGGCGGCAGTCATGGATATCTCGGCCTGGATCGAGCGGCACGCGGCCTACGCGCCGGCCAAGACTGCGATCGCGTTCGCGGGGCGGGAGATCGCGTATGCCGAGTTCGCCGCCGAGATCGAGCAGCTCGCGGCGGCGCTGGCGCACGAGCTCGGCATCGGCCGTGGCGCACGCATCGCCATCCTCGCCTATAACCGTCCCGAGTACCTCGCGTTGCTTTTCGCGTGCGCGCGCCTCGGCGCGATCCTGGTGCCGCTGAACTGGCGGCTTGCGCCGCCCGAGCATGCCTACATCCTAGACAACGCCGGCGTCGCCGCCGTGTTCTGCGATGCCGAGTTTCGGGCGGGTCTCGAATCGATCGGCGGCGTGCTGGGCGATGCCCACCGCATCGGCTTCGGGTTCTCCGGCAGCGGCTGGCGCGACTATGGGGCGCTGGTCGAGGCCGCCGCCGGGAGGGACGCATCACGCGTCGGCGGACCCGACGATCCGATCCTCATCGTCTATACTTCGGGAACGACGGGTCATCCGAAAGGCGCGGTGCTGACGCAGAGCGCGCTGTTGTGGAACGCGATCAACAGCACCGCGATGCACGACCTCGTCAGCACCGACCGGGTCCTGACCTTCCTGCCGATGTTCCACGTCGGCGGGCTCAATATCCAGACGCTGCCGGCACTCCATGCCGGCGCGACGGTGCTGCTGCAGCCGCGCTTCGTACCGGCCGAGGCGCTGGCGGCGATCGCGCAACAGCGACCGACGGTCACGCTGCTCGTGCCCGCGGTCATGAAGGCGATGATCGAGCATCCGGACTGGTCCAGGACCGATCTGTCCAGTCTGCGCATCGCCGGCGCCGGCTCGTCGATCGTTCCCATCGAGCTGATACGCGCCTTTCACGCTCGCGGCGTACCGATCTGCCAGATCTATGGCTCGACCGAGACCGGACCGACGGCAATCGTGTTGCGCCGCGAGGATGCGATGCGGAAGGAAGGTTCGACCGGAACGCCGGCACTGCATTGCGAGATCCGCATCGTCGACGATCAGGGGCGCGACGTCTCGCGTGGTCAGCGCGGCGAAATCCTAGTGCGCGGCGGCAATGTGATGACCGGCTACTGGCGCGACCCCGAGGCGACCGCGGCTGCGCTCAAGGACGGCTGGTTCCATACCGGCGATATCGGGCACCAGGACGAGGAAGGGTTCTACTGGATCGACGAGCGCAAGAAGGACATGATCATCTCCGGCGGCGAGAACATCTATCCGGCCGAGCTGGAGACGGTGCTCGCCGCGTGTCCCGACATCGCCGAGGCCGCCGTGGTGGCGCGGCCCGATCCGAAATGGGGCGAGGTGCCGGTGGCGGTCGTCGTGCCGCGGCCGGGCGCGTCGATCGACGCGGCCGCGGTCAAGGCGCTGTTCGTCGGCCGGCTCGCCAAGTTCAAGCATCCGCACGACGTCGTGTTCGTGGACTCATTGCCGCGCAACGTGATGAGCAAGGTTCTGCGCTACAAGCTGCGCGAACTCGTCGCCGGGGTGCAGAAGCCGACTGCCTAAGATAGGAGCGCCGGCCGTTACTCGGCTGCGGCGTGGCCGTGAACGTGCAGCGCCGCGTGGCGCCGCTCGGCCAGCGCCTGACGGGTTATCTGCAGCGCCGCGACCAGGGCGAGGCCCGCCATTACGGTCGCCACGGCCAGATCGGGCCAGGCCGTTCCCGTCGCGAACACGCCGCTTGCCGCCAGCACGACGGCGACGTTGCCAATCGCGTCGTTGCGGCTGCACAGCCAGACCGAACGGCGATTGCTGTCACCGCCGCGGTGGCGGAACAGCATGACCGCGACCGCGACATTGGCGGCGAAGGCGAGAAGGCCGGTGCTGCCCATCGCATACGCGCTCGGCACGTGGAGCCAGAACAGGTTGTAGGCCGTGCTGCCGATCACCCAGAGCCCGAACACGCCCATGGAGACGCCCTTGACGAGGGCGGCGAGGGCGCGCCGGCCGAGCGTCATGCCGAGCACGAACAGGCTGACGCCGTAATTCGCGGCATCGCCAAAGAAGTCGAGTGCGTCGGCCTGCAGCGAGACCGAGCCCGCCGCCACGCCGGCACCGGCCTCGACGAGGAACATCAGGGCATTGATCGCCAGCGCGATCCAGAGAACGCGGCGATAGGGCCCGTCGTTCTGCGGTGCGGACGCGACGTGGCAGCAGTGGGCACTCATACGTGTTCGTCCTCGCTCCTGGTCTCGGATACGTGGTCGACCATGTCGGCGATCAGGCCGCGGATGTGGTCGTCGGCGGCCGAATAGAAGACTTGCTTGCCTTGCCGCTCGGCACGGACGATGTGCGCGGCGCGCAGCAGGCGCAGGTGATGGCTTACCAGCGAAAGGCTGAGGTCGAGCCGGGTCGCGATCTCGCTGACCGAGACCGGCGCCTCGAGACAGGCGAGCACGATCCGCAGCCGCGTCGTGTCGCCCAACAGGCGGAACAGGTCCGCGACTTCCGCCGCGCGCTCCTCGCCGATGGCCGGAATGGAGCGCTGCTGCCGAGTTTTCGCATGATTGAACATTTGTTCAAAAGTTATTGTTCTTACACCCACCTGTCAAGAAGGGGCACGCCGCCTTTTATGACTGCGGCATCAGGTGGATGGCGTCCTTCAGGAGCGAAACCCGGACCGGGATGCCGATGTCGAGGCCGTTGCGGCGCGCGACGTGCGTCGGTACCGACAGCGACAGCACCGCATCGTCCGTGCCGTCGACCCGGATGAGGACGGTGGCGGTTTCGCCCAGCGCGAACATCTCGACGACCGTTCCCGCGACCGGATTTTCCCGTTCGCCGCGGGAAGGGCGATCGCGCCGGTGCAGAACCACGCTGGCGGCCGGGATCATCCAGCTGACGCTCGTCCCCTCGCCCAACTCCGGCCGATAGGGCGTCTCCAGCATGTGGCCCTGCCAAGTGATCCAGGTCGTGCCCGTTTCGGGCGCGTGACGTTCGATGCGGCCGTCGAACACGTTCCGCAGGTCGAGAAGCCGGGCAACGAGCGGCGAGGCGGGTCGGGCCAGCAGCTCAGCGGGCGGTGCGGTCTGCAGCGTGCGGCCATGGTGGAGGATGCACATGCGGTCGGCGAGCAGGGCCGCTTCCTCGAGGTCGTGGGTGACAAGGATGATCGGTACCCGGATGGCACGCCGCAGCAGCGCGAGCTCGCGCTGCAATCGCCGGCGGGTGACCTGATCGACGGCAGAGAACGGCTCGTCCAGCAGCAGCACGTTCGGGTCGCGGGCAAGCGCGCGGGCAAGCGCCACGCGCTGCTGCTGGCCGCCCGAAAGCTGCGCCGGGCGCCGGTCCTCGAGCCCGGACAGGTGAACGAGGGCAAGCAGCTCCTGTGCCCGCTTCACGCGCATCGCTGCCGGTACGTGGGACATCGCCGCCATGACGTTCTCGATCGCGGTCATGTGCGGGAACAGGGCGTAGTCCTGAAAGACGATGCCGACGGTGCGTCGCTGCGGCGGCAGGTACAGGTTCCTGCTCGTGTCGAGCCAAGTCTCACCGCCGCAAACGATGCGGCCGTCCGACGGATGAACGAGGCCAGCGATGCAGCGGAGGATGGTCGTCTTGCCGCTTCCCGACGGACCGACGAGGGCGAGAAGCTCGCCGGCCGCGCATTCGATCCGCGCATCGAGCGGGATCGGCGCGTCCTGCGCGACGCGTATCGAGAGTGCCGCGCCGCTGGGCAAGTCACGCATGCGGTGCCGGCCGGCGGTTGGCGAGGATGTAGACGCTGCCGATCGCGAGGAACGACAGACCGAGCAGCACCCCGGACATCAGGCCGGCCGCGTCGGTATCGAACGCCTGCACGCGATCGTAGATGGCGATGGCGATCGTCTTGGTTTCGCCCGGAATGTTCCCGCCGACCATGAGCACGACGCCGAATTCGCCGAGCGTATGCGCGAATGTCAGGACAGCGGCCGACACGAGGCCGGGCCAGGCGAGCGGAAGTTCGACGCGCCAGAACGTGCGCCAGGTGCTCATGCCGCTGCACCACGCCGCTTCGCGGACAGCCGGCCGGATCGCCTCGAAGGCACGCTGGATCGGCTGAATCCCGAACGGCACGTTGAAGACGATCGAGGCAAGGAGGAGGCCTTCGAAGGTGAACACGAGCGGCCGTCCGACAAGCTTCTCATAGATCTCGCCGAGCGGCGAGTTGCCGCCTAACGCGACGAGCAGGTAATAGCCGAGGACGGTGGGCGGAAGCACCAGCGGCAGAGCAATGAGGGCTTCGATCAGGCCTTTGCCCGTAAAGCGCCGCCAGGCGAGCGGGCGCGCCGCAAGAATGCCCAACGGAATCAGGACGGCGACCGTGCAGCCGGCGAGCTGCAGCGAAAGGATCAATGCGGACCAATCCATGAGTCGTTCCTACTCGCTGGCAGGTGGCGGCAAAAATCCGTAGCGCACGAAAACTTCGCGCGCGGCGGGTTGCTGCACGAAGCCGTAGAAGCGTTTGGCGACGTCGCCGGCGCGTCGCAGCAGAACCATTCGCTGCCGCAGCGGCGCATGCAGCTGCTCGGGCAGCAGAACGAAGCGGCCCCGTTCGGCCACGTTCGGCGACCGCGCGAGCGAATAGGCGAAAATGCCGCCGTCGGTCGATCCCGAGGTTGCGAACTGCGCGGCCTGCGAAACGTTTTCGCCGAGGACGAGCCGATTCTCGAGAGAGTCCCAGAGCCCTTGCCGCATCAGGGCTTCGCGCGCGGCGCGCCCATACGGCGCATGCTCGGGATTGGCGATGGCAAGACGCCGGATCCGGCCGGAAAGGACGGCCTCTCTCAGGCCGTTCATTTCGGGATCCGGCTCGAACGGCGCGCCGTCGGGGGCGAAAAGCACGATGCGACCGACGGCATAGACGTCGCCGCGTCCGATCGTCAGGCCCTGCTCGACGAGACGGGCGACGTATTCCTCATCGGCCGACAGGAACATTTCGTACTGCCCGCCCTGGGCGATCTGACGCACGAGATTTCCCGACGATCCGAAGCTGAGACGCACGGTTTGCCCGGTCTCGCGCGCAAACAGTTCGGCAACCTCGGCAAGTGCGAAGTTCAGGCTGGCAGCGGCCGCGATGACCGGCGGATCCGCCGCGCGTACGCTTATGGGAACGGAGAAGCCTGCCGCAAGAACGGATAGAAATAGAAAAGTGCGGCGCGCAATTCCGGACATTCGGATCTCCGGTATCGATATATACGGCCGAATATATCGACCAGGGTAACGTCCGGCAATCGGCGCCGCGATCAACTCCGGCGCGTCGGACGTTTTCTCATCAGTCGGCGGAATTCGGCGAGTTCGCGTGCAAGCGCGCGGGCGGCGCGGGCTTCCATGGCGCGGTAGCGTGCCAGCACCTCTACGCCCATCTTGGTCAGTCGCGCGCCGCCGCCGCTGCGGCCGCCTTTGACCGCCTCGACGAGCGGCGTGCGGAAGCAGGCATTCATCGTTTCGACGAGCAGCCAAGCGCGGCGATAGCTCATGCCGAGCTCGCGTCCGGCAGCGGCGATCGATCCGGTTCTGTCGATCGCGTCGAGCAGATCCGCTTTTCCGGGCCCCATGGCGATGGCGGCGCCGAGGAGAAGCCGGAGCCGCGGACCTGCCGCGTCGCGCGATGAAGAGCGTGGACGGCTCACTTCATCGTGGGCATGACGAACTCGGCGCCGGCGCGGATGCCGGTTGGCCAGCGGGCGGTGACGGTCTTGAGCTTTGTGTAGAAGCGCACGCCCTCGGGCCCGTGCATGTGGATGTCGCCGAACAGCGAGCGCTTCCAGCCGCCGAAGCTGTGGAAGGCCATCGGCACCGGGATCGGCACGTTGATGCCGACCATGCCGATCTTCGCCCGCGCCGCGAACTCGCGCGCGGCATCGCCGTCGCGCGTGAAGATCGCCGTGCCGTTGCCGAACTCGTGATCGTTGACCAGCTTGAGCGCCGCCTCGAAGTCCGGCGCGCGCACCACCGACAGCACCGGCCCGAAGATCTCCTCCTTGTAGATCGTCATGTGCGGCTCGACGTGGTCGAACAGGCAGCCGCCGAGGAAATAGCCGTTCTCGTAGCCCTGCAGCTTGAGGCCGCGCCCGTCGACCACCAGCCGGGCCCCCTCGCGCACGCCCGCCTCGACGTAACCGCGCACCCGCTCGAGATGCGCCTTGGTCACCAGCGGCCCCATCTCGGCCTCGGGATCGGTGCCCGGGCCGATCTTGAGGGCGCGCACGCGCGGCTCGAGCCGCTCGATCAGCTTGTCCGCCACCGGCCCGACCGCGACCGCCACCGAGATCGCCATGCAGCGCTCGCCGGCCGAGCCGTAGGCCGCGCCCATCAGCGCGTCCGTCGCCTGGTCGAGGTCGGCGTCGGGCAGGATGACCATGTGGTTCTTGGCCCCGCCCAGCGCCTGGACCCGTTTGTTGTGCGCGGCCCCGGTGCGGTAGATGTACTCGGCGATCGGCGTCGAGCCGACGAAGCTGATCGCGGCGATGCGCGGGTCGGCGAGGAGCGCATCCACCGCCTCCTTGTCGCCGTTGACGACGTTGAAGAGGCCCGGCGGCGCGCCGGCCTCGGCCATCAGCTCGGCCAGGCGCAACGGACAGGACGGGTCCTTCTCCGACGGCTTGAGGACGAAGCCGTTGCCGCAGGCGAGCGCGATCGGGAACATCCACATCGGCACCATGGCCGGGAAGTTGAACGGCGAGATGCCGGCGCACACGCCGAGCGGCTGGCGCACGGACCAGGAGTCGATGCCGCGGCCGACGTTCTCGGTGAACTCGCCCTTGAGCAGGTGCGGGATGCCGCAGGCGAACTCGACGACCTCGAGGCCGCGGATCAGCGAGCCCCTGGCATCCGACAGCACCTTGCCGTGCTCGGCCGTGATCAGCCGGGCGAGCTCGTCCATGTGCTTCTCGACGAGTTCCTTGAAGCGGAACATCACCCGCGCCCGCTGCAGCGGCGGAACCTTCGCCCATTCAACCTGCGC
>Ga0207864_1001751_pt1 | contig 22738 bp, 20 predicted proteins | sample HigsolmetaAR202D_FD_184834 | JGI IMG/M metagenome (GOLD analysis project Ga0207864, IMG submission 184834) | Ionic liquid and high solid enriched microbial communities from the Joint BioEnergy Institute, USA - AR20-2-D (SPAdes) (version 2) ... | reverse complement strand
CACCGACGTTGCCCCATAGTTGGAAAAGCTCGCCAGTTGATCGCGCCGATCGGTTGCCGCCACCGCGATCACGTTCCACACGTTGTAGCTGGAAGGGTAGGTCGGCCGGGCATCGTTGTTGATGCCGACGCCGTTGCTGTCACCGTTGCCCGCTGCCGCCACGAACAGGATGTCCTGAGCTGCTGCTGCCTGAATCGCATTCCGCAGCGATGTCGAGTAGCCGCCCCCTCCCCAACTGTTGTTCATCGCCACGATGTTCACGCCATAGTCGCGCTTCATCATCGTGGCGTAGTTCACCGCCTGGATGGCGTCCAGCGTGCTGCCCCTGCCATCGCTGCCCAGAAAACGCAGCGGCAGGATGCTCACCGACCAGTTGACGCCCACCACCCCCAGGCCGTTGTTTCCCACCGCACCGATGGTGCCCGCCACGTGTGTGCCGTGGCCGTTGGTGTCCATCGGGTTGCCATTCTCCTCGATGAAGTTCCAGCCGCGCACATCGTCGACGAACCCGTTGCCATCATCATCGATGCCGTTGCCCGGAATCTCCCGCGGGTTGATCCAGATGTTCGCCACCAGGTCCGGGTGGTTGTAATCCACGCCCGAATCGATCACCGCGATGACCACATCGCGCGAGCCGGTGGTGATTTCCCACGCCTCCGGTGCATCGATGTCCGCATCCACAAGCCCGCCGCTCTGCCCCGTGTTATGCAACCCCCACAGCGACGTCCAGCGCGAGTCGCCGGGAATCACCTGCAGCTCCAGCACCGCGTTCGGCTCGATCACCTTCACCGCCGCGTGCCTGCGGGCGAACGCCTGCAGCCGGGCACGTTTGGTCATCGGCGCCGTCAGCAGCGCCACGCCCGGCGTCGATGTCGCCGTCACCGTGACGTTCCGCAAACCCCCAAACTGCTTCAGCTTGCGCTGAATCTTCGCCTCATTGAGCTTCTTCGGGTTGTAATAGATGATCCACTGGTCGACGATCGCCTCGATCGTGTGGCCCGCCCACTGCGTCGTCACCGTCTCATAGGCAAGCGGTTCCTCAATAGTGGCCGACAACCCGGCCTCGCCCACCCCCACCGGCTCCGGCTCCAGCGCCGACGACGCCGACAGCAGCACCCGCCCCTCCAGATGCTCCAGCCCCCCAAACATCGCCGCAGGCCGGACCCGACGCCCCGTCCGCCGCGCAGACACGAAACCCCAGGTCCAGCCTCGACATACGCGCATCAGCCTGAGCCACATCTGCCTGCCCTCAACGTCGGCGGAGCAACACCAGTCACAACCCCCTCAGCAAGCACGGAAAGGCCGTCCCATCCTAACCCCCGGGCAAGATCAGGCCAAGACCTAAAACCACCTCCCGCCACCTCTTCCGCAAAAAAATCGCCCACCCGCTCCGAGACTTGACACCCCCGCCCCTTGCCCTAGAATCGCTGCCCGCTAACATTAATCGCGGCCCAGCCGCACCCCCTCTTTGCCTCCCTAGCTCAATTGGTAGAGCAGCGGACTCTTAATCCGCGTGTTGAAGGTTCGAGTCCTTCGGGGGGCATTTCGTGCCAGGCCACCGGGGTCCACATGTCAATAGAGAATTGTTCTTGCAGCACAAGTGCCCACCGGTCTGCCACTGCATCTTGAATATCTGAAACGTTTTGTGCCAGAGTCTCAGAGCCGGCAGTTGCAGGGGGCCCTACAAAGCCCTGACCAAATTGTGAACATGTTCCCCGGTTCGTTTGGAATTACCCCGTTAACTTTGAACCACAGATAAACATTGTCAACGTCTCCGCGACAGCGACACGCCCGCCAGGGTGGTCAGCAGGATCATTGCGGTGGCCGGTTCGGGGATATAAACGCCATCGGTCAGGGCGATCAGGGTCAGGCCGGTTGGGTCGAGGGACAGGTCGTATTCGAAGCCTTCAGCCAGGTTTTCGATTGTGACGTCGAAGGAACCTTCCAACGTGCCAGCGGTGAGCAGGTCGAATGTCTGGCCCTGCAGAGGCGCGAAGCCATCGATGAAACGGAGCACGAGCCTGCCGCCCATGGTCAGGTTGCCCGTCACGTTCAGCACGTCGAACTGACCTTCGCCGATGCCCGCGATTTCGATTTCCAGCACACTGCCTTCCTGGAAGACAACGTCGCCATCGATGGTCAGTTGGCCGGGAGACAGGCCCGGGGCGATGTAGCCGGCGTTGACGAGCGGGGCGGTGAGGATGAGCGAGCCGACGCCGATGATGCGGCCGCCGGGACTGACGTTACCGCCCGCCGCCATGAGTGCGCCGCCGGTGAGGCTGACCGTGCCGCCCGAGCCGACGTTCAGCATCCCCTGCGTCGAGACCACGGCACCACTGCCAATTTCCAGTACACCCGTCGCGTCGGTGCTTCCGACGAGGATATTACTGTTGAACTCACCCAGGCTGCCGTGGGTGAACCGGGCGAAACCGGTGCCGCCAGCCGTGCCTAGGAAGAGCGTGGTTCCGCTTGCCTGCGCTGCGTTGGTCACCGTGAGCGTGCCCACACCGCCGTTCACGCCAACCTGCACCACACTGGCTTCCAGCCGTGCGCCCGCGCCGTCAGCGGTGAGCTGCCCGGCCCCCTTCTCGCCGATGACGAGCGTGGGCGTTTGGACGAGCGTGTCCGGCCCGCTCAGCGTCACGGCACCAGCACCGCTGATCTCGATGCGCTGAGCGTTCAACTTACCGCCATCTGAAATGGTTACCTCGCTAAGGAAATTGACGGGCGGATCGTCCACGATGCCGATGGCGTTGCCCACCAGCACCTCACCGTCGAACACTGCCTCACCCGATTCGCCCACCACGAGCGAGCCAGCCTGCAGCCGACCCGCCGAACCGCCGACGAGCTGAACGTGCAGCTTCGCGGTGCCGCCCCCGCCATAGGTTCCCACGCGCAGCGCGGGATGGCTCCCGCCGCTGCCCTGCAGATACAACGACAGATCCGGTTCAATCACCAGCGTCGCCGAGGCGCCCGCGGCGGACTGCACCTCCACATCCTGATCGGCGATGAGTGTGCCGTTACGAAGCGTGAGCGAACCGTCATCGCCCGCCTTCAGCCCGATGCGGATCGCATGCGTCGCAGTGGACTCGGCATGGCTGAGCAGGCTGAGCGTGCTGCCTTCCAGATCGAGCGTGACCTTGTCGCTGCCGACGTGCAGCCGGTTCGCGATGCGGTCGATGCCATTGATCACTTCGTAGGGCTGACTTGAATCGATATCGAAGAGCACACCTGCTGATGTCGTCAGCGGCGCGTGACCGTGATTCCACCGGTCGAAGTCATCCCACCAGCCGGAAAGCGAACCGTCCTCACTCGACGGCACCCAGTCGTACATCGGTGCGAAGATCGGAATCAGCGGGCCGAAATGAACCGTCAGCGTGCCGCCGGCCGTGCTGGTGACGGACGTAGAGCTGGACGGTTCGGCGTCGGCGATGGCGTAGATATGCGCCCCCAGATCGATCATCCAGTTCCATTCATCGCCCACGATCGTGAGGATCGTGAATGTGTGATACGTCTGGACTGCGTCCGGGCGGATCGCAACGCTCCGATCGACCGTCTGCCCCCACATGCTGCTTCGCATTTCGAACCCGCCACCCACCGATGCGGGAATCCATCGCTCGCCCGGCCCAAGGTAGGGCTCATGGGGCGTGTCGTAGGCGCCCGACAACTCAACCGTCACGGGCAACTCCACCAGCGTGCCCCATTCCCATGGCCCGTCCACCACAAAAGTCGAGCCATACGACGCCCGGGCGGAAGCAGTGCCCCATGAGGAGATGGTCCCATCTCCATCGCCCTCCACCCAACTGGCGAAAACATTCATGCGCGTATTCACCGACAGCGAGCCCGTGCTGGCGGATGCGCTGGCTTCCCCGTCGACCCGGTAAGTGATTACCTCACCCGTCGGCTCATTGTTGGGAAAATAGAACTGCCGAATGTATTCATCAATGAAGCTGACACTGCTTCCAGGCTTCGCGCCGCCGTCACTGAGATGCTTCGAGTTGGCGTAATACCACGTCAGGCTAGCGCTCGTATCGAACCACTCCTCCGCTTCAGCCCCCGTGACGAGAATGCCCAGCGCCGCCAGCCCTGCAACACTCAAACCACCGAATCGCTTCATTTTTCAACCCCCTGAGAACATGCACCAATGGACAAGCGGCGTCGCGATTGTCGCTGCAACTTCCTCCATCACGCCGGCCACATCGGCTGCCTCAGGTGAGATGCCCCGTACGATGCGGCCCATGCGTGTCAATCAATATATTCAGGAATCGTCCCCGACGGAATGCTCACGAAATGAAAAATGGCCTTTGGCCGTCCTGCTACCCGCCATCACCCCCCCCAGCCATAACTTCCAGTCCGCACTACCTCACATCCCCACCTTGTCCAAGCGCACGCCGTGCTGGTCGGCGATGAGCGTGAGCTGTAACGCGGGGGTGGCAATGGTGATGGTGTGGCGGCCGGTGACGGAGTTGCTCACGCGGACGCTGGTGATCGGCTGGTTGACCAGAGCGCGCAGGGCCTGGTTGGTACGGGCCTGCGCCTCGCTGCGCGTCTGGCCCGCAGGTGTGCGATCGTAGAGGGCTTCGAGCTGGCGTTCGCCATCGGCGCGGTGGATGTGGCGTGCCCGGCCGCTGGCAAGGAGCAGTTCCAGCACCTCAGCCAGCGCATCAACTTCCTCAGGCGGAACGACACCGCGCTCCACCGTCGCCGCGAGCGCTTCATAGCGCTGGCGACGATCGGGTGGCAGCGCTGCAATCAATGCCTGCAGCTCCTCTGCAAGCATTTCGCGCTCGTGTTCCTCCAGTGTCAGCGGTTCGACGCTGTTCGTTGTCGTTTCGCTGGTCATAAGTTTTCCTGTTGCATCAGATGCCATCGCCCTGTTCGTGCGTTTCACCGAGGATGGCCTGCACTTCGTGTTCGAAGCCGCCGGTTTCGATCGGGCAGTGGATGCCGCACTCCTTGGGTGCATCCTTTTCCCACCACCATCGGCCGGCCCGGCTGTCCTCGCCCGGCTTGATCGCTCTTGTGCAGCAGTCGCAGCCGATGCTCGTGTAACCCTTCTCATAAAGCGGATGCGTGGGAATGCCGCGCTGGCGCACGTAATCCCACACCTCCTCTTCCATCCAGTCAGCCAGCGGATTGATCTTCACGATGCCGTGATGGTCGTGATCCAGCTCAGCCTTGCGGATGTTGGAACGTGAGGCCCACTGATCGCGGCGAAGACCCGTGAACCAGGCATCCAGATCTTCCAGAGCGCGCAACAGCGGCCGCACCTTGCGCACGTGGCAGCACATCAGCCGATTGGGCACACTGTCGTAGAACAGATTGATGCCGTACTGGTTCACCATCGGTTCCACGTGGCGGTGATCCGGGAAATGCACCTCCAGACGAATCTTCGGGTAGCGCTGCTTGATCTGCGCCATGTATTCGTAGGTTGCCGTGGGCAGTCGGCCGGTGTCGACAGTGATGACGCGCACATCTGGGCGAATCTGATACGCCATATCCAAAAGCGCGATGCCATCAATCTGGAACGAGGTGACGAAGGCGGCACGGTCGCCGAATGTCTCCAGCCCCCAGGCGATCACGTCCTGCGGATCCTTGTCGTCCAGTTCAAGCGCGATCTCGCCCAGTTCCAGATCATCGAAGACGACCCGCTGTGTTGTGGGTTGCAACTCTTTGGTCTGCGTATTGCTCATGGCAGGCACTACTTTCCTGTGTCTGTTTTACGTGCGGTTTATCTGTTACAAGGTCGGGAAACGGAGCGGCGCGTCACCCGGATGTCACTTCACTCTCGCCGATCGCGATCGCCTGAAGCTGTTCATCCGTTCGCTCATCGCAGAACCGGCGGAAGGTCAGCTCATCTTCTGTATCCGCCTCGCGTTGATCGCGTGCTTCAAGCCATGCGGTGATCAGGCGTTCGAGATAGGCAACGACCTGATTGCTGGGCACACGACGGATTACCGGCCGGGCGATCGCTGCGCCGATCCCGATCCCGCCGCGAAGCAGGATGTCATAGCCTTCCATCTTCTGGCGATCCGCCAGGCGCACCGTGGTGCCGGTGAGGTTGATATCACCGATGAAATGCTGAGCGCAGGCGTGCGGGCAGCCATCCAGGTGAATCTTTAACTGCTGAACACGATCGCCAAACCGTTGCTCCAGCGCTTCGAGGATTTCCTTGAGCTTGTGCTTGGTCTGCGAAACCGAGTAGTTGCAGAACGGCTCACCCGTGCATCCGATCGCACGGCCGTAGAGACGACTGGTCTTCAGCGAGAAGCCCACCTTCTCAACGCCGGCGATCAGTTCATCGATGCGCTCGTTGGGCACGTTGCCCACGATGAAGTTCTGCTGGCGTGTGAACCGTACATCGGCCCCAATCGATTCGACCACATCGGCCAGCGCCTGCATCTGGTCGCCATTCAGCCAGCCCATCGGCACGGGAAAACCGATATACGAGAATCCCTCCTGCTTCTGCGGCTGGATGCCCAGGTGGTCCGTCTCGCCGCTGGTGGCCGCCTGGGGCGCAGTAAAGCGTTCCAGTCTGCGCCCCAGGCGCTCCTCCACCATCGCGCGAATCCCCTCCGCCCCGTATTCATCCACCATGAACTTGAAGCGGGCTTTGGCGCGACTGCGGCGATAACGCAGGTTCTCCATCCATGCCCCGGTGATCGCCTGCAGTACCACCAGCGCATCCTCCTTCGGCACGAACACATCCAGATCGCGCGCCAGTCGCGGCTGAGCAGACAGCCCGCCGCCCACCGTCACAGCGAAGCCTTCGCGCCCATCCTTGATGACGCCGATCAGACCGACACAGTGAATCTCCGGCGCGTTGCACTGGTGCGGGCAGGCGCTGATGGTGTACTTGTGCTTACGAGGCAGGTCGGCGTACTCGGGGTTGCCGTAAAAGAAGTTCGCCACTTCCTGCAGGATCGGCCGCACATCAAATGCTTCGCCGTGCTCCAGACCACACACCGGACAACTGGTGATATTGCGCAGCACGTCGCCGCAGGCGCCCGCGGTGGTCAGACCGTGCGCCTTGAACGTCTCGAAAATCTCCGGCAGGTCCTCCAGTCGAAGCGAGTGAAGCTGCACATCCTGTCGTGTGGTGATCTCGCCGTAGCCCCGACCGAAGCGATTGGACACCTGACCAATGGTGCGAAGCTGGTCAGCGTTGAGCAGTCCACCGGGGATCTTCACCCGCAGCATGAACGTGCCGACCTTGGGCTTGTCGTGGTACAGGCCCCACCATTGCAGACGGACGATGTCCTCCTCCGGGATCGCCTCGTAGCCGATGTCGATCAACCGGGGCAGGTCACTGAGGATTTCGGTGGGCGAGCGATCCTTCTTCAGGCGCTCGATGCTGTTGCGCTTGAGCACCTCGTCCCACGTAGGGATCTCCAGTTGAGCGGCACCAGCACCGGCAGAGCTTCCGGGGGTATTGCCGGAAATACTTCCGGGGGTGGGGGCATGGATATCGTCAGCCATGGTTTTCCTCAAAAAACGAAGGCGGGCGAACCTGTCGTCCGGGCACTCACATGCCCACCTCTGTACGGCAGGACAGGCGTCCCCCTGTCTGTCCTGGGTGGGGCAGCACATCTCGCCCGTCATTTCGCCACAGGCGAAAGCATCTCCTCGCAGCTCATCGTCCCGCCCCCCGGGAGCCATTTCGTGTGACCGGCTCACACGCGTAGCAAGCTTACCCGTGGGCGACGGCCAACGTCAATATGACAAGTAATGTTTTTCATTTTGATACAACTATCGTACAAAAACAATGTTATATCGATTTTTTCATATGTATTGATTTACATGTATCCATGTATTATGCTTGAAACATGCCTGAACGCGGCACACCAACCCGGACCATCGAGCAGGCCACGCGGCTGATGCGCGTGCTGGCCCACCCCCTGCGCGTACGGATCATCGAGCGTCTGGCGCGCAGCCCCCGGCCGCTGACGGTCAGCGAACTGATCCACCAGCTCCGCCAGCCCCAGCACACCATCAGCCACCATCTTGGCCAGATGCACCTGCACGGCATCGTTGCCCGCCGCCGCCGCGGCCGCGAAGTCCTTTACCACATCCGTCACCCCGAAGTGCCCAAACTGCTGCTATGGATCCAACAGTTCCACCGCGAGGAAGGCTGGGTCATGGAAGGCGAGGCCATCTGAGATAATGGACGGTCAGGCAGAAGGTCGCGACCGCCAGGCACACATTTCGTACGACGCTCAAGCTCGGGGCGGCTGGAGGTGCCCCCCGCTACACTACAGCCGACATGGCTGAAGCGATTTTGTTTGCGGCGTTTGAACCCAGTGGCGACGCGTTGGCGGCGGCGGTGATTGCGCGGTTGCGGGCGCTGGAGCCGGGGCGGCCGATTTATGCGCTGGGCGGGCCGCGGATGCGCGAGGCGGGGGCAGAACTGCTGGAGGAGACCACCGGACACGCCGTCATGCTCGCCGGGGCGCTGTCGCAGGTGCAGGTGCATCGTCGGCGGCTGCAGCGGCTGCGCGAATGGGCGGCTGAGCACGAACTGGCCGCGTTCATCCCCGTGGACAGCCCGGCGGCCAACTGGTCAGTGTGCAAACTCGTGCGGCAGACACAGCCCCAGGCGAAGATCACGCACCTGGTCGCGCCGCAGTTGTGGGCCTGGGCACCGTGGCGGATCGGCCGGCTGCGACGGCTGACCGACCGGGTGTTGTGCGTGCTGCCCTTCGAGCCGGAGTATTTCGAGAAGCGCGGCGTACCTGCGGTCTTCGTGGGGCATCCGCTTTTCGATCCGCCCCCGGCCGAGCGTACGCTGGAGGAACTGCCCGACGACCTGCCGCGCACACCGGGCACGCGACTGGCACTTTTGCCCGGATCGCGCGCCAGTGAGATTCGCGCCAACTGGCCCACGATGGTGGAGGTAGCGCGGATGATGCGCCGGCGGGATGTGCGCATGGAAGTCGTCGCGGCGGCCAGCAGTGAGGCGAATGCACGGCTGATGCGGTCAATGATGCCCACACTGCAACGGCCGATCACGATCCTGACCGAGCGGGTCGACGATGTCCTGCAATGGTGCGATTTGGCGCTGGTGGTGTCAGGCACTGCGACGCTGCATGTGGCGGCACACCGTCGGCCAATGGTCGCACTCTACAACGTGAAGCGGCTGGCGTGGTGGGCGGCGCGGTGGATGATCCGCACGCGCACGTTCACGCTGCCGAACCTGATCGGCCAGTGGATGGGACTGGGCAGGGTGATGCCGGAGTTTGTACCGCATTTCGGGCAGGTGGCGCCGATCGAGAACGCGATGGATGCGCTGATGCGCGATGAGACGTTGCGGCGTAAACAGGTGGAGGCGTTTGAGCGGATCGGGCAGGCGTTTGCGGAGCCGAAATTTGGGGAGGCGGCGGCGCGGGAGATACTGGGGGTGGTGAGTAATCAGTAATCAATAATAAGTAATCAGTTATCAACGAAGGTGAGGCACGGAGGCTGGGGAATCTATGATGCGACGCGACTTGTCGCGTTTTCGGGGGTCAGGTCATCCTCATTCAGAAGGTCGTTGGCGTGGACTGCATGGCGCAGGCGGCGGCCGATGACTTCCTGCAACCGGGCGGCGGGGATGCCGGTGCCGGGGCGTTTGACGGTCAGGTCGTCCCCGGTGAGTACGTGACCTGCGGGCAGATCGCGGCGGACGCAGACGCTCTGGCGCGAGACGGTGCGAACATCGATTTCGACAGGCTGGACCGTCTTGGCGACAGGGCCGAGCATCGCGGCTGCCTGACGCGCCAGTCGCACGTAGGCGGCGAAGTCGGCACGTTCAAAGCTCGCGGCGTGGTCCGGGCCCTGCGCCGTGCGGTCCCAGGTCAGGTGTTTCTCCAGCACGCACGCCCCGGCTGCGACCGCCAGCGCCCCGGTCAGCGGGTCGGTCGTGTGATCGGAATAGCCCACCGGCAGGCGAAACCGCTGCGCCATCGCGCGCATCCCGCCCAGCGCAGCGGCATCCACCGGCGTGGGGTAACTCGACACGCACTGCAACAGGCAGCCAGCCTCCGCGTGGACATGCAGCAGCTCCGCCGCGAACGTCAGTTCCTCCAGCTCGCACGTGCCGGTTGAGATGAACAACGGCCGGCCCAGCGCCGCCACCCGTTCCAGCAGCGGTCGATTCACCGCATCGGGCGAGGCGACCTTCACCCCATCGACCTGCAGCGCCTCCAGTAGAGGTACATCGTCGAGGCTGAACGCGGTGACGATGAACGCCAGCCCCAGTTCGCGGGCAGCCTGCCCGACGGCGAACATGTCATCCGGATCGAGCGCCAGGCTCCCCAGCATGTCGTGGACACGGTCGGCCCCGTTGTCGGGAGCCTGGATTTCATTCTGCTGGTAGACCGCCAGTCGGGCCTGGTTGGACAGCAGCCGTTTGGGATGGAAAAGCTGCAGTTTGATGGCGTCCGCACCCGCCTCGGCGGCATCACGCACGAGCTGTAGTGCCCGGTCCAGTCGGCCATCGTGGTTGACGCCGATCTCCGCGATGATGCACAGCTTCGCCGGCCCGGCCGCATCGGCGGGACGGAACAACCTGGCGGTATGAGTCGTGGCGGTGAACAAGGTGCGGACCTCCCGGAAGGGTTATCGGCGTTTGGGGCAATACTTCTGCAAGGCCAGTCAAATAAGCCATTGGCAATGGGTGAATGAAGACAAGGCTGATCTGACTGGCGATATACTGACCGGGGAGAATCCGGGCACCTTCTGATCGGGAAACGCGCATGATTGACCGCGACGATCTGGCTCTTTTCGACGAAATTCGCACGCGATGCGAGGCGTTGCGGTCCCAACTGTCGCGCGTGATCGTGGGACAGGAGGCGACCACGCAGTTGCTGATCACCGCCCTGTTGTGTCAGGGGCATGTGCTGATCGTGGGCGTGCCGGGGCTGGCCAAGACACTGCTGGTGCGGACGTTGGCGCGGGCGATGGACCTGAACTTCCGCCGCATCCAGTTCACTCCCGACATGATGCCCAGCGACATCCTGGGCACGGAGCTGATTCAGGAGGATCCCGCCACGGGGCAGCGGTCGCTTAAGTTCGTACCGGGGCCCATCTTCGCCCAGCTCATCCTCGCAGACGAAATCAACCGCACCCCGCCCAAGACACAGGCAGCCCTGCTGGAGGCGATGGCGGAACGGCAGGTGACAGTCGCCGGCCACACCACCCGGCTGGAGCCTCCCTTCGTCGTGGTCGCCACGCAGAACCCGATCGAACAGGAGGGCACCTACCCGCTGCCCGAGGCGCAGCTCGACCGCTTCCAGTTCAGCCTGTGGATGGATTACCCCTCGCGGGAAGAGGAAGTGCGCATCGTTGCCGAGACGCCGCGCATTCACAGCGCGCAGATTGAGCAGGTGTTCGATCAGGCGACGCTGCTGCGCTGCTGCGATCTGGTGTGGAAGATGCCTGTAAGCCCGCACGTGGTGGAGTATGCGGTGTCACTGGCACGGGCGACGCGGCCGGATTCCAGTGAATCCCCGTCGGAGGTTCGCGAGTATGTGTCGTGGGGGGCCGGGCCGCGTGCGGGGCAGTACCTCATCCACGGCGCCAAGGCGCTGGCGGCGATGGAGGGTGAGCCGACGCCCGGCTGCGATCACGTGCGGCGGGTGAGCATGGCAGTGCTGCGCCACCGCGTCATGGTCAACTACGCCGCCAGCGGCGAAAACATTACCTCGGCTGACATCGTCCAGCACTTGCTCGAGTCGGTGGATGAGCCGAGTTACGCGTGATCGCCGGGGTTACCGGGGCACGCGCGATCACAACCGTGAGATCCAAACGTTCCATCCTGATCCTTCTGGCAGCCCTGATCGTTCTGGTGGCGCTGGGCCACGCCCTGCTGCTGCCGCTGATCGTGCAGCGGGTTGCGATCTCTCGCCTGCGCGATCTGGGGTTCCACAACGTGCGTGTGGATGTCGATTCCGTGCGGCCGTGGCGACTGGGCCTTCGCAACCTGGCGATGGGCCACCACGACAACCTGTGCGCCGCGACCGTGGCGGTGGCGGGTGATCAAACGCTGCTGTTGGGTGGCACGATCGACACGGTCGAGCTGGCGGATGTGCTGTTCAAGGTTCGACTGCGCGATGGGCGGTTCGACTGGAGCGACCTGTGGCAGGAGACCCCCACCACCAAGGTGCCCTTCGAACGCCTGGTGGTACACAGCGGGACGATCGAAGTGGACTACGGCGGGCCGCCCATGCAACTGCCCCTCCTGCGCGGACATGTCCTGCATGAGGGCAACGGCCGAATGGTGATCGACCTCGAAGCCCAACTCATGAACATGCCCCTGCCCATCAAGGGATGGTTCGATGTGTACACAGGGAAAGGGAAGATCGAGACGACCGGTCTTCTGGACCTCATTCAATGGTTCAAACCGTCATTCTGAGCATTTTGCTGATGCAGGCGATCTCCCCGCGCTGATACAATCGCGGCTGGATCACTTCACGCCGCACCAGCGCCCGGAGCGCGCTGTTCCGGAGTCGAACCATGCGATATTCACGCCGCTATCTGCTCCGCCACGGAGCCTTCGGCCTTGCCGCCTGGGCTGCCACATCATGGAAGCTGCGTGCTGATGCGCAGGTGACGCCTCCCTCGGGCGATTTGGGTGATTACGCCCTCTTCCTGCAGAACGAAGCCGCAGGCACGGCCGGGGCGGCGGCCCAGTCGGCTCCGAAGGAGCTGGTGGTCACCGCGGACAACATCCTGGGCCCCTATTATCGCCCCGGAGCTCCCTACCGCGCCAAGATCACGCCGCCGCTGGCACCGGGCAAAGTGCTGGTGATTCGCGGCCGGGTGTGGGGCATCGACACCCGCCGTCCGCTTGCCGGGGCCACGCTGGACATCTGGCAGGCCGATGTGAACGGCCGCTACGACAACGATGACCCACGCAATCCGCCCGCACCCGGCGTCTTCAAGTACCGCGCCCGTCTCATTACCGACGAACAGGGGGTATACGAATACGAAACGATCCACCCGGGGCGATACAAGAACGGCAATACCTACCGCCCCAGCCACATCCACTACATGATCCGCTGCCCGGGTTACAAGACACTGGTCACCCAGCTCTACTTCGCCGGCGACCCGATGAACGACAGCGATCGTTTTGTTAAACCGTCACTCATCATTGAGCCACAAGCGATCACCACCCCACACGGCGAGTATCGCGAGGGGGTGTTTGATATCGTTCTCGCAGCGGCGGAATAAATCCGATCGATAATTGTGATGGGAACGGCTGCCCGCAGCCGCAAGTGGTTTCACAGTCGCTGGTAGCGAGCGATCAGGTCGACGATGCGGGGCTGGTCGGGGCGAAGCTGCACGCTGCGCCGCCAGGCCTGCAGGGCCGCTTCCTTCTGGCTGGTGATGACGCCGCCGCCCTGCAGGTAAAGCGTCATGAGGCTGACCCCCAGTCCATTCAGTGCTGCGGTGTCATCCGGGTCGATTGCCAGCGCAGCCCGGAAGCTGGCCAGCGAAGCTTCAAAACGATGCTGCTTGTATTGAGCGTAACCCAGTCGCTCGTAAGCGGTTGAGGTCGGCTGACGACGGATCAGCGCTTCCAGCACGTTGATCGCAAGGTCGTAGTTGCCCAGCTTCAGGTGCGCATCGGCCAGGCCCAGCAGCACCTCCTGCGGCATGTCGCCCAGTTCCACCGCCGCACGATACGCATTCACCGCTTCCTCGTACCGTTCAAGCAGGCTGTAGACCGCCGCCAGGTTCGCCCACGCCGACATCGCATTCGGCCGCAACTCCGTCGCACGGATCGCATAGGGCAGCGCCTGGGCAGGCCGGTTGATCTGCAGATAGGCACTGGCGATGTTCTGATTGGCGTCGAAGCTGTCGGGGTTGATCGCCAACGCCCGGAGGTAGACGCGGATCGCCTCCTGGATCTTGCCCATCATCTGCTGGGCCAGTCCGAGGTAGTAATGGGCGTCGAAGCTGTTCGGGTCGACCTCGACCGCCCGTTCGTAGGCAGCGGAGGCAAGCTGATAGTCGCCCCGCTTGAGATAGATGCTGCCCATACCCACGTGGGCGTCGAACAGCCGCGGGTTTTCCTCCAGCGCCAGCCCAAAGGCCGCCAGTGCCGAGTCGTCCAGCCCCGCCTCCAGATATCGCCGGGCGTCGGCCAGATACCGCTCGCCACTCCTCTGGCGTGCACCTGCGCCCTGACAACCCGTGAGCAGGGTTGTCGCGATCAACACCACCGCCGCGGTCGGGACGATTACCTTCATAAGCGTTAAAGGTAGGGGTCGGCGCGGATTCGGTCAATGCTTGCTGTTGTTTTGCCCCGCCGCGCCCCATCCGGCACAACGCTACAATGCCGCTGGGAAACACTGATGAAAGTCGCACTTGCGCAAATTAACCCCATTGTGGGAGATATCGAGGGCAACGCTGGTCTGATCCGTCGTGCCATTGACGCCGCCACCGACGCCGGGGCGGACCTGGTCGTTTTCCCCGAACTGGCGATCATCGGCTATCCGCCGCGTGACCTGTTGCTCAAGCCCGCCGCAATCGAAGCGTGTGTCGAGGCCGTCCAAGAGCTGGCCTCCGCCTGCACCCGTATCGCAGCAATCATCGGCTACCCCTGCCCCAGCGAGGCCCAGACCGGTCGGCCGCTCTACAACGCCGCCGCGTTCTGCCAAGACGGCCGCATCGTTAAGCGCCACGTCAAGCACCTGCTGCCCAGCTACGACGTCTTCGACGAGATGCGCTACTTCGAACCCGGGCCGGAGGTCGACATCACCGCGTTCGGTGGTCACCGCATCGGTGTGTCCATCTGTGAGGACCTGTGGAACGATCCTGCCTTCTTCCATCGCAGGCTCTACCATTACAACCCAGCCGAGCTGATCGCCGCCGAGGGCGCGACGGTCATGATCAACGTCGCCGCCTCGCCCTTCACGCTCGACAAACCCGAGTTTCGCCACCAGCTTTTCGCGCACACAGCCCGGCGATACAAGCTGCCCCTGCTCTACTGCAATCAGGTGGGCGGCAACGATGAGCTGATCTTCGATGGCAACAGTTGCGCCTTCAACGCACAGGGCGACCTGATCGCCCATGCCCGCGACTTTGAAGAAGACCTGCTGCTGGTCGATCTGGATGACGTCGCAGGCGAACCAGGCGAGCGCCATAACCGCATTGTGCCGCCACGCATCGGGCTGGAATCGCTCTATCACGCACTGGTGCTGGGGCTGCGCGATTACGCGCGAAAGTGCGGGTTCCGCTCGATCGTGCTGGGCCTGTCCGGCGGGATCGATTCGGCGGTGACGGCGGCGCTGGCGGTCGCGGCACTGGGCAAAGACAACGTGCGCGGCGTCGCGTTGCCCTCACGCTACAGCTCGAAAGGTTCCATCGATGATGCCCGCGAACTGGCGCATCGACTGGGCATCGCATTCGACATCGTGCCCATCGAGCCTGCCCATCAGGCATTCGAGACGATGCTTCGCCCACTCATGGCCGGCACCACGCCCGATACCACCGAGGAAAACGTGCAGGCACGCATCCGCGGCGTCGTCCTCATGGCGCTGAGCAACAAGTTCGGGTCGCTGCTGGTCACCACCGGCAACAAAAGCGAACTGGCGGTGGGTTACTCCACGCTCTACGGCGACATGGCGGGTGGACTGGCAGTCCTCAGCGATGTGCCCAAGACCACTGTCTGGCAACTGGCACGCTGGATCAACGAAGCAGCCGCATCGCCCCTGCGCCAGCAATACGGCGGACCGGTCATCCCCGAAAACTCCATCACCAAAGCGCCCTCCGCTGAGCTGCGCCCCAATCAGACCGATCAGGATTCGCTGCCCCCCTACGACATCCTCGACCAGATCGTTGAACGCTATGTGGAACGCGAACAGTCCACGCAAGAGATCATCGAGCACACCGGCTTCGATGCCGCCACCGTGGAGCGCGTCGTGCGCATGATCGACCGCAACGAATACAAGCGCAAGCAGATGCCCCCGGGATTGAAGGTGACCGGCCGCGCCTTCGGCGTCGGCCGCCGCATGCCCATCGCCCACCGCTACGAAAACCGCCCCACCCGCGTGGCGCGCTAACAACAATAACAATATGCACCCTCTCCAATCGGCGTGGTCGCTTCAGCGACCCACGTCCTACCGCCCATACCGCTTGTATGGCACTCCCTCCAGAAATGCGCCTAATTCCAGCGCTCGCTTCACACCACGATCCACATCGATGCGCACCCGTGTATGCGGATACATCGTGTGATCGTTCACGATCCCATGGCGCACCGACTGGGTGAGTGTGTACCGATATGCCTTGCGACACTGCTTTTCGTTGCGAATACAGCCATCGAAATAATCCTGATTGCCCGCTGACCGCCAGAACGGTCTGGCGCGTTGAGGCAATAGATCGTTGACCAGTTTCGCAACGGAACCGTGGATTCGCTGCATCATCATGCCGAGTTGCTTACCGTCGCGCAGATAACCCAGCGTGTGGTAGTGATTGTCCATCAGTGAAGTGATCCATCAGACAAAGCCAGCTTCCTGTGCGTAATGTTCAAAGCGATCCCAGAAGATCGCCTTCGCTTTTTCGGAAGCAAACGCGGGTACACGATCTCGGCATCGCGCGGTAACGAAATAAACCTGATTATCAACGTACCAGTGTTCGAACCGGTGACGCCCTTTGTACAACTCGTGTTTGGTGTACGAGACCTTGCGAATGGGTTTGGACATGGTGCGCCTCCCGGATATTCGCGTGGCTCGCTAAAGCGACCACGCCAGGCGCTCTTATCGGTTCATCGGCGTGGTCGCTTCAGCGACCCATGTGGAGCGTTCGCTCGCGCAGCGCCTCCACTGTACGCGCGAAAACTGTATCCGCATCGGCGCGGGCATCGATCACGATGTAGCGTTGTGGATCCTGGCGCGCCTGGTCGAGATAGCCCTGGCGCACCGTGCGGTGGAAGGCGCTGCCCTTTTGTTCGATGCGGTCGAGCAGCGGACTGAGGCGCGTCGCGGCGGTCGCTTCGTCCACATCGAACACGACGACGATGTCAGGCCAGCAGTCGCGCAAAGCGAATCGGCCGATGGCGAGAATCTCCTGCGAGTCGATCCCCCCTGCCGTGCCCTGATACGCCAGTGTCGAACTGATGAAGCGATCCGCCAGCACGCATCGGCCCTCGCGCAGCGCCGGCGCGATGCGCGTCGCCACAAGCTGCGCCCGGCTGGCCATGTACAACAGCAGCTCGCAGCGCACATCCATGTCGTCGTGCGCGGTGTCGAGCAGGATTTCGCGAATGCGTTCGCCGATCGCGGTGCCGCCCGGCTCGCGCACCTCGCACACCGACAGCCCCGCTTCGTGAAGATAGTGCGCGAAGCGCCGAAACTGCGTGCTCTTGCCGCTGCCGTCCGGCCCATCGAAAACGATGAACCGCCCCGCCAGACGCGACACCCAATCGGTTGGTGACTCAGGTTGCTGCATGCCGCCGCAGAGGATAGGAGTGCCAGGTTTAAAGTGCAAAGGTCAAAGTGAACCATGCCCCGAAGCTGTGGAAAGGTGATCGCGCCGGGTCACAGTGCAACACGCTACACTTCCTATATGGCAGTCGGGCACAACGATTCCTATCTCGACCCCTACCGCGCATCACTGAAGCGCTACGGGACCGATTTTCCCATCACACAGTGGGCAAGCAAGCGATCACAGCTTGCCCGCTTTCAGGTGATGAAGGAGATGTGCTTTCTGCCGGGCAAGCGCATTCTCGATGCCGGTTGCAGCCGTGGCGATTTCGCCGCATTCCTGCTGGAGCACAACGTCGCCTTCGCGAGCTATACCGGTGTGGATGCCCTGCCCGAGGCGATCATCTACGCCCGCAGCCGCAACCTGCCACGGTGCACCTTTCATGAAGGTGATTTTCTGGTCGACCCCGCCCTGCTGTCGCTCAACAACCCGCAGGTCATCACGATGAGCGGCACGCTCAACACCATGACCGATGAACAGGTGTACGCGACGCTGGAAGCAGCCTGGCAGGCGACATCGCAGATTCTGATCTTCAACTTTCTGTCGGACCGCGCTGACCGCCAGGCCCCACCACAGGGGCATCCGGTGCGGCGGTTCAACACGCTGGCACTACTGGACTGGGCCTTCCGCCACACCGCCATCGTCGCCCTGCGCCAGGACTACTTCCGCACCGGCCACGATGCGACGATCATGATGCGGAAAAAAACGGGTTGAACCACCACGGACACGAAGAAAGGCCGCGAGAGAAATAGTGTTAATCAAGTCGCCTAGGGGCCAGGAAGCCAAGATTATGATGAGATAGAAAAAATGGGAAGTGAACTGGAGCAGGCACCTCTATTGAAACTGCGTGCACTGGTTCATGTCCCACGATTTCAAAACACTTAAACTGCTTTTTTCTGCTCTCTTCTCTCTTTAATCCTTCTTGGTTCCTTCGCTTCCTGGCTCCTTGGTGTCAAACCAAGTCTCCCTGTCTTTCTTCGTGTCCTTGGTGTTCTTGGTGGTTCAAAATCAAGTCGTCTCGATTTCGAGTTCGACCAACGGGATGCGCAGGTGGAAGGTAGTGCCCTGACCGGGGGTACTGGTGACGGTGATGTCGCCGCCGACTTTTCTTAAAAGATCGCGGCAGATGCACAGGCCCAGGCCCGTGCCCTTGCCTTCGCCCGAGCCTGCTTCGTCCCGCCCGGTCACAAAGGGCTGGAACAGCCGTTCCATGATGTGTGGAGGGATGCCCGGGCCGGTGTCCGCCACATCGACGCGTACCTCGTTGCCCGCGACGCAGCCGGTGATCGCGATGCGTCCGCCCCGCCGGCGCATCGCTTGTCGGGCGTTAAGCAGCAGGTTCACGAACACCTGCTGCAGGTTCAGAGCTGGTATGGCGACCGTGACGCGCGGCACGTGGACCGTCAATTGAATGCCATCCCGGGCCGGATCGCGTCCCAGGCACGCGATCGCATCGTCAATGGCCTGGCGCAGTTCCGCGGTGTTGCTCGCATCACCCTCGCGTGCGAAGCCTAGCATGGAGGACGAGATCGCCGCTGCCCGTTCCGCACCCGACAGCGCCTTTTGCACTGCCCGGATGAGCAGGTCGTGATCATCCGGGTTCGCCAGTGCCAGTTGGGCGTAGGTGATGATGGGCGTGAGGATGTTGTTGTATTCGTGAGCGACCATGGAGGCGATGGTGCCGATGGTCGCCAGGCGATGCGAATGGGTCAGGCCGTCACGCAGTATATGGAACTGCGTTTCGAGTTGCTCGAGGTGATCGAGCAGGTGCTCGACGTGTGCCAACTGCTCAGATTGGGCGTTTGTTCGTGGCAGCATTGCTCTAACCATGTATCGGTGAACACGTTGCGTCGCCTTGATGTGATGCGGCGAAATTCCGATAAGCGCAGGACCCTGAAAGAGCAACGAACATCGTTCACGCATTCGCGGCTGTCGCATCCGTTTCGCGCAACTGTTTCAAAACCTGAAGGTTAGAAATAACGCCGAGTGATCGGCCTCTTCCGCGCCTTAACAACGCCCCGACAGGATAGCCTTCTCACGGGCGCGAACATAGCCGCGAAAACGGTGCGGGTCAGGATGGATTCGGGCGGCGCAGGCCAGACATCATGCGCGGCAGCCCCCTATCGCCCGGAACAAATGAAAACATGTCAAACGCAAATGATGCAAGATCCAGATGATAGCCGCATGATGGCGTGCGATGGGAAGGATGTCAAGAGGAAGAACGTGCAATATGCAAAGTTCAAAGGTGCAAACGAGGAGGTTCGAGGTGCAGGGTTAGGGACCCGAACACGGAACACCGTTCAATGATTTGGCGATGTGGTGAAGGGAAAGATCAGTTGTGTGTGGTGAGCGGCGTGGTTGTGAGTGGTTAGTGGAGAGTGGTTTTTAGTTGTGGCGACGCTTGTCACGTTACGTCATGATATGCGTGAAACGACACACAGCGTGCATCAAATAAGGCGAAGTTGTCGAGGATGCCGGGAGGGGTCCAGCAGCTGCGGCCGAGAATCGCCCTCCTGGCCAGGCGAGCCAATAGGCGGCGCATCTCCCACTCCGCTGCGAATCCGAAATACAGAAAACCATATCACTTACTCGCCTTCAAGCCTGTCCGTCTCCTGAGGACGCCCCGGTGGCGAGGCGAAACGCATCAACCTTTCTCAGATGCGCCGAATCGCAGCCCACGTTCCACGTGAAACATTCATCCTGACTGTCCAACCCTCGCAGCACATGTTTCACGTGAAACATCACCGCCATACTCAGCACCGTGTCAAGAGCGTTCCACGTGGAACATCTGAAATCGCAACCATCAGCATCCATCACTGACGGTTCCACGTGAAACATCTCTTTCAGGACCTCGCACAGTACACCCACGCCACGCATCATCACTTCGTCAAATCGCCCAATCACCATCTCCCCTCTTTTCAATTTCATCCACAACGTTACACTGTGCACCAAAACACAGAACACGCAAACCATCCTTTCTCACGACACGGAGGTCGTCATGGCGAAAGCTGTCGATAAATCCAAAACGAAGCGCACCAACCGGCTGGGCAGAGGCCTGAGCAGCCTGATGGCTCGTCCTGTAACCATCACGCCCCCGTCAATCGAGGAATCCATCGAACAGGATTCACGCGCCGATGAGACGCCAACAGCGATTGCGACGGCTGAACCCGTTTCCACAGCGAATGCTACTGCAACCCCTGAGCTGTCGACAGCGACCACAAGTCCGGACAACCGTGCATCCAATGCGGGCCTGGTTTATCTTTCAGTTCACGTCATCCAGCCCAACCGCCATCAGCCGCGCCAACACTTCGATCAGACCGCTCTGCAGCAGCTTGCTGACTCAATCCGCGCGGAGGGCCTGATCCAGCCGATCGTCGTGCGCCCTTTGTCGCAACCGGACGTCCAGGCGACGCACGAACTGGTGGCAGGGGAGCGGCGCTGGCGGGCCGCTCAGCTCGCCGGGCTGGAGGTGCTTCCCGCGATTGTGCGTGAGCTGGACGATCAGCAGATGGCCGAGTGGGCCTTGATCGAAAACCTTCAACGCGAAGACCTCAACCCGATCGAACGGGCTGAGGCGTTCCAACACCTGATCGATCGCTTCGGCTTCAGCCATGAACAGGTGGCGTCACGAGTGGGGGTGGACCGCTCGACAGTATCTAACCTGTTGCGGTTACTGATGTTAAGCGAACCCGTGCGGCAGCTTGTGCAGGCTGGTCGGCTTTCGATGGGCCAGGCGCGGGCGTTGGCAGCTGTGTCCGATAAACAGTTGCAGCTAACACTGGCGAATCAGGCGATCCGGCAGGAATGGTCGGTGCGGAAGATCGAACAGGCGGTTCGGGCAGCGATCGAGGGTCAGCCAGACACCGGCCCGATCGCACCCGCGAAGGCTCGCACCGGACATCTGCGCGACCTGGAAGAGCAGATCGGCCAGCAGTTGAATACCCGGGTTCGCATTCGGCCGGGCAGGAAGAAGGGTAGCGGTACGCTATCGATTGAGTTCTACAGCCTCGATCAGTTCGATGCGATCCTCGCCGCTTTGGGTGTGCAGACCGAGTCGTAACGGCAGGGGGGATAACGCTGTCGGAGCAAACCTTGGCCTGATGGGACGGCCGACTCGTCAGTCGTTGGCCCGAAGGACCAAGCATGTGTGCTGTTACAGCCCCGCACATGGCCACTTTCGTCTATGGTGAAATGACCGCTGCGTCAGAACGCCACACCTACCTGCCGACGAAGCTCATCGAGGACGCGCATATTGCCCATCGTGTCCGCCTCGGTAACGGTCAGCGGTGCGCCATCGAGTACTGCGGCGGCGAAATCATCCGCCTCCAGCGCGTAGAGCGGCCGATCGCAACTGACCTCAAAGGTCCGCGGTTCGGGCCGATCACCCTTGCCCGCACCGTCCATCTTCGGCCGCTGGGAGTAGCCAACAGTGAACACCGATCGCGCTGCCGGTGGTTTCCAGGGTACGGGAATCTCAATGTAACCTTCTTCCCCGCAGATCGAAACGGTATTATCCGCCTGCACGGTCAGAGCGCAGGTGAAGGTCGCCAGAATACCGTTCGCGAACGCCAGTACCCCGGCCGCGTAATCATCCACACCTGATTCGTGCAGGTGACCCCGGCAGTGAACATCGATCGGTTCTCCGCCGGCGATCATGCGGGAGAAGCTGGTGCAGTAACAGCCGATGTCCATGAGCGCCCCGCCCGCCAGTTCGGTGCTGAACCGTGTGTTCGCGTGAACGTTGCTCACGCAAAAACAGAAACTCGTGCGAACAAGTTTCACTCGTCCGATGCTGGGTAACGTCTCGATCACCTTATGGATGAGTGGGTGCGATTTATACATGAACGCTTCCATAAGCACCCGGCCGTGGCGACGGGACGCGTCAAACATCTCAGCCGCCTGAACTGCGTTCGCGGCGATCGGCTTCTCGCACAGTACGTGCTTACCCGCCTCCAGCGCACGCAGCGTCCAGGCATGGTGCATACTGTTGGGGAGTGTGAGGTAGATCGCATCGATGTCGGGGTCGGCCAGCAGGGCGTCGTAGCTGCCATGGGCGGTGGGGATGTTGTACCGCTGCGCGAATGCGGCGGCCGAGTCGGCGCTGCGCGAACCAACCGCGGCGAGTGTACCCCGTCGGGCGTGCATTACATCCGCAGCGAACTGATTGGCGATGTTGCCTGTCCCGAGAATTCCCCAGCGAAGCTTCTTCATAGCCGGTAGGATACAGTCGCATCGCGGCATGATCGATGCGAACATGGTCCCTGCTGCGAGT